>Ga0209121_10000956_pt1 | contig 30632 bp, 24 predicted proteins | sample Cruoilmetagenom3_FD_187292 | JGI IMG/M metagenome (GOLD analysis project Ga0209121, IMG submission 187292) | Oil polluted marine microbial communities from Coal Oil Point, Santa Barbara, California, USA - Sample 3 (SPAdes) (version 2) | ecosystem: Environmental > Aquatic > Marine > Oil seeps ...
CCCGGTGGTCCTCGCCAGTGCCACCCCCGCGCTCGAAAGCCTGCATATGGCGGACACCGGTATTTACGAAAAACTCGTGCTGCCCGCCCGCTTTGGCGGTGCGACCCTGCCCGATATCCAGCTCGTCAATCTGAACGAGGAACAGCCGGGACGCGGCGCATGGATTGCCGCCCCGCTACGGCAAGCGATGGAAGAACGGCTGGAACGCGGCGAGCAATCGCTATTGTTCCTCAACCGCCGCGGCTATGCTCCGCTGACGCTCTGCCGCAATTGCGGTTTCCGCTTCCAATGCCCCAATTGCAGCGCGTGGCTGGTGGAACATCGCCTGTCCAAACGCCTCGCCTGCCACCATTGCGGCCACGAGACTGCGCCGCCCGAAACATGCCCTGAATGCGGCGAGCCTGATTGCCTAGTTGCCTGCGGCCCCGGCGTGGAGCGGATCGCCGATGAAGTTGCCGAGATGCTGCCCGATGCCCGCGTGGCGCTGGTGACATCGGACACACTCAATTCGCCCGAAAAGGCCGCTGAGTTTGTCGCCATGGCAGAGGCGAAGGCAATCGATGTGATTGTCGGCACGCAATTGGTAACCAAGGGATTTCACTTCCCCGAATTAACTCTGGTGGGTGTGATCGATGCCGATCTCGGCCTTGAAGGCGGCGATCTGCGCGCGGCGGAGCGGACCTATCAGCAGGTTGCCCAAGTCGCCGGGCGCGCTGGGCGCGGCGCAAAACCGGGCGAAGTCCTGATCCAGACACGCCATCCCGAAGCGCCGGTTATCGCCGCACTGGAAGCAGGCGATCGCGATGCCTTCTACGAGGCTGAAACCGAAGCGCGCCGCCATGCCGGTGCGCCGCCATTTGGGCGTTGGGCGGCGATCATCGTGTCGAGCGAGGACGATGCCGAGGCGCGCATGGCCGCCAACCGCATCGGCGACACGCGTCCCCGGCTGGATGATGTCATGATCCTTGGCCCTGCCCCTGCACCGCTGGCCCTGCTGCGCAATCGCTACCGCTATCGCCTGCTGCTCAACGCCAGGCGCAGCGCGCAATTGCAGCAGGTGATCCGCGACTGGCTCAGCCGCGTCGACCATCCGCCCGGCGTGCGGGTGGGAGTTGATATCGATCCCTACAGCTTTGTCTGAATTCAGAAGCCCTTCCCCTTGGGGAAGAGTTGGGATGGGGGTCCTACCTTACGAATGTCGTGCCCCCACCCCCAGCCCCTCCCCCCAAGGGAGGGGAGTCTTCTCGCTTTGGTATCCAAAGAAACCGCATTTACACTAGCAATATAACAATTTCGTTATATGCTTATGTGGCCATGCAACTTGAACCCGCCTTTCGCGCCCTGTCCGACGCGTCACGCCTGCGCGTGATGCGGCTGATTGCGCAGATGGAATTGTCGGTTGGTGAGATCGCGCAGGTGCTCGGCCAAAGCCAACCGCGCGTTTCGCAGCATGTTGCACGGCTGGTCGACGCCGGACTTATCGAGCGGCGACGCGAGGGCAATTCTGTATTCCTGCGCGAGACGGCGCACTCCCCCATGGGCGATGCGCTGGCGCGGCTGCTGGCGCTGGGCGAACGCGAAGATGTAGCGCTGGCAGAGCAGGCAGAAGCTGATCGCACGCGCCTCGCCACCATCCGCGCTGCGCGCGAAAAGGAGGCCGATCGCTACTTCGCTCGCCATGCCGATGATTGGGACGCGCTGCGCGAAATTCATGGGCCGGAAAAAGTGTGCGAACAGGCTCTGCTGAAGGTGCTTGGCGATACACCGCCGGGTCGCTTGCTCGACATTGGCACCGGCACGGGACGGATTGCCGAATTGCTCGCGCCCCATGCCGAGCATATCGTCGCGCTAGACAAGAGCCTCGACATGCTGCGCGTCGCCCGCGCCCGGCTTCAGGCATTAGGGCCGGATAAGGTTGAATTGCAGCAAGGCGATTTCACCGATCTGCCGTTCCCGGCACATCATTTCGACACTGTCCTGCTGCATCAGGTGCTGCATTTTGCGCAAGATCCCGCGCTTGCCTTGCGAGAAGCAGCGCGCGTTACGCGGCCCGGAGGCCGCATTGCGGTCGTCGATCTGGCTCGTCATGAACGCGACGAACTGCGCGAACGCCATGCCCATGCCCGCCTTGGATTTGCCGATGCGGCGATGGCCAAGCTGCTCACCGAAGCCGGGTTCAAACCTGCCGCGCCGGTCGAAGTGCCGGGCCGTGAATTGACTGTCAAAATCTGGGCGGCAACGCGCCAGATTCATCCCACATCTGCTCCCAACACTCGAAAGGCCGCCTCATGAGCGTGCAAACCGCCGATTGTCTTGACCCCGTGCATGAAGAGCGCACCGCGCATGACACACCGCTTTTCAGCGGCTTGCCGGGCGATATTGCCGTGAGTTTTGAATTCTTCCCGCCCAAGTCCGACAAGATGGAAGAGAAATTGTGGGAAGCTGTCCAGCAGCTTGCCCCGCTCGCCCCGGAATTCGTCAGCGTAACCTATGGTGCAGGTGGCTCGACGCGCGAACGCACGCACAACACTGTCGCGCGGCTTATCAAAGAAGCGGGCATTCCTGCGGCCGCGCATCTCACATGCGTCGATGCCAGCAAGGCCGAAACGCAGCGGGTGGCAGAAGCCTATTGGGAAGCGGGCGTGCGCCATATCGTCGCGCTGCGCGGCGATGCGGGAGAGCCGGGCGCGCCCTTTGTGCCGCATCCCGAAGGTTATTCCAATGCCGCAGAGCTGGTGCGCGGATTGAAGGAGGTTGCAGATTTTGAAATCTCGGTCGCGGCCTATCCGGAAACCCATCCCGACGCCGATTGTCCGCAGGCCGATCTCGACAATTTGAAGCGCAAGATCGATGCAGGTGCGACGCGCGGCATCAGCCAGTTCTTCTTCGCGCCCGAAACCTTCTTCGACTTCACTGATAAATGCCGCGCAGCCGGAATTGACGCGCCGATGGTTCCGGGCATTCTGCCGGTGACCAATGTGGCGCAGGCGCGCAAGTTTGCCGGGCAATGCGGCGCGGTAATCCCGGACTGGATGGATGGCCTGTTCGAAGGCCTGGACGAACGTCCAGCCTCACGCCAACTGGTCGCCGCAACCATCGCTGCCGAGCTGTGCCGCCGCCTTTATGCTGGCGGCGTGCGCCAGTTCCACTTCTACACCCTCAACCGCGCCGATCTGGCCTATGCGATCTGTCATCTGCTTGGCCGCCGTCCTCAGGAGACTGCGAAATGAGTGCTCGTGAGAAACTTCAGGCCGAAGCGGCCAAGCGCATCCTGATTTTCGACGGCGCATTTGGCACGCAGATTCAGAACCGCAGACTGTCAGAAGAGGATTTCGCAGGCGACCTTGGGCTTAATGCCGACCAGAAGGGCAACAACGACATCCTCGCTCTCACCCGCCCCGATGTGATTGCGGATGTAACGCGCGCCTATCTGGAGGCCGGGTCTGACGTGGTCTCGACCAACACTTTTTCCGCCAACACAATCAGTCAGGCGGACTATGCCGCTGAAGGTCTGGTGCGCGAGATCAATCTGGCTTCCGCCCGCATAGCGCGCGAAATTGCCGATGAATTTGCCGCGAAAGACGGCAAGCCCCGCTTTGTCGCAGGCGCAATCGGTCCGACCAACAAAACCCTCTCGCTCAGCCCTGATGTCGAAGACCCCGGCTTCCGTGAGATCACCTTTGATTACCTCACCGGCGTCTATCTCGAACAGGCCGAAGCACTGATCGAAGGCGGCGCGGACTTCATCCTGATCGAAACGATTTTCGACACGCTCAACGCCAAGGCTGGCGTGATGGCGGTGCGCCAATTGTCTGACAAGCTTGGTCGTGACGTGCCGATCATGCTCTCCATGACGCTCACCGATCTGTCGGGGCGCAATCTGTCGGGCCACACGGTCGAGGCGTTCTGGAACGCGGTTCGCCACGCCAATCCCGTCACCATCGGCCTCAATTGCAGCTTTGGCGCGGATCAGCTTCGCCCGCATGTGCAGCACCTCTCTGGCATCGCGGATACGCTGCTGATGGTGTACCCGAATGCGGGCCTGCCCAATGAGCTGGGCGAGTATGATGAGCTGCCGCACACCACCGCTGGCCTAGTCGGTGACTGGGCGGACAATGGCCGGGTGAACATCATCGGCGGCTGCTGCGGCTCCACTCCCGATCACATCGCGGCCATGGCGCGCCGTGTGCAGGGCCTCACCCCGCGCGCGATTCCGGAAAAGATTACCAAAATGCGGCTGGCGGGTCTCGAACCCTTCACGATTGCTGCATAGCGTCATCCCAGCGGAAGCTGGGATCTCCCTCAAACCCGTCCGACGTTGCCGGACCAGATCCCAGCCTTCGCTGGGATGACGGAAATTAGAATGACCGACCTCCCCCAGACCGCGACCTTCGTCAATATTGGCGAGCGCACCAATGTCACCGGCTCCGCCCGGTTCAAGAAGCTTATCATGGGCGGCGATTACCCGGCTGCCGTGGACGTTGCACGCCAGCAGGTCGAAAACGGCGCGCAGATCATTGACGTGAATATGGATGAAGGCCTGCTCGACGCGGTCGAAGCCATGACCACCTTCCTCAAACTGATTGCTGCCGAGCCGGACATCGCGCGCGTGCCGTTCATGATCGACAGTTCCAAATGGGAAGTGATCGAGGCAGGTCTGAAATGCGTATCGGGCAAGCCCATCGTCAATTCGATCAGCATGAAGGAAGGCGAGGAGCAATTCCTAGAACAAGCCCGCAAATGCCGCGATTATGGCGCGGCGGTGGTTGTGATGGCGTTCGACGAGGTCGGTCAGGCGGACACGAAAAAGCGCAAGGTCGAAATTTGCGAGCGGGCCTACAAGCTGCTGACCAGCATCGGTTTTCCGCCTGAGGACATTATCTTCGATCCGAACATTTTCGCCGTCGCCACCGGCATCGCCGAACATGATCGTTACGGCCTCGACTTCATCGAAGCGGTGGCCGAGATCAAGGCGGCCTGCCCGCATGTAAAAACCAGCGGCGGCCTCTCCAACCTCTCCTTCAGCTTTCGCGGTAACGAGACGGTGCGCCGCGCAATGCACTCTGTTTTCCTCTATCACGCGATCCCCGCCGGGCTCGACATGGCGATTGTCAATGCGGGTCAACTCGACGTGTATGACACGATCGACCCCAAGCTGCGCGAATTGTGCGAGGATGTGATCCTTGCCCGCCATCCCGATGCTTCGGAGCGGCTGGTTGATCTGGCGGAGAGCTATCGCGGCTCCACTGAAAAGGACGAAAAAGCGGCTGCCGAATGGCGCTCTCTCCCGGTCACCAAGCGGCTGGAATATGCGCTGGTCAAGGGCATCGACGCGCATATCGTCAGCGACACCGAAGAAGCGCGCCAATCAGCCACGCGCCCCATCGAAGTCATCGAAGGCCCGCTGATGGACGGCATGAATGTCGTCGGCGACCTGTTCGGCAGCGGCAAGATGTTCCTTCCGCAGGTCGTGAAATCTGCGCGCGTGATGAAGAAGGCTGTTGCCCACCTCATCCCCTTTATCGAGGCGGAAAAGGACAAGCTCGCGCCCGAAGAGCGCAAGGCCAAGGGCAAGATCATCATGGCCACGGTGAAGGGCGATGTGCACGATATCGGCAAGAATATCGTCGGCGTTGTGCTGCAATGTAATGGCTACGAGGTGATCGACCTTGGCGTCATGGTGCCGTGGTCGACGATTATCGACACGGCCAAGGAAGAGAATGCTGATATCATCGGCCTGTCCGGCCTCATCACCCCATCGCTGGATGAAATGGTGACGGTGGCCGAGGAAATGCAGCGGGCAGAGCTCGACATTCCGCTGCTGATTGGCGGAGCGACTACCAGCCGCCTGCACACGGCGCTGAAGATCGATCCCGCTTTCGATGGCCCTGTGCTCCATGTGCTGGACGCCAGCCGCGCGGTGGGCGTCGCCAGCAAGCTGTTGTCCGACACGCAAAAGGATGAGCTCGTCACTGGCACGGCCGACGAGTATCAGGTGATGCGGGACAAGCGCGCCGGCAAAACGGCGAGCAAGCTGCTGTCGCTGGAAGAAGCGCGCGGCAATGCCTTTACACCCGACCTGTCACAAAAGCCCGCCGCACCCGCCCGACCCGGCCTGCATGTGTTCCAGGACTGGGATCTTGCCGATCTGGCCGAAGTGTTCGACTGGACGCCGTTCTTCCGCAGTTGGGAACTGGCAGGCACTTATCCCGCCATCCTCGATGACGAGATCGTCGGCGAAAGCGCCCGCGCTCTCAAAGTCGATGCTGATGCCATGCTGGAACAGATCATCAGCGAAAAATGGCTGACCGCAAAGGCCGTGTGCGGTTTCTGGCCGTGCAAGCGCGAAGGTGATGATGTGCGGCTGGAAGATGGCACGCTTCTCCCCATGCTCCGCCAGCAAGTCGCCAAAAGCCGCGACCGCGCAAACTATTGCCTCGCCGACTTTATCGATCCCGCAGGTGACTGGATCGGCGGCTTTGCGGTCGCCATCCACGGAATTGAACCACATCTGGAACGCTTCCGCGCCGATACGGACGATTATTCGGACATCTTGCTCAAAGCCCTCGCGGATCGTTTTGCCGAAGCCTTTGCAGAGCGCCTGCATCAGCATGTGCGCACCACGCTTTGGGGCTATGCGCCCGATGAAAACCTCGCCAATGCTCAGCTGATCCGCGAGGAATACGCTGGCATCCGCCCTGCTCCGGGCTATCCCGCCTGCCCGAATCACTCACTCAAACCGGTCCTGTTCGACCTGCTCGGCGCGCAGGAAAACGCTGGAATGGAACTGACCGAAAGCTGCGCCATGCTGCCCACCAGCGCGGTGAGCGGCATGTATTTCGGCCATCCGCAATCGAGTTATTTCGGGGTGGCACGGATCGGACGCGACCAGCTGGAGGACTACGCATCACGCCGCGACATGCCTCTGCCAGAGGCCGAGCGCTGGCTGCGGCCAAATCTGGACTAACCTTTGTAACGTGGTCCAAAGTTCATACTCACAAGCCTTGCATCTGACACGCTAGTAAATACTATCCGGCTCTAGGACTGGAGAATTTTCTAATGAGTCGCATTTTTTCCGCCTTGCTGGCGGCTTCGACAATTTTGGTGCCAACACTTGCCAATGCAGCAGACTGGCATCGTGCGGAATCAGAACACTTTATTCTTTATACGGAAGATTCCGAAGAGAACACGCTGGAGTTCGTGCAAGACCTTGAGCGTCTGAACGAGGTCATCGCTCTGTTTACTGGCGTTGATATCGCCGCCGCAGATCTGCCACCTTCCAGCAAGCTGACAGTCTTCCGATATGGCGAGACGCGAGACATGTCTGTGCTCGCGGCTGGTAATCGTAACACCGGTATTGGAGGATTCTTCATGCCTCGGGTGACCGGTTCGGTCGCATTCGTACCGCGTCAGCAGAACCGCCAACGCGGACGCAGCCGTTCCCGCGACATTTCACGTGAAATGCAATTGGATCCACGCCACGTTCTGTTTCATGAATATGTGCATTATTTTATGTGGCAGCACGCAGATGCACCCTATCCGCTTTGGTATAGCGAAGGCTTTGCGGAACTGTTTGCCAATTTGGAATTCAATGAAGATCATTTTGTCATTGGCAACGTGCCCACGTCACGCAGTGCATCGCTGGCCACGGTTTCGATCAATCTGGAAGACACTTTTGACCCACAGCCTGGTCGGACGCGTAATTACACCGCGCGAACATATGCTCATGGCTGGTTGATTGCGAGCCATCTGAATCTGAACTCAGAACGCCGGGGACAGATGGGCACTTACATGCAAGCTATTGCGACTGGCGCATCGCGCATGGATGCAGCGGAGCAGGCCTTCGGTGATCTGGATGTTCTGACGGATGAGCTGGAAGAATTCCGGCGGGGTTCGGCTCGGATTTTGCGCGTGCCTTACGCAGTCAATGCCGATCCGCAGGTGCAAATCCGCCGTCTGAGCGCAGCTGAAGAAGCTCGGATGGATTTGATGATTCAGTTGAAGAGTGAAGCCGGGGAAGACGAGTTAGACGGACTTGTACGCGACGGAAGGCGTTTGCTGAATCGCTATCCAAACGAGCTACCTGTCGTGCTAACGGCTATGGAAGCCGAGTTTGACGCGCGCAATTATGATGAAGCTGAAGTGCTCGCTCAGCGAGCGATGGAGCTAGATCCAGAAAATAGCGAAGCGGCAATCTTCTACGCCGACGTTGCGCTACACCGTGCCTTCGCAGATTCGTCGCAGCTTCTTGAAGCGCGGCGTCGTTTCGGTGCGGCAAACCAGTTGGAGAACGATCATCCGCAGCCGCTCTACGGATACTATCTGACCTATCTGCTCGATGATGAGGAAGGAACTCCAGATAACGCCAAAATCGCGCTCGAAGCAGCGTTTGGTTATGCTCGTTTCGATGCAGATGTGCGCCAGGCTTTGGTTCACATGCTTCTGGAGGAAGATCGCGTGGACGAAGCACGCGTGGTTGGCGCGCGCTGGGTAGATGGTCGCGGCGAATTCCAGTGCGTAATGCGTGCCAAGTATGACCAATTCACTGAAGGCAACCGCGAACCGCTGTTGGAAGCTGTCCGCCCCGATCATCCCGGCGAATATCTTGACGAGGACGCCCGTGAAGAGCGCACCGAAGAGTTTGAAGCCGAGGTCGAGGAATATGGCTGCGAGACCGATTGATCTGCAGCCGACACGCTAATCCTCTCTAACGATGATCCGGGGCGCCCGATGGTGAACAAATCACCGTCTGGCGCCCCGGTCGCGTTTTGGCTGGTCTTCTGACTACCGGGAATAATGCTGATCGTCACAAGGGAACTGGTTTGAACCTCAGCGCTGACGCGGCTCACTATGCGCCGGAGCCAGCAGGCAAAGGCAGGACGCGCACTCAGTAAGCGGTGATCGCCTCGCCCTTGCGGCTCCACATCGGCTTGACGATTTTACCGCGTCGGTGTGCCAGCACCAGCATCCCGATGCCTGCCCCGGTCGCCACGACCAGTGCGAAGATCGTTGCCTCCAGCCCGAAACCGCCGCCTGCGAGCAACCAGTGCCCTTCGAGCGTTGCGGCGACCGGACCTTCAGTCGGATTGCCGGAAACCGGAATATCCCACAGCGCCTGCACCACATTCCATCCCGCATGAACGCCAATGGCAAGCCACAGCGAACGGGTCAGCATGTAGGCGGCACCCAGCAGAATACCCGCTTCAATCGAAATGGCGAGCGAGCTGAAGAAGGTCGCATTGTCATTCCCGGCATGAAGGAAGCCGAAAAGCAGCGCGCTCAATACCAATGCGATCCAGCTTCCGGAAAATTCCTCCAGCCAGCGAAGGATGATGCCTCGCGTCACCAGCTCTTCGAAAAAGCCGGCATATATACCGAACCAGAAGATGATCTGGACGGCATCTGCGAAACCATCGGTTCCGGTCATGCGGTAGACCCCGGCCAAGGCTGCCAAACCAACGCAAATCGAGATCAGCGCACCACCTATGCCAAATCCGGCTGCCGTATCGCGAACTGCACGCATATCGAACGGCAGATCATCGTGCTTCTTGCCTCCAAGCCTGCGGATCAGCAATTTATAGGTCAGTCCGCACAGGCCGACGAGCAACAGCACGGCAAGAATGTCCACGATCGGACCTTCAAGATTGGGCGCGATCACAGTTCGGACCAGAATTGAAGTCATCGCAGACGCGGCAAGGATCAGTGCGACGCCGACAACCATCGCGGTCAGCGGGAATTGCCAGATGCGCATCAGCATCGATGGCCTTTCAGTTTCCATGATGTCATTCATTCTTGAACCCCTTTGATGCAACGGAGTGCGGAGAACGGTGAGCGCTGACAAGGCTTGCCCCGGGGTTTTGCCCTATGGCGTTGCGGGCAATTGGCGCCGTGCTCTGCAAGCAGCAGCGCGAGCGGCGAATTGGCGGTCGCAGTCCATCGCTGCGGCCTTATTGTTCATGAGTGGCCGAACGCGTAAAGTTTGCGCCAGTCCAGTTGGCGCGCCAGATCAGGAAGCAATTGCCTGCCGCGCGGCTTCCTCCACTCCTGCCATCGCATCGCGCCATGGAGCCGGGCCGTGGCTGATCCGCGCCACGCCAATCCCACCAAGGTCGGCGTTGGACGGCATTCCCGAGAGACGCATCACGTTGACCGGAATTTCGACTGCTTGGCAAAGCTGTTGGATCAATGCCAGGTCGCTCAATCCGGGAATGAAAAAGCCAGCGGCACCGGCCTGCACATAGCGCGCAGCGCGAGAAATTGCGGCGTCGACGAGGTCTGCGCGATTGGGGTCCTCCCCAGCCATGAGCGGGCCGAGGAAGATATCAGTTCGGGCATTCACGAACAGACCTGCTTCGGCAACGGTCGCAATGCGCTTTGCCTGTTCATCGACATCGCGAAGACCGTCCGCGCCGATCAAGCGATCCTCAAGGTTGCAGCCCACAGCACCGGCCTCGCGCAAGGCGGCTGCGTTGGCGGCGAGTGTTTCGAGGTCCTGCGCATAGCCCGTCTCAATATCCACCGTCAGCGGTAGGCCAGTTGCACCGGCAATCTGCCGCACTGTCGCCAAGAGCGCATCCCATGGGATCTGTTCGCCATCGTCAAAGCCCTGCGACCCCGCCAGCGAGAGGCTGCCGGTGGCAATCGCTTTTGCGCCAGCGCGCGCAACCGCGCGAGCGCTTCCCGCATCCCAGATGTTGAACAGCACCAGCGGTGCGGCACAAGTGTGAAGCGCCACGAATTCAGCCATTGTCATGGTCTTACTGTCCTTCGCGCTTGAGCAATTCGCTCTTGATTTCCAGCCCGTAGGCATAGCCGCCCAGCGTCCCGTCGGCCGCGATCACGCGGTGGCAGGGGATCAGCACGGCGATATTGTTTGCCCCATTTGCGCCGCCCACTGCGCGGCTGGCAGAAGGCTTGCCGAGCGCAGCCGCCAGCTCGCCGTAGCTGCGCGTTTCGCCCGCCGGGATCTCGCGCAGTGCTTGCCACACACGCTGCTGGAACGCAGTGCCTTTCACATCGAGCGGAATATCGCGGCCAGTACCCGGCTGCTCGACCGCCGCCGTGACCCGCTCGAATATTGCGCGGAACGCCTCACCGCCTTCAATCAGTTCGGCCTTGGGGAAGCGCGCACGCAGCTCATCCTCGCCTTCATTGAATGCAAGGCAGCACACGCCCTTCTCGGTTGCCGCGACCAGCATCTTTCCCAGACTCGTGGCAATCACGCTCCAGTGGATTGCGCGTCCGGCGCCGCCGTCTTTCCAATCGCTGGCCGTAAGCCCCATGTCTTTCCTGTCCTCATAGAAACGCGACGGTGCAGAATAGCCCGCCGCATAGATCGCATCGCTGACGCGTTCCTCTTGCGCCAGGGCCTCCCCCGCCCGCTCCCGCCGCAGAGCGCGGGCGTAGGCGGCAGGCGAAAGGCCTACAGCGCGAGTAAAGATGCGCTGGAGGTGCGTCGGCGAATATCCCGTCACCACGCCCAGCTTCTCAAGCGATACCGGCTCCTCAGCCTCGCGCAGGATAGTGATGACCTGCATAACCGCCGCTTCCTCGCGGCTTTGCTGATCGGGAGCGCAGCGCTTGCAGGCGCGCAGGCCCGCCGCCTCTGCCGCATCGCCATTGGCGTAGAAGCGCACATTCTCTCGCTTGGGAGCGCGCGCCGGGCATGATGGGCGGCAATAGATGCCGGTAGAATGCACGCCGGTAACGAACACGCCATCAAAGCGCCGGTCCTTGGCCATTGCGATCTGCCAGCGATCATCATCGGTGAGCTGCTGTTGTGTCATGCCTTCTACTTAGCCTTCCCCACATAGCTGCGCGTCCCGAAGCTTGCGGTCAATGTCGCAGCGGCTAGAGAAGGTGGCGATGTCACGATTTTTTGCTTTCCTTGCCCTGCTGCTCGCCGTCACTGCGCTGCGGCCCGACCCTGCCCTTGCCGATCCTGTCGATATTGACGCCGCCAGCCGGGGCGTGGTGCGCGTTGTTATCATCGGGCGCGATGGGCAGGAGCTGTTCCCGATTTCGCACGGCACCGGTTTTGCCGTCGGGCGAGAGCGGATCGTGACCAATGCCCATGTCGTACGCCAGGCGGTGCAGGACAATCGCCTGACGATCGGCATCGTGCCCGCCGATGGAGATCGCGCGGTTTACGCCCGGCTGGTGTCGGTCAGCCCGCGCAATGATCTTGCCCTGATCGAAGCGACCGAGCCGCTGGGCCTGCCGCCGCTCACCATTGCCGGAAATCCCGCAGCGAGCGGCACGGTGACCTCGATCGGCTACCCGCTCAATGTGGACCGCGCGCAGGGCCTGTCCTTCAGCGACATGTTCCGCGCGCAGCCGCCCGTGACCGCCACCGGCTTCCTGTCTGGCAGACGCCCAAGCCGCGAATTCGATACTTTGCTGCACACCGCCCCCATTGCTGCCGGTAATAGCGGCGGCCCACTGGTCGACCAGTGCGGCAGAGTGCTGGGCGTCAATTCCTTCGGCGCGGAGAGCGAGGGGTCGGACGCAGAATTCTTCTTTGCCATTTCCACGCGCGAATTGCTGCCATTCCTGCGCGCCAATGATGTCAGCCCGCGCTTGAACTCCTCCGAATGCCGCAGCCTCGACCAGCTCGATGCCGAACAGCGCGTCCGCGAAAACGCTGCGCGCGATGCGCAGGAGCGGATTGCCGAAGAGCGCGCCGCTGCCGAGGCCCAGCGCACTGCCGACATGCGCCGCACGGTTACTTATGAAGTGATGGAGCAGCGCGACACCAAGCTGACCATTGCATTTTTGCTGCTGCTGATCAGCGCAGGCGCGGCGGGCCTCGCTTCCTTCGCGCATATGCAGAAAGACTATCGCCTGCGCGCCGCTGCGGGAGCGGTGGCCGTCCTCACGTTGATCGGGGCCTGCATCGCGTGGGTTACCCGCCCCTCCTTTGCAGAGATCGACACCCGTGTGGAAGAACGCTTGCGTGAAGCGATGGACGGCGATGACACGGGTGAAATCACTCCGATTGTGGCGGGCGCAGGTGACTATATATGCGTGCTCGATACTGAGCGCAGCCGCGTGGTGGGTGATCCGGCAGAGGACATTACTATCGGCTGGAGCGAAACCGGCTGTATCAATGACCGCACGCAATATGGCCTCGACAATGGTGAATGGACCCGCGTCTTTGTCCCTTCGAGCGAGGCCGCGGTCTCGATCAACAGTTTCGATCCGGCAGCGGGCGAGCTGGTGATGGAACGCTATCTGCTGGGGCGCGAGGCGATGATCGATGCCCGCGCAGCACGCGCCGCCTATCAGGCACCGTCATGCGAGGCGGGCGAGGAAGCCGCGCGGGCCTTGGGTGGAAGTCAGACCGCGATTACATCATCACTGCCGACCCGCCCGAATGAGCGGCTGGTCTATAACTGTTCGGTCAATTCACGCGATTCACGCAATGAAGGTGAGCCGACCGACGACTAAAGTCGTAGTTGGGCCTCCCCGGTGTTGCATCACTTCTCACCCGATGCTAGGCGCGCGCCAGCTTTGGCAAGGTGCGTAATGCATCCAAATCCGTTGCTACCGATTCTTTCCGTTTCTCGGACCTAAGAGGACCTTCGCGCGTGGAGATTTCCGCCGGTATTCAGGCAAGCCTGGCAGGCCGTTATGCCAGTGCCCTATTCGATCTCGCCAGTGAGGCGGGGACCGTTACTGCTGTCGAATCGGATCTCGACCAGCTGGATGCTGCGCTGTCCGAATCGGATGAACTGCGCGCGCTGATCCGCAATCCGGAAATCAGCCGTAGCCAGATCAAAAGCGTGATGGCCGGTATCGGTGAACACCTTGGCCTATCGGACCTCACCAGGAATTTCCTCGGCGTGCTGGCGGAAAACCGCCGCGTGTCCGCCATGCCCGGCATGATCCGTGCCTTTGCCACCATCGCAGCGGCACAGCGCGGCGAAGTGCAGGCCGAAGTCGCCAGCGCCCACGCGTTGACAGACGAACAGATCACCACGCTGGAAGGCAAGCTGCGCGCCCGCGAAGGCCGCACCGTCAAATTGAAATCACGCGTCGATCCCGACCTTTTGGGCGGGCTCGTCGTCACCATTGGATCACAGCGCATCGACAGCTCGATCCGCACCCGTCTCAACTCACTCGCCCAGGCCATGAAGGCTTAAAGGACCAAACACATGGAAATCCGCGCTGCAGAAATCTCCAAGGTCATCAAGGACCAGATCGCCAATTTCGGCACCGAAGCCGAAGTCAGCGAAGTCGGTTCCGTCCTCTCCGTAGGTGACGGCATCGCCCGTATTCACGGCCTCGACAAGGTGCAGGCCGGTGAAATGGTCAAGTTCGCCAATGGCGTCGAAGGCATGGCCCTGAACCTGGAAGCCGACAATGTCGGTGTCGTGATCTTCGGGTCGGACACGGACATCAAGGAAGGCGACACCGTCAAGCGGACCGGCACGATTGTGGACGTTCCCGTCGGCAAGGGCCTGCTCGGCCGCGTGGTCGATGCCTTGGGCAATCCGATCGACGGCAAAGGCCCGCTGACCGACGTTAAGCGTGAGCGTGTTGAAGTCAAAGCGCCGGGCATCATCCCGCGCAAATCGGTGCATGAGCCTGTGCAGACCGGCCTCAAGGCCATCGACGCCCTCGTCCCCGTTGGCCGTGGCCAGCGCGAATTGATTATTGGTGACCGTCAGACCGGCAAGTCCGCTGTCGCCATCGACACCTTCATCAACCAGAAGACGGTCAATGCTGGTGATGACGAAGGCAAGAAGCTGTATTGCATCTATGTTGCCGTCGGCCAGAAGCGTTCGACCGTGGCGCAGATCGTCAAGTCGCTCGAAGAAAACGGCGCGATGGAATATTCCATCGTTGTTGCCGCCACCGCTTCAGAGCCTGCTCCGCTGCAATACCTTGCACCTTACACTGGCTGCGCGATGGGTGAGTTCTTCCGTGACAACGGCATGCATGCCGTGATCGTGTATGACGATCTGTCGAAGCAAGCCGTTGCCTATCGCCAGATGTCGCTGTTGCTGCGTCGTCCTCCCGGCCGTGAAGCCTATCCGGGTGACGTGTTCTACCTGCACTCTCGTCTGCTCGAACGCGCTGCGAAGATGAATGAAGACAATGGCGGCGGTTCGCTGACTGCTCTGCCGATCATCGAAACGCAGGCAGGCGACGTCTCGGCCTATATTCCGACCAACGTGATCTCGATCACTGACGGCCAGATCTTCCTCGAAACCGACTTGTTCTTCCAGGGTATCCGCCCCGCGATTAACGTCGGCCTTTCAGTGTCGCGTGTGGGCGGTGCCGCTCAGACGAAGGCGATGAAGAAGGTCGCTGGCTCGATCAAGCTGGAGCTGGCGCAATACCGCGAAATGGCGGCCTTTGCGCAGTTCGGTTCGGACCTCGATGCCTCGACGCAGAAGCTGCTCAACCGCGGCGCGCGCCTGACCGAGCTGCTTAAGCAAGCCCAGTTCTCGCCCATGCCGTTTGAAGAGCAGACCGTGTCGATCTTCGCTGGCACCAATGGCTATCTCGATAGTGTGGCCGTCGACCGTGTGACCGAATATGAAGCGGCCATGCTCAGCTTCATGCGCAATGAACACGCCGATACACTCAGCGCGATCCGTAGCAGCGGCAAGTTCGAAGGCGACGCCAAGGACAACACCGTCGCCGCGCTCGACGCATTCGCCAAGCAGTTCGCTTAAGTCACGAATAGGGAGCCACCATGGCCTCTTTGAAGGAACTCAAGGATCGGATCGGGTCGGTTAAATCGACTCAGAAGATCACCAAGGCGAAGCAGATGGTCGCCGCCGCAAAGCTGCGCAAGGCGCAGGCTGCGGCTGAAGCTGCGCGTCCCTATGCCAATCGGCTGGCCGACGTGATGGGCTCGCTCGCCAGCAAGGTGAGCGGTGACGGCGCGCCATTGCTGCTGCGCGGCACCGGATCGGACAAACGCCATTTGCTGGTGGTCGTGAACACCGACAAGGGCCTGTGCGGCGGTCTCAACGCGAACATTGTGAAAGAGGCCAAGAAGCAGGCCAATGAGCTGATTGCAGAAGGCAAGGACGTAACCTTCTACCTCGTCGGCAAGAAGGGCCGCGCGCCGATCAAGCGTGAGTATCCGGATCGCATCGGCCACCACTTCGACACCTCCGAAGTGCGCCATATCGGCTTCAAAGAGGCTGATGCGATAGCCAGTGATCTGGTCGAGCGTTTCGAGAAGGGCGAATTCGATGTCGCGCATCTCGTTTACCCGATTTTCAAGAGCGCGCTGGCACAGGACCCGACCACTGTTCAGCTACTGCCTGTTCCCTCGCCCGAAACGGTCGAAGAATCGGACGCTGCCGTCGAATATGAGCCGGATGAGGAAGAAATCCTCGCCGAACTGCTGCCCCGCTATGTCAAAACACAGCTATTTGGCGCGCTGCTCGAACGCGAGGCTTCCGAACAGGGCGCATCAATGACCGCGATGGACAATGCCACGCGCAATGCAGGCGATCTGATCGACAAGCTGACAATCAAATACAACCGTAGCCGTCAGGCCGCGATTACCACCGAACTTATTGAAATCATTGCCGGTGCGGAAGCACTGTAAGCGGAAACGACTAATGAAAAAATTCTTCCTCCTCCTCCCGATCCTCGCGCCCGTAACACTGCTGGCGGCCTGCGCTGAAGAGCCCGCGCCAGAGCCGGTGGAAACCGCCGAGCCGGTCGAAATCGTAGAACTTCCCGCGCCGGACAGCGAAGTCTTCGCTGCCGCTTTTGCCGAAGCCTGCCCCAATGCTGAGACGGTCAATGTTTCGCTTTGCCGCCGTGCAATGGGCGCCGAAACCGCCGCTTGTGAATACGGGCTCGGCGATGACGAATATATGCGCAACGATGCGACGCTCGCGATCAACGAAGCCGGAGACGGCTGGGTGATCCAGGACCCCGAAGCGGTCTGCGCCCAATAATTATTTGAATTTCAACCTATAAAGACGCCACAGGAAACCAACATGGCCACCGCACCTGCAATGAACCAGACGACCAACGGCACGATCAGCCAAGTCATTGGCGCCGTCGTCGACGTCGCTTTCCCCGGCGATCTGCCGTCGATCCTCACCGCGCTCGAAACCAAGAACGGCGACAACACGCTCGTCCTCGAGGTCGCGCAGCACCTTGGTGAGAACACCGTCCGCACGATCGCGATGGATGCGACTGAAGGCCTTACCCGCGGTCAGGAAGTGATCAACACCGGCGCACAGATCACCGTTCCTGTCGGCCCCAAGACGCTGGGCCGCATCATGAACGTGACTGGCCAGCCGATTGACGAGCGCGGCCCCATCGGCGCTGACATGAGCGCGCCGATCCACGCAGAGGCCCCTCCCTTCATCGACCAGTCGACCGAAGCTGACATTCTGGTCACCGGCATCAAGGTCATCGACCTTCTCGCGCCTTATGCAAAGGGCGGCAAGATCGGCCTGTTCGGCGGCGCAGGTGTGGGCAAGACCGTGCTCATTCAGGAGCTCATCAACAACATCGCCAAGGGCCATGGCGGCGTGTCCGTCTTCGCTGGTGTGGGTGAGCGTACCCGTGAAGGTAACGATCTCTACCACGAATTCCTCGACGCTGGCGTTATCGCCAAGAACGATGCTGGCGAAGCGATCTCCGATGGGTCCAAAGTGGCACTGGTCTTCGGCCAGATGAACGAACCTCCTGGCGCCCGTGCCCGGGTGGCACTGTCCGGCCTGACCATGGCGGAATATTTCCGCGATCAGGAAGGGCAGGACGTGCTGTTCTTCGTCGACAACATCTTCCGCTTTACGCAAGCCGGTTCGGAAGTGTCAGCTCTGCTTGGCCGTATTCCTTCGGCGGTGGGCTATCAGCCGACCCTGTCGACCGACATGGGTAACTTGCAGGAACGCATTACCTCCACCACCAAGGGTTCGATTACCTCGGTGCAGGCCATTTACGTGCCTGCCGATGACTTGACCGACCCGGCACCGGCAACCTCGTTTGCTCACTTGGACGCGACGACCACGCTGAACCGCGCGATTTCGGAGCTGGGCATCTACCCCGCCGTTGATCCGCTCGATTCCACCAGCCGCGTTCTCGAACCGCGCGTTGTGGGTCAGGAGCACTACGAAACTGCTCGTAAGGTTCAGGAAACGCTGCAGAAGTACAAGTCTTTGCAGGACATCATCGCCATTCTCGGCATGGATGAGCTGTCCGAAGAAGATAAGCTCACCGTTGCCCGCGCGCGCAAGATCCAGAAGTTCCTCAGCCAGCCGTTCCACGTGGCAGAGGTGTTCACCAACATTCCGGGTTGCTTCGTGCAGCTGGAAGACACGGTGAAGAGCTTCAAGGCTGTGGTCGAAGGCGAATATGATCACCTGCCCGAAAGCGCCTTCTACATGGTCGGCGGCATCGAAGATGTGGTCGCCAAGGCCCAGAAGATGGCTGAGGACGCTTAACTACAACTCCCCTCCCGCTTGCGGGAGGGGATTTAGGTAAAAGAAAATGGCACTGCACTTTGAACTCGTAACCCCGTCAAAGCTCGTCCGTTCGGAAGACGTCCACATGGTCGTCGTCCCCGGCGCAGAGGGTGAATTTGGCGTATTGGAAGGCCATGCGCCTTTCATGTCGACCATCCGCGATGGCGCGGTGCAGGTCTGGAAGACCGAGGGCGGCGAGCCTGAAAGCATTGAAGTGCGCGGCGGCTTTGCCGAAGTGGGCGATAAGGGCCTGACTGTGCTTGCGGAGCATGTCGAGGGCTAATTCGCCCCGCCGGGCCCAAAGCGTTTAGGATGAAAACGCGCCCCGGCATTTGCGCCCGCAAACGGCGCTACTCCACTGAATCCGGAGCTATCTCGGCTGCGTTGGCGGCCGACGTCACCCTGCGCCCCTATCGCTGTGACCTGTGCCGGGATTATCACCTCACCAGCCGGACCAAGGGTATGCGTGTCCTGAAGCACGCGCATAGTAATAGCGACGACGAGGCCTGACGGGGAGCCGCCTTAGTCGAGGCGGCCCCGCATCACATTCGCACGCGCTGATCCAGCGAGCGCTTGCACAATCCTCGCGCGCTATCGCCGCTCATAAAGGTTTCTTAACCACGTTTGCGCCAAGGCATTCGGGACAGGAGGCGCATGTTGCGATGAACACAGTGGCAGCCCCGGCTGGCAACACCAGGCAGACAGGCCTCGCGGCGCTTATGCGCGGCGAGGCGTTGCCGCTTGCCTTGCTCGCCTTGCTGGTGTTGGCGACGCGCGCCATCTGGTTCGGTGATCCGGTCGCCGATTTTGACGAGCAGCTTTACAGTTTCATCGGTTGGCGCATGACCGAAGGCGAATTGCCCTTCGTCGATTGGTGGGATCGCAAGCCCTTTGGCCTGTTCGCGATCTATGCGGCGGCTCATGCCCTGTTTGGCCCCGGTCCGCTTGCCTATCAGCTGATGGCCTTCGCCTTTGCCCTTGCCGGAGCGGTGCTCTCCTATTTCCTCGCACGGCGATTAGTCGGGCGCTTTTCCGCCATGATGGCAGGTGCGATTTCAACCATGCTGCTGTGCGCTTACGCCAGCTATTCCGGGCAGAGCGAAGTCTTTTTCCTGCCGCTAATGCTGGGCATGGCCGCGCTGCTGGTTAATGCGGATCACCCGCATTTCACCCGCCGCGCCATGTGGGCGATGCTGCTGGGCGGGATTGCCTTGCAGGTGAAATACACCGTGCTGCCGCAATGCGCGTTTTTCGGCCTCTACGCCCTGTGGGTGGAGCATCGCCGAGGCAGTGCCCTTCCCCGTCTTGCGCGCCTCGCCGCCACCTTCGTGGCCTTGGGCCTCCTGCCTACCGCTCTGGTCGGGATGTTCTACGCCCTGATCGGCGAGTTTGACGCATTCCTGTTCGCCAACGTCCTGTCTTTCTTCGACCGGATGCCCGCGCCGCAAGGTCGCTGGGCGCCCGATCACTGGCTCGGCGTCTCGCCGCTGGCGGTGCTGGCCGTGGGCGGATTCTATGCTGCGTTTCGGATGAAGCGGCCAGAACCTTTCGCCGATTGGATGTTCTATTGCGGCTGGGCTGCATCGACACTGGCGACGGTGCTGCTGCCGGGGACGGTTTACCTTTATTACTATGCCGCCATGGCCGCGCCCGCCGCGCTGGTGGCGCTGCCGCTACTCGATCGGAGCAGTCCGCTGCGGGTGTTCCCGGCGCTGGTCCTGTCAGCAGGCTTCTTCGCGCTGCTCGCGCTGCCCGACCGTTACGACTATTCGCTGGAAGAGCGCCAGGCTGCTGATGATCTCGCCGCCGCGATTGCTCCGCATGTTGGCAGCGAGACTGATTGCCTGTGGTTGTGGGATGGCCCGACTGCACTCTACCGCATGACCGGCAGCTGCGTGCCGACGAAGTTCGTCTATCCCGATCATCTCAACAATGCGCTGGAGACAGCCGCGCTGGGCGTGGATCAGGCGGGAGAAGTTGCGCGTGTTCTGGCGACCAGGCCCGGCGCGATCGTCACCGCCAGCCGCCCAATGACAATCCAGAATGAAGCGGCCACCGCGCTCGTCGAAGCGGCACTGGCAGCTGACTATGAAGAACGCCTGTCGGTCGAGATGCACGACCGCACGCTCACCGCATGGGTTCGGCGCGATTAGAGTTGGTAGATCCATGATTGGCCCTACCCTGCGAAAGAAGGCGGACATGAAGCAGACGCTCATGATCGATGCCTGGTGGTCTCAGGTAAAACCCTCTCGCATCCTGCATTTGCGTCCTTCGCGTAGGGTGTGGGTCATCGCCTTTATCATACTGGCTTCGGTGATCGTGAGAGCCCCTTACCTTGGCGATCCGGCAGCAGACTATGACCAACAGCTCTACTCGGTGATTGGGCAGAACTGGTTGGCTGGAGAATTGCCATATCGCGATTTGTGGGACCGCAAACCACCTGGTCTCTTCGCCTTGTTTGCAGCCATGCACGCAATTGGCGGTGCATCTTCGCTGGCCTATGAAATCCCGGGGCTGCTTTGCACAATTGCGGCAGCCTTGATGATTTACTCGATGGCGCAGCGCATCGGAACGTCTTTTGGTGCCGTCACGGTCACCTTGCTATTCCTGCTGAATATTCCTCTCTTCATTATTCATTTGGGCCAGTCAGAGACTTTTCTGATGCCAATCCTGCTCGGCCAGCTCATGCTGCTGCGAACAGTGTTTGCCTGCGATGATGCGGAGAAGGTCCACCGCATTTTATGCATCATTGCCCTGCTCGGCGGGGTTACCTTGCAGATCAAATATTCGGTCTTTCCATTTTGCACACTGTTCGGCGTCCTCGCTGCCTGGCGGCTATGGCAACTGAACATTTTTGTGCCACGCATTCTTCTCAATCTGACACTCTATGGTTTTCTTGGCCTGTTGCCGACCTTGCTCTTCGTTGCGTATTTTGCGGCGCATGGAGAGCTTGAGACATTCATGTTCGCCAACTTCGTCTCCATCTTCCAACGCGGAGAGCTTGACCCCGACCTCGTGGAAGACTTCGGTGGCCATATCGCCGTGGCATCATTCCCGCTGTTGATTTTCGCCGCGCTTGGATGGCAGGCTGCGCTTCGTGCGCGGGACCAAATTGACGTCCAATTGTTTGCCCTGACGACGGCCTTTGCCGCAGCCGGATGCGTTTCATTGCTGATGCTTGGCGCTCCGTTCGTTCACTATTTCGGTCCGCTCTTGCCATTCATATGTCTAATGGCCGCCAGCTTTTTCAGCTTTCATCCATCACACAAATTGTTTGCCGGAGTTGCCATAGGTCTGGCCGTTGTTTGCGCATCATTTGACGAGCAACTGGAACGAACTCTGTCGCACCGCAATGCTATTCCAGCACTGGCAGCCGCAATAGACGCACATGTTCCTGACGAAGATTGCCTGTTCATCTTTGACGGCCCGACCGTGCTTTACGCGCAGACCGGCAATTGTATTGCCACGCGATTGGTCTTCCCGGATCATTTGACCAGCCCGCGTGAACGTAGCGCAATGGCGGTCGATCCCGTTGACGAAACAGCACGCGTGATGGCCGAACGGCCCGGAGCCATTGTCATATCTGATGGATTGGGTGGACCGCGATTTATTGCTGAAACTGGGCAAATCGTGCGGCTAGCGATCGAGCAAGACTATGTTTTGGCGGAAACCACCTTTCTCTATCCGCGCCAGATTGAACTCTACATTCGCGCCGATCTTGCACCGGCATCACCTGCCGGAAGGTCAGCTTCTCCCTGCGTGATACGGTACGGCAGTCCCTGTCAGTTCTTCACCAGCTTAAACGACCAAGATTAGTGCCTGCCGTTTATCACGAAGCACCTTGATCAACCTGCCTGGTGCGACTCAAATACCACAGCCACAGCCCCGATCCGACGATCAGCGCTGCGCCAAAGATTGCGATAAGGTCGGGCACCTCATCGAAGAATATCCAGGCCAGCATGGTGGCGATCAGCAATTGTCCGTAAGTCATTGGAGCTACGGTAGAAGCACCCGCCCGCTGCGTGCCCATGAAGATCAGCCAATGCGCGGTGCTGGCAGTAATCGCGACCACCGCCGCGCGGGCGAGAACATGCCATTCGGGCCAGAAAAAGCGAATTGCCTCGATCCCCGTCGCATGCGCCAGCGCCGCTGTCGGGACGAGCAAGGCCGCTGCTCCAACCGCGACATAGGCCTGCGCGGCAAGCGCACTACCTCCACCGCGCGCAGCCCGGTTCGCCATGATGAGGATCGACATTCCCAAAGCGCAGACAAGCGGCAGCAGCGCGGCAAATCCGATCTCCGCGAAATTGGGGCGCAGGATGATGAGCACGCCGACAAAGGCCACGATTGTCGCCAGAATGGTAGTGAACCGCAGCCGCTCGCCCAAAAACAGCGCAGCCAGCAGCGCAGTAATCATCGGCTGGGTAAAAGTGATCGCAACCGCGTCGGCCAGCGGCATCAGCCACACACTGCCGAAAAAGGCGACCGTCGCCATCGCCACGCCAAATCCGCGCAGAGCCTGGACCAGCGGGCGCGGGATCTCGCGCAGAGGCGCGGTCCCTTCGCGCATTGCCAGCAGCGCCGAAAGACCCACAGCACCAAGCGAATACCGGAACGCGGCAAGTGCAGTCGGCGTCCATTCGTCGACGATACTTTTGACCACCGCGTCGCCAACCGAAAGCACGCAGAATCCGGCCAGCGCAAAGACCAGCCCTGCCCTGTCCGATTGTTGCATTAAGAGGTGCCCTTCTGCCCCAGTCTACCCGACCATGGTTCGCAGCGGCTTAGGCCTCGGCCGGGCGCGATTCAATCGCTTTGTCCGACCTTTACCACGCGTTAAACACTCATGCTTAACAAGTCCCTATAACGGCTTCCCATCCCCGGAGCCGACCCAGGGGTATGCATGACCAAGCTCATCATCCAGATTCCGTGCCTGAACGAGGCCGACAGCCTGCCCGATACGCTGGCAGCCCTGCCGCGACGCGTGGACGGCGTGGACGTGGTTGAATACCTCGTAATCGATGACGGCAGCAGCGATGGCACCGCACAAGTCGCGCGGCAGTGGGGCGTGCATCATGTGGTCTCCCACCGCCGCAACCGCGGCCTTGCCGCCGCTTTTCGCAGCGGTATCGACCGCGCGCTCGCTGAGGGTGCTGATATTGTCGTGAACACCGACGGTGACGGGCAGTATGAAGGCGGGGACATAGCTGCACTTGTTACGCCCATCGTGGAAGGCCGCGCCGACATCGTGATCGGTGATCGCGGCGTTGCCGAAAACGCGCATTTCTCCCCGCTCAAGCGCCTGATGCAGCGCGTGGGCAGCGGCGTCGTGCAGAGCCTTGCAGGCACTCACGTAAATGATGCGGTGAGCGGTTTCCGTGCGATCAGCCGGGAGGCGGCGCAACGCATCAACATCACGACCGAGTTCTCCTACACCACCGACATGCTCATTCAGGCTGGTCGCAAGAGGATGGCGATCCTGACCGTGCCAGTGCGCACCCATGCCGCTGTTCGCCCCAGCCGCTTGTTCAAATCGATCCCGCGTTTCGTGCTGCAGCAGGGCATCACGATGGCGCGCGCTTTCACCGCCTACAAACCGCTGCGCGCCTTTGTTGGGACTGGTTCGCTGATAGCCATCATCGGATTGCTGCCGATCCTGCGTTTCCTGTGGTTCTACGCATCCGGTGATAGCGATGGGCATATCCAGTCGCTGGTCATCGGCGGCGCGCTGCTGGTGCTGGGAACGCTGGTCGCGATCATGGGTATGGTGGCCGATCTGGTCGCCGCCAACCGCAAGCTCATCGAGGAAAACCTCGCCCGCACCCGCGCGCTGGAGGATCGCATCGCCGATCTTCATGCAAAGCAAGCTGAGTCATCACAGGACAAGCAGGCGCAAGCCAAAAAAGCCCGCCGGACAGCCGCATGACCACCCTCGCCGCCGATGCAAGGCGCGCGCCTTGGCTGGCGGCGCTGCCTGCGCAAAATTCCATTGTCTGGCCCATCACAGCATTGGTGCTGGTGTTCGGCCTGCAACTGCATCTTGTCTTTGCGCGTTCGATCAATTGGGACGAATTCCATTATCTCGCGCTGGTCCATGAACTGGCCCGCGGCGAGCTCGACCACCCTTTGCAAAGCTTCCACACGCGGCTGTTCGCCTGGCTTCCCATGCTGGACTTGCCCGGTGTTGACCAAGTGGTGCGAGGGCGCGTCGTCATGTGGCTGTGCGAGATCGCAAGCTGCGCCTCCATTGCGCTGATCGCACGGCGTTTTGTCACGCTGGACCGGGCGCTGTGCTGCGCGCTTGCATATGCCTCGGTCATTTATGTGATGCAGCACGGCTTCGCCTTCCGCTACGATCCGCTCGCCGCTGGGCTGTGCATGGCATCGCTGGCAATCCTCACCCGCAGTCGCTTCAGCCTTTGGGCCATCGCTGGCTTTGCGCTGCTGATGGGCGTGGCCTTTATGGTCACAATCAAGATTGTCCTGCTGCTGCCCGCCTTTGCCGGGATCGCATGGCTGCGCTGGTCTGACTCCGAGTTTTCGCGCGGCCGATTGGCACAATTGGTCGCTGCGCCCGCCCTCGCGGCACTTGTTGCAGGATTGCTCTACGTCTGGCACGTCTCCGGCCTTGCCCAGGCTGGTGATGCCGAAGCGATACTCAACCGTTCGGGCAATGCGATGTTCGGATTTCTACTGACCGACAAGCTGGGCTATTTTGCGCAGGCCGCCTTGGGCGGGATCCCGTTCTTCGCCGCTTTAGCATTTACACTACTCGCTGTGGCGCGCGGAGGCCGTTTTTCATCGGCAGAACGGATTGCGCTTGCCGGGCTGAGCGCGCCGATATTCTGGGTGCTGTTCTATGTGAACACCTACCCCTATTTCTACGCCTTCATGCTCGCCCCCGTGGCGGCCTCACTCGCTGGCGGCATCGGACCGATTGCGGACCGCTACGGCACAGCAATGTATGTGTCCTTATGCGCTGCCATTGCATGCGTCGCATGGGTGGCGGACGGGCCAAGCAGGCTCGACACGCAGCGCAGCGTGCAATCGGGTGTGAGCGAGATGTTTGCCGAGCCGGTCAATTACTTCGACTTCCCCGCGTTCCTGCCAGATCACCGTAAGACCAATTTCTTTATGACGAATTGGAACGTGGTCGATTACGCCCGGCGCGGCGAACCCGTGTTCCGTGACACTCTGCTCGAAACACCTGTGCCGCTGCTTCTCACCGTTGAGGAAGAGGCCAACCCAACACTGTTCGCAGTCATGAATGATCTGCCAGAGAGCCGCCTGTTCCATCCCGCCGATATCGCCGCGCTGCGCGAAACCTATCGCCATGTCTGGGGGCCTGCTTGGGTCGCCGGGGTCAGCCTCGAAGTCAGACAGGAGCTTGTGTGGAATGTGTTCGTCCCCGGCACCTACACGGTTGAAGGATCACTCATTGTCGATGGCCAGCCCTACGATGATGGCGCACTGGTGACGCTTTCGCGCGGCGAGGTTACACTTGTCGGCGCTGAAGAAGCTCCATCGGGCCTGCTGTGGGGCGAGAATATCGAAGCTCCCGCTCGGTCCGCCCCAGCACGGCCCTATTGGACAGGCTTCTGATGAACCCCAAAGCGGCCTCTATGATGCAGCGCTTGCGCCTGCCTGCCACACTGCTGGCGCTCGCGATATTTGTTGGCGGCGGAATCTGGTCGGTGCGCGCATTGGGCCTGTCGCCCAGCGACTACGATCCCGTCTTGTTGCTGGTGTTGCTCGCCCTCGCCCCGCTCGGGCTCGCCTATGCCAGTGTCAATATGATGCTGATGGGCAAGGCGCTCGACGTGCCGCTGAATTTCCGCACCGGCTTTGCCGTTAGCGCATGGGCCAATATCGCCGAACTGCTGCCGCTTCCGGGCGGTGCAATCGTGCGTGCCGGAGCGCTGATGCAACAAGGTGGACGCGCGGGTGAAAGCTCTACGCTGGTGCTGGCTTTTGCGCTTTTGTGGATCGGTTGTGCGGCGCTTGCCGCGTCGGTCGCACTTACAGCAACCGGCTGGCTGGCGTTGATTGTAGCGGGAGCTGGCGCGGCAAGCATGCTACTTGCGGGCGGCTGGATTGCGTTGCGCCATAGCTGGACTGTCGCGCTTTCTGCCGCCGGATTGCGCGTGCTGGGGATCGGCCTTGTTGCGCTTCGACTGACGGTCGCATTCGCCGCAACCGGCACGCTGATTGCTGCCGACGAAGCGCTCCTGTTTGCGCTCGCCAATATACTGGGTTCCGCTGCGGCCATCGCGCCAGGCGGGCTTGGCATCAGCGAGGGGCTTGCCGCAGCCTTTGCCACGCAGTCCGCTGTCCTCCCCGCTGCGGCTTTCCTCGCCGTCGGTCTCAACCGCATTGCCGGACTGGCCGCCGCCGGATTGGCCGCACTTGTGCTTTCGCGCCCAAGCACAGAGCCGAGCCCCGCCAATGCCTAAGCACCTCACCTTTATCGCCTCTGGCGGGCGCACCGGCACCAATTTCTTTGGCGATCAATTGCGGCTCTGCCTTGAAGATTGCTGGTCCGAGCACGAGCCAGACATGTTCGCAGGCTTCTCCCACCTGACAGCCGAGCGGATCAAACGCTTCGGCTTTCGCCATGTGATCGCCAACCGCGCATTGGGCCGCGCGGGATTGCGCATTCACGGCACCAAATTCCTCACAGGCGAAATGTCGCTGGATGAAGCGGCGACAGCCTTGCGCGGGGAACGGGCGCGCTATCACCAACAGGTCGAAGCGGGCCTTATCGTGGAAAGCTATTGCCGCTGGTGGATGTTTGCTGGCCATATCGACACAATCTTTCCTGGCGCCAAGGTGGTCGGCGTGGTGCGCGACCCGCGCAGCTGGATCGCTTCATGGATGTCGCACAATCCGCGCCATGGCTATGTTCCGTGGACGCATTATTTTCCGCCCGGTCCAGTGACGCCCGAACGGGTTGGTGATGAGGTCAATGCGCCGCGCTGGGATAAAATCGGCCCCGTCGGTCGGCTTGCATGGCACTGGAATTGCATCAATTCCCGCCTTCTCGATGCCACCGAAACAGGCGATACCATGCGCATTTTCAAATTTGAGGAGCTGTTCTCCGGTGAAGACAAGCCGCTGCAAGAGTTGGCTGAATTCGCGGGCACATTTCCAGACCGGACCTATGAAGTGCAGACAATCGAACCACTGCGTCGGCCCAAAAAGAACTCCAGCAGCGCGGAGCCTGACGACTGGACACGCTGGACCGACACCGAACGCGCTCTGGTCGACGAGATTGCGGGCGAGACGATGGCGCGCTGCGGCTATGCTCCGCTTTCCGCCTGATCCTCCAGCTTTGCCACCAGCCGCGTCACCCCCGCTTCGGGGCTGAAATCCTCCATCGCACCGGCAGGAAGACCTGACAGCTCGACCCGACCAGTCAGCGCCTTTCTGACAGCATCAGCCAGCGCCTGCGGGTCTTCGGGCGGCACTGTGATGAGCGTATTCGGATAGCGCTGCGCCAGCGCATCAATGGCTGGACTGGCGCGAGTGACCACCGGCTTGCCCATCGCAAGACATTGAAAAACCTTGTTCGGAATAACCCGCGATGCCTTGTTCGATCCGCCGAATATGCCGAGGCACAAATCGGCGCGCGCGATCAGCGATGGCAATTTTTGATAGTCCAGCCAAGGGAGGTATAACAGCTGGCTGCTCGCATCTTCCGCAAGGAAGTACCGCATGACCGGCTCTTGCTGCCCCTTACCGACAACCACCCACCTGATCGCGTCATCCTGCGTCAAACGCACCGCTTCAAGGATTGTAGAGAGGCCGTGAAGCGGAATGAATTGTCCGTAAAACAGCACGACGGGAACCTCGTCATCGGCCGGGACAAGGTGATCCAGCGGCAGCAGCGTTGCTTGCGGGTCGAACAGTGGTTCCGCGCCCACTGGCACGGTGACAAATCGATCCACTGGAATGCCGTATTCCTGCGAGAGGAATTCGCCATGCGCATCAGTATCGACAAGGATAACATCTGCTCGGCGCAGCCCCGCCCTCTCAAATGCTCGCAGGAACCGCGCCTTCAGGCTGCCTTCGCGCACCATCCCCCGGTCGCGCACAATGGTGTCATGAATCGGCAGGAATGCGTCGAGCACCAGCTTGCGACCGTTTCTTCGAGCGAGGACGCTGGCTGCAAATATATCCGGCGTTCCGGGATAGGGCAGCAGCAGCGGTGCATTTCCGGACAAGCGCATCAAATTCCATAAAGCACGCGGCATTCCTGAAAGATAACGCAGCGCCGCACGCATCAATTGCCACTTTCCGGCGACCGATTTGTCCGCAACATCGCGCCAGACAGAGACATGCAATTCCGCTTCCAGCCGGTCCGCCCGGCGCAGCGCATCCAGCAACAACCGCACGCGCGGCTTGCTGTCATCATATGCGCCCCAGGCCACAAACCGCTTTTTCATGGTTAAGCGATATGGAGCAGCCACCCGGCACTGCCAAGCGCGCAAATCACGCTTTCGCCCGTGAATTTTGCCTGCAAATGCCAAAAGGTTTGCGAAATATTTACCAAACTCGGCGACATCAGTGCGTGATTAGCCGGAATTCCGTTCGGAGACCCGGTTTGTGGGACAGATTGAGGAATCTCGAATGAGCGCTTTCGGAAGAAAGAATGGATCAGGCGGCATGGCCAAGGGCGCACGCCCTAGCTTTGGCGTTGCCAAGCCGATGCGCGGCGGTTCTGCCGGACCGAACACTGCAAAGGACGAGGGATCACCTCCTCCGGGCGGCGACCAGTTCCCACCCGTCCCACCAGAGGGCGCGCCTGTTGCAGGCGGTAAAGGCGACCCGAAAAACGAAGATGCGATGAGCCGGTTGGCTGATCGCGCCAATGCCGTTCATGAACAGCAGGAAGTCGGTGGCTTCGAAGCCAGCGTTCACAAGATCAAGGAACAGGTGCTGCCGCGCCTGCTCGAACGTGTCGATCCCGAAGCCGCTGCGACGCTTTCCAAAGAAGAGCTGTCCGAAGAATTCCGCCCGATCATCATGGAAGTGCTGGCCGAGCTGAAGGTCACCCTGAACCGCCGCGAGCAATTCGCGCTGGAAAAGGTACTGATCGACGAGCTGCTCGGCTTTGGTCCGCTGGAAGAACTGCTTGGCGACCCCGACATTACAGACATCATGGTCAACGGCCCGGACCAGACGTATATTGAAAAGAAGGGCAAGCTGGTCATCGCGCCAATCCAGTTCCGCGATGAAAACCATCTTTTCCAGATCGCCCAGCGCATTGTGAACCAGGTTGGCCGCCGCGTCGACCAGACCACGCCGCTCGCCGACGCCCGCCTCAAGGACGGTTCACGTGTGAACGTCATCGTGCCGCCGCTTTCGCTGCGCGGTACTGCGATCTCCATTCGTAAGTTTTCCGAAAAGCCCATCACGCTTGATATGCTCAAGAACTGGGGCTCGATGGACGAGAAGATGTGTACCGCGCTCAAAATCGCCGGTGCTTGTCGCATGAATGTCGTGATTTCCGGCGGTACGGGTTCGGGTAAAACGACCATGCTCAACTCGCTGTCGAAGATGATCGACCCGGGTGAGCGCGTGCTGACCATTGAGGATGCGGCCGAACTTCGTCTGCAACAGCCGCACTGGTTGCCGCTCGAAACGCGCCCGCCCAACCTCGAAGGCCAGGGTGCCATCACCATTGGCGACCTTGTGAAGAACGCCCTGCGTATGCGTCCTGACCGCATCATCCTGGGCGAAATTCGTGGCGCGGAGTGTTTCGATCTCCTCGCCGCGATGAACACCGGCCACGATGGCTCCATGTGTACGCTTCACGCCAATAGCCCGCGCGAATGCCTTGGTCGTATGGAAAACATGATTTTGATGGGCGACATCAAGATACCGAAGGAAGCCATCAGCCGCCAGATCGCCGAATCGGTCGATCTGATCGTGCAGGTGAAGCGTCTTCGCGACGGTTCGCGCCGCACCACCAACGTCACCGAGGTAATCGGGATGGAAGGCGACGTGATCGTGACGCAGGAATTGTTCAACTTCGAATATCTCGATGAAGGCGATGACGGCAAGATCATCGGCGAATTCCGTTCAAGCGGTCTGCGCCCCTACACGCTGGAAAAAGCCCGCCAGTTCGGTTTCGATCAGGCTTATTTGGAAGCCTGCCTCTAAAAGGCAGGCGCG
>Ga0209121_10000957_pt1 | contig 30626 bp, 30 predicted proteins | sample Cruoilmetagenom3_FD_187292 | JGI IMG/M metagenome (GOLD analysis project Ga0209121, IMG submission 187292) | Oil polluted marine microbial communities from Coal Oil Point, Santa Barbara, California, USA - Sample 3 (SPAdes) (version 2) | ecosystem: Environmental > Aquatic > Marine > Oil seeps ...
TTGTAATGTTGATTTGCGATAGTATTGCACAAATTCCTGGAAGTGATTACGCATTACCAATAAATGCAATTACCGCTTTGGTAGGTGCACCTGTTGTGATTTGGTTATTGGTGAAGCAACGAAAAATGATGTTTTAAATGAAGAAAGAAACATCACATATCATCCTTAAAACAGAACAACTTTCAATAGGTTACAAAACCAATAAAGCAGAAACTGTTATTTCTTCTAATATAAATTTCGAATTACAAAAAGGACAATTAATAGGTTTAGTAGGTGCTAATGGTATTGGCAAATCTACATTAATACGAACATTAATTACAGTACAACCAGCTTTATCTGGTTCTATTTATCTTAATAATAATAACCTTAAAGCAACCTCTGCTTTAGAACTTGCGACACAGCTCAGTATTGTTTTAACGGAACCCTTGACCTCAAAGAATCTGTCCGTTTCCGAACTTGTGGCTTTAGGAAGACATCCCTATACCAATTGGATTGGAAATCTTACAGAAAACGATAACATCATTATAAACAACGCATTAAACTTGGTCAACATTTCAGAATTGAAAGACAAAAAATGTTACGAACTTAGTGATGGGCAACTTCAAAAAGTAATGATAGCTAGGGCACTGTCTCAAGATACAGATGTTATTGTTTTAGATGAACCAACAACGCATCTCGATATGTATCACAAAGCATACATTTTAAAACTGCTTAAAAAATTGACCAAAGAAACTGGTAAAACAATTTTGTTCTCTTCTCACGAAATTGATTTAGCCATTCAACTATGCGATACCATGATTGTAATGACAAAGGAGGAAGTAGTCTGTGATCAACCATGTAATCTTATTACTAAAGGTGTTTTTAAATCACTTTTCCCAAAAGATTTAATCAGTTTTGATGATAAATCTGGTAGTTTTAGAGTAACTAAATAAATTTCATTTGTAAAAAATAGACGCTCAACAAAAAATGTGTTTATTTATAAGTTACTATCTTTAAACATTACTAGTCAAGCTTTTAAGAATTTTCTCCCCTTATTAGAAGCTATTTAATTATTAATTTAAATATACTTCTAATGAAACTACAAAGATTTATCAATGTAATATTGTGCCTATTTCTTTTATCATCTTCTTTTTCTTGTAAAGAAAAAACACAAATACTAAATCCAGAATTAGCGTCTATCGATATTCAAAGAGGTAATCTGTTATTATGTGGAGATGGACAATTTAGGGAATTAAAATTTTCACTATCATGTAATTATGAAACTAGAGAAACCTTCGACTTAGCTGTAGCGTTGTTACACTCGTTTCAATATAATGAATCAGAAAAAGCATTTGTTAAAGTTATTCATAGCGACCCGAATTGCCCAATGGCTTATTGGGGAATTGCAATGAGTATATATCATGCTGCATGGTTTCCACCATCGGAATAAGATTTAATCAATGGTTCTAAAATTGTAGAAATTGCAAAAGAGTTCTCTATGGATGACAAACAAAGAGATTATATTAATGCCATTGATGCTTTTTATACAAATTGGGAACGTTCCACAAGTTTAGAATTACAAGACTTTATTCATACTCCAAACTTTATCTTAATTGACAAAAAAAGCAAATACGTGGTATTTATGATGGTACAGATGAAGAGGATATAAAGAATATTATCAGAGATATAAAAACTTTAAAATCTAGTTATTAAGTTTAAAAGAGTTTCCTTAACTATATTTATCTTTGATAAATTTCTCTTTTCAACATGAACGACACACTTATTCTATTAATAGCTATTATTATTTCTGCTGGTATTGGCGGTTTTATTGGACTTAAATTTGCCCAACTGAAAAGCAAAAGTGATAAAAGCACACTTGAAGAACGTCAAAATCAGCTTCAAAATACGATTGTAAGCTTAAAACAAAATGTTGAAAAAATTGAAACTGAGCGCGAATCTATTCGTCGTGAAAAAGAATTTTTAAATACTGAACTCTCACGTAAAAGTACAGAATACGAAAATCTACAGCAGCAGAATTTAAAACGTGATGAAGAATTAGCCAAGCAACAAGAACAATTACGAAAGGATTTTGAATTATTAGCTTCAAAAATATTAGAAGAGAAATCAGAAAAATTCACCCTTCAGAATAAAGAAAATATCAAAAACATCTTAAATCCTCTTGAGGAAAAAATAAAAACCTTTGAGAAGAAAGTAGAAGACACGCAAAAGGAAAGCATAAGTATGCATTCTGCCTTAAAAGAACAACTGTTAGGCTTAAAAGACCTCAACCAACAAATGGCAAAAGAAGCCACAAACCTAACAAAAGCTTTAAAAGGAGATAGTAAAACACAAGGAAATTGGGGAGAATTAGTATTAGAGCGTGTCTTAGAAAAATCTGGATTAGAAAAAGATAGAGAGTATTTTGTACAACAGAATTTTCAGCGCGAAGATGGCACTCGTGTTATGCCAGATGTAGTTTTACATCTACCTGATTCTAAAAAGATGATTATTGACTCTAAGGTATCTTTAACAGATTATGAACGCATGGTAAATGCTGATGATGAAGAAAGAGCCATGTTTTTAAAAGCTCATGTCAACTCTATCAAAAAGCATGTGGATCAGTTGTCTGCAAAAAATTATCAAGATTTGTATGATATAGAATCTCCAGATTTTGTATTGATGTTTATTCCGATTGAACCTGCATTTGCAGTTGCTATTAATGAAGACAACAGCTTGTACAATAAAGCTTTTGAGCAAAATATAGTTATTGTTACACCTTCTACCCTTTTGGCTACACTTAGAACTATTGACACCATGTGGAATAACGAAAAACAGCAACAAAATGCTATTGAAATTGCAAGACAAGCTGGTGCTTTATATGATAAGTTTGAAGGTTTAGTTACCGACCTAACTGGTGTTGGCAAAAAGATAGATGCTGCCAAAACAGATTATTCTTCTGCAATGAACAAACTCGTTGAAGGTAAAGGCAATCTTATTTCTCGTGTTGAGAAAATTAAAAAAATGGGTGCCAAAGCTAAAAAAGCACTTCCTGAAAGTATTATAAAACGTGCTTCTGAAGACGATATTTAATTTATTCCTCAATAAAGGCATAATTAAACATATTCCATAAATAAGGCATAAATTAGCTTATTCCATAAATAAGGCATATATTGCATATATAAATATGTATGATGACTAGCGTAATAACTGGAGACATAATAAAATCTAGAGATTTAAAAGATCAAAGCATATGGCTACATGAGCTTAAGCGTACTTTAAGCATGCTCTCATCGGACAAATCATATTATGAAATTTATCGTGGCGATAGCTTCCAGATTGAGCATCAAGATTTTTCTGATAGTTTCATTGCCGCAGTTTACATAAAAGCCAGTATCAAATCAATAAAAGGCTTAGATGTACGCATGTCTATTGGAGTAGGAGAAAAAAGCTATCAAGGAAAGATTGTAAGTGAATCTAATGGAGAAGCCTTTATTTTTTCTGGAGAAACATTTGAAACTTTAAAAAAAGAAAAACAAAATTTAAAAATAAAAACAAGCGATATTGAATTAAATAATGAGTTAAACTTATACTTCAAATTAGCATTAATTGCTATGGATAATTGGACTGTAAACTCAGCTGAAATAGTAAAACTAAGTTTAGAAAATCCAAATATGATTCAAACTGAACTAGCTAAAATCGTAGGTATTAGTCAAGATGCTATTAGCAAACGTCAAAAACGTGCGTACTTAGATGAAATCTTAGAATTAGATAGTTTATATAGACAAAAAATAGCGCAACTATGATGGTATTAATCTTAAAACTTATTCTGGCTCACCTCATAGGTGATTTCTTTTTGCAGCCGCAAAAATGGGTTAAGGATAAAGAAAAAAAGAAGCTTAAATCGATATGGCTATATATTCATGTTGCAATACATATTGCTTTGATGTATTTAATTGTTTGGGATATGTCTTATACTCCATTAATATTAAGTATCGGACTATCTCATCTCATTATTGACGGTCTAAAACTTATCGTACAAAGAAAAAAGACAAAACGTTTATTCTTTTTTATAGATCAACTATGTCATCTAATAATACTATTTGCATTAGTACCTTTTTTCTATCAAAATGATTTTGATTTTACATTAACACTAAGCGCATATTATCTACTATTAATAACATGTTTATCGTTTTTAACATTGCCAACTTCCATAATAATGAGAACATTCTTTTTAAAATGGGACATTTCTAAAATTTCGAAAGACAATAAGTCTCTTAAAGACGCTGGTAAATACATTGGTATATTAGAACGACTGTTAGTTTTTATCTTTATTGTTGTTGATCATTGGGAAGCTGTTGGTTTTTTAATAACTGCTAAATCGGTGTTTAGATTTGGAGATTTAACAGCATCTAAAGAAAGAAAACTAACCGAATATGTGTTAATTGGCACTTTAATTAGTTTTGGCATTGCAATCATTGTAGGACTTACATATTCCACCTTATTAAAATATGTATAAAACTATAGACTCAACACGCATAAGCATCTCTCAATTGATGCTCCCATCTCATTCTAACTTTAGCGGTAAAATACATGGTGGCTTCATTTTAAATCTAATGGAATGGATCAAATCGCTTTTGCATGCGCATCAAAACATTCAGGAATGTACTGTGACACAGCATCCGTAGATACTGTAGATTTTATAAATCCGATTGAAGTTGGTGAATTAGTAACTACGAAAGCTTCTGTTAACTATGTTGGTAAAACATAAATGGTTATTGGAATACGTTTTGAATCTGAACATATACAAACTGGAGAAATTAAACATTGTAACTCTTCGTATTTTACAATGGTTGCAAAGAATGAGTCTGGTACTTCAATAAAAGTTCCTGATTTAATATTAAACGATCAAACAGAAGTTAAACGTTTTTTAAAAGCCATAAAACGTATGAAACAAAAAAGTTAAGGAAAGAAGAATTTAATTATATTAACTTTTCTTTTGAGAATTATCTCAATGAATTAAAAAGTTATAATGTAAAGATTGAATTACCTGAGAATTATGACAAATAATATTGTATTGTCATAAAAAAGGATCCGAATTATTTAATCCAAAAACCAGATATTTCCTTTTTCATGGATTAAAATATCATTTTTACATATACTCCAAAAATAATTGAGTTTAAATTATTGAAATTATGCGAGTTTTGTCTGTATAGGTTTTGATTAGTTAAATTAAGTAGCCATTGCTAAACGATTTCCTAATTGGTCAATGACTAGTGACGTATACCAAGTTAAATTTTATAAAAATAATGATGTTGCTACAAAACAGTATAAAGTACGACTCAAAAACGGTGAGAAAAAAAATGAAAGTGAAACTTGATGAAAAAGGTAATTTTCAATAAATCATCAATGACTACTTAATTTAACTAATAAAAAGCCTAACAGAGATGTTAGATTTTTTTACTCTAAAAAACGATAATATCCACATTTTAAATAGGCTCCTTCTGGAAAACTTATAGGATGATCACTATCATGTTTGGTTTTTAGAATGGTCTCAAAAAGTCGAAACTGAGCGTTTAACACTCTATTATTTAAATCGAAAAAAGATTGCGATAAAACTCTCGACGAACACGACGCCAATACCAAAAGTCCATTTTTAGCAGTTAGCTTCTCTCCTAGTTCTGCCAATTGTGCATACTTCTTTTTCGCTAAATCAATTTCTGATTGTTGCTTTGCAAAACTTGGTGGATCAATAACGACGACATCAAATGTTTTTCCTTTTTCTATTAAAGTTCTCATTTCTTTAAAAGCATCACCAGAAATAGTTTTGTGCACTCCTGAATATTCATTCAATTTTCCATTTTCGCGAGCAATATCCAGCGCCTGTTTACTGATATCTAAACTTGTAACTTCTGTTGCTCCATTAGCTAAAGCATGTACTGAAAATCCGCCTGCATATGAAAACACATCTAAAACTGTTTTGCTTTTACTTAATTCTCCTACACGTTTTCTATTAGCACGATGATCTAAAAAATACCCCGTTTTATGGCCTTTAATAACATTCGCACTAAAATTAACACCATGCTCTACAAACTGCACAACTTCATTCTTTAAAACACCAAAAACTACATCACCATCTTTTAAAGAGTGATTTTCACTATTTTGTAATCCTCTACTAAGACGAATAACAACAGTTTCTGTATTTGAAATTTGTTGAAGGCTTCCTAAAATAGACTCTAAATATGGCAACCAAATTTCAGAATACAATTTAACGACTAAAACCTTATCATAAACATCTGCAATTAATCCTGGGAAACCATCATTCTCACCAAATACTAATCGGTAACTATTAGTATTTGTTTTTAGTAACTCCATACGCTTCTCAAAAGCGACTTCTATCTTTTGATGAAAGAAATTAGCATTTATTTCTACCTTCGTTTCTGCGTTATGAATAATTTTTATCCGGATTGGGGAATTGGTATCGTATAAGCCTATACCAACAACTTTGTTTTTGTTTTTACTAAAAACAATAGCCAAATCACCTGTTTTAGCATCGTCATTTATTTTAACTATACTATTAGAAAAAACCCAAGGATGCCCTTTTACAACAAATTGCTCTCCTTTGGCATTAAGCTTAACCGCTAGACGTTTTGGATTATGTTTTCTATTGATCTCTATATTAAATATCATATGGTTAGGTGAAAAATCTGTAGTTTCAATAAACGAATGCAAAATAAGTATAAAAACCTATTACAAGCAGTGATTTTAATAAATGAAGAATATTTTAAACTATAACGAAAAATTTTAACTACATAAAATAGCCTTTAAGCGAAATTTCCTTCCATATGACTAGTAAATTATATCATACTGTTTTTTGATTATAATTTAACTTAATATTACCTCAACGCTATTAATTAAATATTACTTCTTAATGCCTAACAATAACATTAGATATTACATCTTTTGGATAATTGATATATTCAAAGGTTTAAAGGTTTATAGACATTTCAAAGAAATTGAAACTATACAAAACCATTATTCTTCTGATAAATCAATAGATTTAAGACAGTCTTACATTAATAATTTATTATCTCATGCCACTTCAACAACTATCTTTTATAACAATTATAAAGGTTTAGGCATAACCGAATTTCCTGTTATCAATAAAAATACTATTCGAAATAACAAAGCTCAATTTAGATCTTCAGAATTCGAAAAAAAACAAATGAAACATGTTTCAACGAGCGGATCAACAGGCACTTCAATCAGTTTATATCACGACAAAAATAAGAGTAATAGAAATATAGCAGATAACATCTTTTTTTACAAATTAGCAGATTACAAAATTGGACAAAAACTATACTACTTAAGAATCTGGTTATTTTCTATTTCAACTTTTAAAATGTGGCTCAAAAATTTTAAGCCAATAGATGTGCTTCGATTTAATGAAGAAAAATATATCTCGAACTTAGTTAAAGAATTAGGTTCTGGTAAAAGTTCAAAAAATATTCTGAGTTATGCATCTGCACTAGAAAAATTATGTGTTTATCTCGATAGTAATAACTATAGCCCTTTTCCTAATTCTAAGGTAAAATCAGTAATCTCAATAGCAGAACATTTAAATGATTATACGAGAGAGAGGATGGATTATTATTTTAATACAAAGGTGTATTCAAGATATTCCAATAGCGAGAATGGAATACTGGCTCAACAAGTTATTAATTCTGAAAGTGATTTTGTTATTAATTGGGCTAGTTATTATATAGAAATACTAAAGTTAGATTCTGATAATGCAGCCGAAGAAGGTGAAACAGGCCGTATAGTTGTTACCGATTTATTTGCCTATGGAATACCAATAATAAGATATGATACTGGAGATTTAGGATCAATAGACTATAGTAAACCGATTCCTGTATTTAAAAAAGTAGAAGGTCGAAAATCGGATGTTATATTAAATACAAAAGGAGAAATGGTATCATCCATGATTATTATACGACCTCATATAAATAAGGGTGTTGTACAGAGTCAATTAATCCAAGAAGGCGAAAAAAAATACACGCTTAATTTAAACGTAACTGAAGAATTTAAAGATGAATCTGAAATACGTGATGAATTTATATTTTTTTTGGGTGAAGATGCGCAAATTAATATAGAATATACAAATGAAATACCTGCCCTTGCTTCGGGGAAAACTAGAGCAACAATAAATAATTATATAAAACCTACTATTAAAGTAAACTAACCAAATCATTACTTATGGAAAATAATATCATAAAAACTGAGAGTATAGATGTAATTAATTCTTTTATTAAAATTCAGTCAAAGCATATTAAAAAAAATCAATCTTGGTATCATCCAGCATACCTAGAAGGTTATAATCATTTGTTTAATAATACCTTTTCTGTTGAAGGATTTAAAGCGAAATTAGGGAGTATTGATTGGGATATTAAGTTTGTTGATGGCTATATTAGTGGTTATGAATATTTTAAAAACCTAGGCAATCAAATCCTTCCTGTAATTAATCAAGTTAGAGGTAAAAATCAATTATTATATGCAGATTTTCCTGATATGATACACGATACTATTGGTCATGCACCAATGTTATTTAACAAAGATTATGTTTCTTTTTTGAAGAAAATTTATGCCATAATTGAAAGTGTTAATCAAAAAGAAATAGATAAAGAATACCTTTCTTTACAAGGAGTTACCAAGTCAGAACGAGAACAAAATTTATCGAAATTTAGTAAAATAGAAGAAGAGCTTAAAAAGAATCCTACAGAGTTCTATACTATAAATAATATAGCATTATGGACTATTGAATTTGGTGTTTTAATTTCTGGTGATAATCATAAGGCTTATGGTGCCGCAATAGTAGCCTCTCCATTAGAAATTGATAATCTAATAAACAAAAAGATTCCAATAAAAAATTTACTAAATATAGATTCACCATCATTCAACTTTTCTGAACTTCAAGATGAACTGTATTCTACCGAAAAATTAGAAAACGTAATTGATTTTATGTTAAGCAACAATAGAAGCAATTTAAACAAGTCTCGTCTCAATACTTATATAAAAGCCCAGACAAAAGATTCAATTTCATCATTAAAAAAATCAGAGTAAAAAACTTGTAATCTAATTGGAAAAAGTATGATACAATCTTATTCCGACTTCTTAATTCTTATTTTTACTGAATAAGATTATATCATCCGTTTTAATATAGTTATCATTTTTACAATACTATTTTAAAACACACAAGGTTAGCCTTTTACGAGTATTTGTTCACCTAGTAGAATTTAACTCAAGTGATACATCATTTGGGTTTTGTTTATTAAGGTCAATATATTAAATATCATAAGGTTAGGCAAAAAAATCTGAAGCTTCAATATTGAAAGAAATTTAGTAAAAAATCTATTTCGAGTACTCTTAAAGGACAAAAGCTAGCATTTAATCCTAATAAATAATTATTTTTTAAAAAATGTAAATATCTTTAGAAAATATTAACCAAATCTAACTGTGAAATTTGATTAGCTATTTTATTAAATGAAAAATTATTCAATAAAAAATCATACAGTAATCCACCAACTATCTCTAGTTTTAGAACGCATTAACAATAATAGAAAAAGTATATCCTACGTGTGTGTATAATATTTCTGCAAAAAAACTAACCCTAAATACTTTAGGTAAAAGCCTACATCAATGATTCTAAACTCCCTACGAAATAAAACCTTTTGGCTAATAGATAGCATTAAAAAAGGTGAGACAAAAACCCATTTAAAAGAAATAGAGTTTTGCATTGATAACCCTAACAATAAAACTACAAAGCAGATAAGAAAAGATCATTTAGAAAAGATACTCTCTCATGCTACTAATACTGTTCTTTTTTACAAATCACTAGGCAATACTAAAGATATTTTAGATTTTCCTGTAATACGTAAAACTGTAATTCAGGCTGATTTTGAAAGTTTTCAATCTAATATTTTTAAAAATAAAGATAATTTCAAAGTCTCTACGAGCGGTTCTACAGGTGTTCCTTTCTTCCTATTTCAAAATCAGGAAAAGCGAAAGCGAAACAATGCAGATGTTATATATTTTTTAAAAAAATCTGGCTATGAAATAGGAAATCGACTATATCACCTTGGGATATGGACAAAACATAATAGTAAAAATAAATTAGAATCTTGGATATATAACAAATCTCAAATAGACATTTCAAGATTTTCAGACCAAAGAATTAAATCTTTTATTGCATTATTAAAAACTGATACTCAATCTAAAAAAACAATTTTAGGTATTGCGTCGGCATTTGAAATGATTGCAAAATATTTAAAAGACTCCAATATCACCTTGTCAGATTCAGGAATAACAGCAGCTATAGCTAATTCAGAATATCTAAATCCGTTTACAAAAACTAATTTAGGAAAGCATTTAAACACAAAAGTCTTATCGAGATATTCTAGTGAGGAATTAGGAATTATTGCTCAACAAACACTAAATTCTCCAGATAAGTTTGTAATTAACGATGCAAGTTATTTTGTAGAAATATTGAATCTAGAAAATGACAATCCTGTTAAAATAGGCGAATTTGGTCGTATAATAGTTACAGACTTATTTAATTATGCAATGCCATTAATACGTTATGACACAGGTGATATAGCCCAATTAGGAGCAAATGACGATGGAACATTTCGACTAGATCAGGTTGAAGGCCGAAAAATGGATATCATTTATGATTCTTCAGGAAACTTAGTCTCATCTTATTTGGTGTTCACAAAAGTCTTTAAGTATTATACTTTATTTAAACAGTATCAGTTTATTCAGCAGGGAGAAAAAGATTATGAAATAAAACTGAATCTTCATGGTGATAATTTTGAACATGAGAATGAACTGATAGAAAATGTTAAATCAGATTTTGGTGAAGATGCAACCGTTACCATAACTTATGTGGATGGCATTCCGCCTTTATCTTCAGGTAAAAGAAGAAAAGTGGTTAATAATTACAAAAAGTAAATTTTTAATTTATAGCAGAAAATTAAGTGAAAGATATTATATCTACAAAACGCTTTTTTATATAAAAAAAACGCAACCAAATTAATGATTGCGTCTTTTGTAATGAGATTCCTGCCTTCGCAGGAATTTGTTATTTCACTTCTTCAAAGTCTACGTCTTCCACATTATCACCTTCTTCTTCTGGTTGACCTTGAGCTCCTGCATCAGGACCTGCAGCTCCACCTTGAGCTTCTGCTTGTGCTTTGTACATTTCTTCACTTGCTACTTTCCAAGCTTCATTGATTTTCTCTAAAGCTGGTTCTATAACTGCAACATCTTTTGTTTCATATGCTTTTTTCAATTCTTCAAGTGCATCTTCAATTGGCTTTTTCTTATCATCAGATAATTTATCACCAAATTCTTTTAATTGACTTTCAGTTTGGAAAATCATAGCATCAGCACTATTCAATTTATCAGCAGTTTCTTTTGCAGCAGCATCTGCTTCTGCATTTGCTTCTGCTTCTTGCTTCATTTTAGCAATTTCTTCTTCTGTTAAACCAGATGATGCTTCGATACGAATATCTTGAGTTTTGTTTGTTGCTTTATCAGTTGCAGATACTTTAATGATACCATTAGCATCAATATCGAACGTTACTTCAATCTGAGGTGTTCCTCGTCTTGCTGGTGGAATACCATCTAAATGGAAACGACCAATCGTTTTGTTATCTGCTGCCATAGGACGCTCACCTTGTAATACGTGAATCTCTACTGATGGCTGATTATCTGCTGCTGTTGAGAATACTTGCGATTTCTTAGTCGGAATCGTTGTATTAGACTCAATCAACTTAGTCATTACATTACCCATAGTTTCAATACCAAGAGATAACGGAGTAACATCTAATAAAAGAACGTCTTTTACATCACCTGTTAATACACCACCTTGGATACCAGCTCCTAGCGATACAACCTCATCAGGATTTACACCTTTACTTGGTGCTTTTCCGAAGAATTTCTCAACTGCTGTTACAACCGCAGGAATACGTGTAGAACCACCTACTAATATAACTTCATCAATATCAGATTTTGATAAACCAGCAGCCTTTAAAGCTGTTTGGCAAGGTTCTATTGTACGTTTGATTAAATCATCAATTAATTGTTCAAATTTTGAACGTGATAATGTACGTACCAAGTGCTTTGGTCCACTAGCTGTAGCTGTAACGTATGGTAAGTTAATTTCAGTTTGTGCAGAAGATGATAATTCAATCTTCGCTTTTTCAGCTGCTTCTTTTAAACGTTGCAAAGCCATTGGGTCTTTACGTAAGTCCATCGACTCATCAGCGATAAATTCTTCAGCTAACCAATCGATAATTCGTTGATCTACATCGTCACCACCTAAGTGTGTATCACCATCTGTAGATAATACCTCAAAAACTCCGTCACCTAATTCTAAAATAGATACATCGTGCGTACCACCACCAAAATCGAATACTACGATTTTTTGATCAACACCTTTTTTATCCATTCCATAAGCTAAGGCTGCTGCAGTAGGTTCGTTGATAATTCTACGAACTTTTAATCCTGCAATTTCACCAGCTTCTTTTGTAGCCTGACGTTGTGCATCGTTAAAATATGCTGGTACTGTAATTACAGCTTCAGACACATCTTGTCCTAAATAATCTTCAGCAGTTTTCTTCATTTTTTGAAGAATCATAGCAGATAATTCTTGAGGTGTATATAAACGACCATCGATATCTACACGTGGTGTATCATTATCACCTTTTACCACTTTATATGGTACACGCTCTGCTTCTTTTTTAGACTCAGAATACTTATTACCCATAAAACGTTTAATAGAATAAACTGTTTTTGTTGGGTTAGTTACTGCTTGTCTTTTTGCTGGATCACCAACTTTAATTTCACCACCTTCCACGAAAGCGATAACCGAAGGAGTTGTTCTCTTACCTTCAGCGTTTGGGATTACAACTGGCTCATTACCTTCCATTACAGAAACGCAAGAGTTTGTTGTACCTAAATCAATTCCAATAATCTTACTCATAATATTTTTATTGTTAAATAGTTTTCCGCTTGCGCGAAAAAGTGTGTTTTTAATTTTTATACTCGATTACTAATAGTCAATGATTATGCCATGACAAAAAATGTGACATGATGTCAGATTTGTTTTATAAGAATTAATTTCCTCAAGCCATAGTTTGGTATTAGTTTTGACGCATAAAAAGAAAACTTAAACATTATGAAACGTATATTGTCATTTATTACATTATTTACTTTGTTATTAACATCTTGTACTGGAGAAGATGGCGTGGATGGAGCTATTATTGCATCATCAGCTTTTGAAATTGAAAATATAGATTTCAATCCTAGTGACAATTTTGGGAATGACTATAGAGTTAGAGAATTTTATGGTTTTAATGTTTTACCAACTGATGTAACACTTGTTTATATTTTATGGGAAAATAGAGATGGACAAGAGGTTTGGAGACTTGTACCACAAACTGTAATTTTTGATGATGGTAATGATTTGGTATATAATTTTGACTTTACACAAACCTATGTTGATTTTTTCCTAGAAGGTTCCGATTTAGATAATTTGGATGATGTATGGACACAAAACCAAGTCTTTAGAGTAGTTGTTGTACCTGCTGATAATGTTGGGCGCGTTGATCATACAAATTTTGAAACAGTTACAAGTTTTTACGGAATAACAGATTTTCCAAAAAGATAAGTAATTCCACTTAACACACAATTCACTAAAACAGTTTTGGCTAAATGTCCAAAACTGTTTTTTTATGCCATCATGTTAAACAAAATGTATATTTGCGATACTAAATTAACCATTGAATGGAATGTATTTCAATTTTTGATATGCTTAAAATTGGTATAGGACCTTCGAGTTCTCATACCTTAGGTCCTTGGCGAGCAGCAGAACGTTGGATTAAAGAACTGAAGGACAAAAACCGCTTTGACAAGGTTGAAAAAATCACAATTGATTTGTATGGCTCTTTATCCTTAACAGGAAAAGGTCATGCCACAGATTATGCCGTAATTTTAGGTTTAACTGGTGCTGATCCTGAGCAAGTTCCTGTTAAAAATATAAACTCTATAATTAATGATGTTAAGAGTAATTGCGTTTTAAATTTCAATAACGAGAAAACCATTGCTTTCGATTTTAATACCGATATCATTTATAATCGTAAATTTTTACCCTTTCATTCTAATGGAATGGTTTTTACGGCACGTATTAATGGGAGAAATTATAAATCTACCTACTACTCAATTGGTGGCGGATTTGTAGTGCAAGAAGAACGAAAAATTTCAAAAGCAAATGAAATTATTTTCTATTGTACATTTCCTTATCCTATTTCTTATGGAGATGAATTGCTTAAATTTTGTCATCAATTAAAACTACCTATATCTGGTGTGGTTTTAGAAAATGAAAAATCTATAAGAGATGAAGCATCTATTGATTTTGACTTAAAGCGCATTTGGGACACGATGTTAGAATGCATGTATGTTGGTTGCCATACTGAAGGCAATTTACCAGGAGGACTTAACGTAAGAAGACGTGCTTTTGATATGCACAAAAATTTAATTGGCGAAAACAAATACGACAATCCACAAGAATGGCTTGAAGAAATTAGAACAACAGAAGTTAAATTTCGACAAATATTAAAATGGGTAAGTTGTTTGGCTTTAGCTGTTAATGAGGTTAATGCATCATTAGGGAGAGTTGTAACTGCACCAACTAATGGTAGCGCTGGAGTTATTCCCGCAGTTTTGATGTATTATTTGGTAATTGAAAATCATGAAGCAGATTTTAGTCATATTAAAAAATTCTTATTAGTTGCAGGTGAGATCGGTAGTATCTTTAAAAAAGGAGCTACTATTAGTGCAGCAATGGGAGGTTGTCAGGCAGAAATTGGAGTGTCTTCAGCTATGGCTGCTGGTGCGTTATGCGAATTGCTTGGTGGAACACCAGAACAGGTTTTAGTGGCTGCGGAAATTGCTATGGAGCATCACCTTGGATTAACTTGCGACCCTATTGGAGGATTGGTTCAGATCCCTTGTATTGAGCGTAATTCTATGGGAGCAATTAAAGCCATTAATGCTGCGGAATTAGCCTTAGAAACCGACCCTAATAATGTTAAAGTGCCATTGGACAAAGTAGTGAATACTATGTGGGAAACGGCTAAGGACATGAATACAAAGTATAAAGAAACTTCTGAAGGTGGATTAGCTGTTGGAGTTAATTTGACGGATTGTTAAGAAGAAGCCCATCCTAGCCTTCCCAGTGGGATGGAGTACTCACTCTTTCTGATATTCGGAAACCCTAAACAATAAATTAACTTAGAAAAAATGTCTTTATTTTATAGTAATATTGGTTTACGTCTGAGTAAGAAGTCTTCCCTCTGGGAAGATTTAGATGGGCTATTCCTTCCCTCTGGGAAGGCTAGGATGGGCTTTTTTTAATCCTGACATCCTTTTCGTCTTCTTGTATCAACCAAATAAATAATCTTCCATTTATCATCTTCATTTATTAGTTGAAACGAATTAACACCACAATGACTAAAACTTCCATTATACCAAAACTCGTACGGTGTCCACGCATTGGCCATCTTTCCATCAACTTGGATACTAAAGTCTAATAGTTTTTCTTCAAATGTCCTGTCTTTTGGAATGCTCGCAATTGATCTAATAAATTTATTAAAATCATCTTCCTTTAAAACCGTATTCCCTTCTTTGTTGGTTGATATAGATTGTAGAATAACTTTATCTGTAACCATAGATTTTAATGCCGTAGTATCTTGTTTATGAAAAGCGTCGAAGAATTCTATTATTGTAGCTTTTACATTTTCGGCTTCTGTCTTTTGAGCGTTTAGATTTAATCCAATGCATAACATGGACATAAGTAAAAGATGTTTCATGATTTATCTAATTTTATTTCAAAATAAGTTTTCAAAAGTATTTATTAATGATATTAAACAAAAGTTTAACAAAACTCATTATTTTTACGATTACTAAAATAAACATAATGTCAGTAGCAAAAAAACAATATAAAAGAATCACAGTAAAGACTTTAGTAGATATGAAGTCTAAAGGTGAAAAAATATCAATGCTTACAGCATACGATTACACCATGGCCAAAATTGTTGATGGCGCTGGAATCGATGTTATTTTAGTTGGTGATTCTGCCAGTAATGTAATGGCTGGTCATGAAACAACGTTGCCTATTACTTTAGACCACATGATATATCACGCCTCTTCTGTAGTAAGAGCAATTGATCGTTGTTTGGTTGTAGTTGACTTACCGTTTGGAACGTATCAAAGTGATCCAAAGGAAGCGTTACGTTCTGCTATTAGGATTATGAAAGAATCTGGTGGACATGCGGTTAAAATGGAAGGTGGTAAAGAAATTAAAGAATCTATTAAGCGAATTTTAAATGCAGGAATTCCTGTTATGGGACATTTAGGCTTAACACCACAATCTATTTATAAATTCGGAACTTATACTGTTAGAGCTAAAGAAGAACAAGAGGCTCAACAATTAAAAGAAGATGCTTTAATGCTTGAAAAAGCAGGTTGTTTTGCTATAGTTTTAGAAAAAATACCAGCTGCATTAGCTAAAGAAGTTGCTGAAAGTGTTTCAATTCCTGTGATTGGTATTGGTGCTGGAGATGGTGTTGATGGACAAGTTCTTGTATTGCACGATATGTTAGGTATGACACATGAGTTTAATCCTAGATTTTTACGTCGCTATATGAATCTTTATGAAGAAATGACACAAGCTATAGGTCAATATGTTGCGGATGTCAAGTCGGAAGATTTCCCTAATGAGAATGAACAGTATTAGTTCTCAGTAAGCAGTAAGCAGTAAGCAGTAAGCAGAATAACTCTATATTTATTAGTGGCTCATTTTTCGGACAAAATTCTTTCCAATAAAAATAATCTTCAAATCCTCCATGAAGACAATCATCTAATTGTGGTCAACAAACGTGCTGGAGATATTGTACAAGGAGATAAGACTGGCGACAAGCCTTTAAGTGAGGTTGTAAAATCATTTTTAAAAGAAAAATACAATAAGACAGGTAATGTATATCTTGGTGTTGTTCATCGTTTAGACAGACCAACTACTGGTATTGTTTTGTTCTCAAAAACAAGTAAAGCACTGCCAAGACTTAACAAATTATTTGCTGAAAAAACAGCAAAAAAAACATATTGGGCTTTAGTTAAAAATCAGCCACCAAAGACTAATGACACACTCATAAACTGGCTAAAAAAGAATCCGAAAAACAATAAATCCACGGCTTATCCTAAAGAAGTTGAAGGTAGCAAAAAAGCAATACTCCATTATAAAGTTATTAAGAAACTTGACAATTTTTATTTACTAGAAATTGACTTAGAAACAGGAAGACATCACCAAATACGCACACAATTAGCATCTATTGGTTGTCCAATAAAAGGAGACCTAAAGTATGGGTTTAATCGTAGCAACAAAGATGCTAGTATTAGCCTACATGCTAGAACATTACGTTTTATTCATCCTGTAAAAAAAGAAGAACTTCTAATTACAGCACCTTTACCCAAAGACCCATTGTGGAATGTATGTAATGATTAAATTGTTCTGTAAGGATAGATGATAGTTAATTTTGTTCCTTTATCTATTTCAGAATTTAAATCAAAACTCGCATTAATCAATTCTGCTCTTTTCTCCATATTAATTAAACCTGAGCCTTTTTCTGCAGATTTTATATCAAAACCAATACCGTCATCTTCAACACAAATTTCTAATTTATCATTAAGATATTTTATATCGACATTCAAATTATCTGCCTCAGCATATTTAAGTGTATTTGAGAAAAACTCCTGAAGAATACGAAACAAAATGAGGTCGCCTTTATTATTTTCAAAATCTATCTTCTCACCAGATATTTTAATACTAGACTGAATTAAACCCGTTTTATTTAAGCGTTCAATTTCATTCTTTAACGTTGTATCAAAACCTAAATTAAAAATAACATCATTGTTTAGAGACTTTGATAATGCTCTAACTTCATCTAAGGTGCTTTTTAGAGTTTCTGCGGCATTATTAACTTTAGATTTAACATCATCACTTACAATTTTTGCAGCCGCGTTCATTTGCATTGTAGACATTACAAGCATTTGACCAATATTGTCATGTAATTCTCTACCAACATGTTTTAAAGTTTCTTCTTGAATTTCTTGTTGGGTTTTAATGAGTTCTTCATCGAATTGTTGCTGTTGTTTAACCTTATCAATGAGTAATTGATTTTTTCGTTTTTGGAAAACCACAAAAAACACAATAATTGTTATAGCAATTAAAGCCATAACAACTATTGAATAAATTAATAGCGTCAAATCTAAAACTTCTTTATCTACTGCTCCTTGCCCCATAAAAATCCGATTGTGTAACAACCATATAAATATACATTAGTGAATATAAGTATTGTGCCTTTTAAGCTAACCATTTCCGGATGAGTTTCTTTATAATAAGGGAAATAAAAAGCGACAGGAGGAAAAACTAGCCACCATAATAATAAACCAATACTGATGTAAAATAAAACTGACTTATGGAAACGTAATATATCATCACTCATTAATAGTTCATAAAAATATAGTGATACACATATAAAAACTGCAAATGAAGTCCAGATAAAATTAAAACTTAAGTTAGTGCTAAAAAAAAAATCTCTTTGTATATATGTACAAATTGGAATTATAAAAAGAGATATTATTATTAATAGTTTAAGAATCTTTTTATGAGATTTATATTCTAAGACACATCTATAAAAACTAATGTAAAAAAATAATGATATTATAATATATATATTAAACATCCAGAAATTAGATTTGAATCTAGTTTGCTTTAAAACCCTTAAAAACTCTATTTTATCATATAAATGAGTATAACTTGCTAAAGCTTCAATAGTAATTGTAAAAACCAAGAAATACACAAAATATCTGATTTTAGAATTCTTGTTTTTCCTTAAGTAATAAAATCCTGAAAAAGCCGCAATGATTTCAAGAAAATTTGTAATTAAAGCATGAAAAGTCATCCTGAATAATTATTGAGGATAATTCGCACCTGGTGGATCACCTTGCTGTCCTAAATTTAAACCATCCGCTCCTATAATATCGCCACTACCACCTTGCAACATAGGAAACATATTACCTTTTGATGTATTTACGATTCCTGTAGGAACAATGAACATCGTTGTTAAACCTGTTTCTCCTTTAGCATCTGGATAGGAGCCTAAATATATTCTTAGTCCATCCATAGTATAACCCAATTCACCTGCCTGATGCTCTGCATGATTAATATAATTTTGAATATCCTCTATTGCCCACCAAGATGATCTGTTATCACCACCATCAGTAGATTTTTTGAAAAGAGAATCATTAATGATACGATGTTTTAAATCGTAAGCTGCGTCTAAAACACTAGCTTGCTTTGATGTAATAATGCCTTTAGGTGCAACAATTGGAGGTTCTGATGTCATTTCCATTTGATCATTGCAGCAATAATAATACATAGCTAAAGCTCCTAAGATAATTCCAAGGATAAGAAGTCCTAAATTTTTCATAATAAATCGTTTGAATTAATTAATAGTTATCCCTAAAATATTGAAAATCTACTACAAATAAAATTAATTGCCAATCGTTTTCTTACATTAAAACTCTTTTAGTCTGATTTTTAGACAATTGCCTTCAGTTTTCTGACTCAAAATATTAATAGCTTTATTAGATAATTGAAGAATTCTGGGATAACCACCAGTAGTTTGACAATCTCTCATTAAAACAATTAACCGACCAGATGGTGTTAACTGAACTGTACCAGGTAAAACTGGTGACGTTAAAATTTGTTTTAAGCCATTTTTAAATAATGGCTCAAGCTGATATGCCATTCTATTATTTAGCTTTGACACATTAAAATTGCTATTTAGAATTTGAGTTTGCATTTCTTTGGTCAACCTATCAAATTCTGGACCTTTAAAAACTTCTAATGTGTCAGTTTCAAGGATTGATTTGTCATATTTTATATTAGCATTTAACGCTTTCTGAACATCTAAATAGCTATTATAAGCCAAATCATCCTTATTGCTAATTCGGTTAGTTGATGTTATACCTTTATACATACTTCTACTACCAAGAACCTTATTACTTAAAAAACCACCTTTAATTGCTATATATGCCCTTAAACCTAACCTTAGCCTACCAAAACTCAATACATCATTCTCTCTAACTGTAATAATTGAATTTATTTTAATAGGTTTATCGTTTAAAGCTGGTGACATATCAGCTCCAGATATTGCAATTATTGTAGGTCGTAAGAATTGCAGTTTTGGGCCAGTCATTGTTATTTCCAAAACTGCAGATTTGTCAAAATTACCTAAAACAGCATTTGCAAACTGACTCGAATACGAATCCATAGAACCAGAAGTAGGTACACCATAAACTCCATATCCAAAACGTCCACAATCTTGAATTGACGTATAAAAACCAGATTTTATAACCTTAATCATTATTGCTGATTGACTTTATTTGATAATTAGAAGTGTTCACTTTATCTAGAATATTTTTATGCTCTAGTTTATCCACAGGACTAAATTTTACTTTATCACCTGCCTTAATTATGCATGGAGTATTTTGTTTAGTATTAAATAATTGAATTGGTGAATTACCAATAACATGCCATCCTCCTGGACTGTCTTGAGGGTAGATTCCTGTTTGTTGACCACCTATTGCAACAGACCCTTTTTTTACATTTAAATTTGGAGTTGTTTTACGATCTAAAAATAGCCTATTATCTAATCCACCTAAGTATAAAAACCCTGGCAAAAAACCAATAAAATAAACAGTATAAATAACATCTGAATATATTGAAATAACTTCTGATTTTGAAAGCTTTTTTTCTTGAACAAAAGCATCTAAATCAACTCCGAATTCAGTATCATAACAGACTGGGATATTCCATATTACAGGTTTCGTAAAATAAATATTATTTCTATTGCGATACAGTGCTTTTAGCTCTTTTAATCTATCATTGATATTGTCAATAGTAACATTATATTTTATTAACAATGAACTATATGAGTTAATTACCTCAACTTTTTGTTTAATATAATAATTTTCAATATACTTTTTATAATTAAGAATATCTTTAAGTAAATTTTCATCAATAACAGCTGGCCATTCAATTAAAATTGAGGACTCATTATAGCGAAAATATTTGAGGTTAAAAGCCATAATTTCTTATTGGATATGAATCTTATAATTAGGCAATTCCTGATTCAAATATTTTAAAATTTCATTAGCATTTTTTGTATCACTATGCACACAAAATGTCGATGCTTTAATAGGCACTTCCACTCCACTTATTGTCTTTACATTTTGATGTTTTATCATTAACAAAACGTGACGCAAAACTCGATTCTTATCACTCAAAATTGCATTGTCATTCGCTCTAGAAACTAATGACAAATCTTCGTTATAATTCCTATCCACAAAAGCCTCAAATACTATTTGTATATTTTCTTTATTAGCCAATTCTGCTAATATTGATTTATAAGGTGCATAAAGTTTAACAGGCATTGCGACACTTTTTACAACTTCAATAATAACCCTTGCCAATTTTTCATCTTTTGCTGCTAAATTATACAAAGCTCCATGTGGCTTAATATGGTTTAATTGCACATTTTCTAAAATAAGCACCTTTTGCAATGCATTTATTTGTTGTTCTAAACTAGTATACAATACTTCATTTGTCATCTTCATCTCAACTCTTCCAAAATTATCTTTATCTGGAAATGAAGGATGTGCACCAATTTTTATATTGTGAGTCTTAGCTAATTTTACAACATTAGTCATTGTTGATATATCACCTGCATGCCCACCACAAGCTATATTGCATGACGATAAATATGGCATCAAATCTGCTTCGTTACCTAGTCCTTCGCCTACATCTGCATTTATATCTATGTTCTGATCCTCCTTCATTTAAATCAAATTAAAAACACTTAAAATACCTTTTCCCCCTAAAAACAAAGCAATTAATACTATTATGAAACCCAATACATTCTGAATCTTTGAATTCTTATACCTACCTAATACTGACGATTTATTCATAACCCAAAGTAAAAAGCCTGCAATTATTGGCAATAACAGCCCATTTGCTACTTGTGCAAACTTTATAATTTCAATAGATTTAAAACCAATTGTCGAAAAAAGAACACCTAGGCCAAGTATAAATATCCAAACACCTCTGAATTTTGCCGATTTTAGATTTGCTGACCAACCTAAACAACCACTTGCCACAAAAGCCGCAGCTAAAGGTGCTGTTATTGCACTTGTAATTCCGGCAGCAAATAAACCAATGGCTAAAAAATATTTGGCATAAACACCGAATAATGGCTCTAAGCCCTTTGCTAAATCTGAAGCATTAGAAATATTTTGAGAAGGAATCGCAGAAGCAGAAATTATAATGCACATTGATACAATACCTCCTAAAATTACAGCTATTATTGTATCCTTTCGCGCATAACTTAGATCTTCTTTATGTTTCCATTTTGTTTTAGCTAATGACGCATGTAAAAACAAATTATAAGGCACTACAGTAGTACCAATAAGTCCAATAATTGTTAGAATACTCTTTTCAGGAAACTTTGGAACAAAAATTCCTTTTAATATGCCTGTAATATCTGGCTTTGTAATAAATGCTGTTATCAAAAATGCAATACTCATAAGTATAACCAAGAATACTAACAATCGTTCCAACACTTTGTAATTTCCTATATAGAGGAACACAAAAGCGACTATCCCAATTATTATAGCCATTATATTAAGCTTCAAACTACCAATTTCAAAAATTGGGTTTCCAAAAAGTGTCTCCATTCCTAAAGCTCCACCACTAATGTTACCAGCTTCATAAGCAGCATTACCAATAACTATTGCACTAATAATTAGAAATACAGCAAATCCTTTAAGTAATGGACTTTTAATCTCTTCCCTTATAATTTCAGATAGCCCTTTTTGTGAAACAACTCCCAATCGCGCTGCCATTTCTTGCAAAACTATGGTCGCAAATACAGATAACACCATTGCCCACAACAAAGTGTAACCAAAATTCACACCAGCTAGTGTACAAAGGGTTACAGTTCCTGGCCCAATGAAAGCTGCTGCAACCAATGGTCCTGGACCTATATTTTTAAAGAAATTCTTTATCATTTATCAATTGAATTCAGAGCATAAATAGCAAAACTTCCTAACCAATGTCCTCCTTCGTAACTATCACCAACAATACTTGGTAAAGAATAATTGATATGCTGATTGGCTATATTTTTAAGATGTGCATATTCTGGCAAATCTTTAGCAATATAATTGAGACTCCATGCTCTCGAAAAATTCACACCATCAAGATGTACTAATTTTCCATCTGATCTATCTGAAACTTTCCCAACAGCAAACTCAAAAGTTTTCTCATTTAATTGTGGTAAAAAGTCGTTTGCCCAAGTAACGAATTCGTTTTTAGACAATACACGTTTCATTAAAGCCGCTTCCTCTAAACAAGGTGACAGAAAATCGAAACCACTTGGCTCCCATTCTATTGGACATCCGTTATCATTCATATAAAAATCTTTGGCACGTTTTTCAATCATTGCCTTAAGTTCAGTGTGATTAACAGTTACTGCATAGTCATAAGCAAAGCTTAAACCAAATGCTGTATTTGGGTGCTCACCTACCCTAATTGGGTAATTAAGCTTTGGTAAGAATTCTAAATATTTACCAACGATTAAATCCGTTAAAGGCTGAAGATTTAATTCAGCTTTTCTAGCCACGATATGATCCCATTGGTGTAATTCTTCTGCTAATTTTAATAGCCAAGCCCATCCATAAGTCCGCTCATAAGATTTGTTGTGCTTACCATGAAAATATTCAATCTCTTTTAAGATGTTCTCTTTAGATATACTTGCTAATAACCAGTTCTGCATTTCTACACGCTTATCCAAATCTGGAAACTGACGCAATAAACTTACCATACTCCAATGGCCATGCACAGCAGAATGCCAATCGAAACAACCATAAAAAGTCGGATGCAACGCTTTTGGAGATTGCAAGTCTTCGTCACTACCAATGGTTTGGTTGAGTTTATTAGGATATTCTGTACCGACACAACCTAAGGGTAATTCTGCTAGTCGATTTGCCTGCTCTAAGTTTAGCGTTGATGTTTCAACGATTTCAACTAATATATTTTTAACCGATTCTTTTTCTTCTTTCGGATTTTTACACCCAAAAGCTAAAAGGGTTATTAGAAATAAGTAAACACTTTTCATTTTATATATATTCTTAATTTGTTATCCCAACCAACCTTCGCGATCTAAACTACGGTATTGTATCGCTTCACTAATATGAGCACCAGTTACATTATCAGAACCTTCTAAATCTGCGATTGTACGAGATACTTTAAGAATTCTATCATAAGCTCTAGCTGACAAATTTAAACGCTCCATTGCTGACTTTAATAATTGCATAGAAGCTTCTTCTAACTTACAATGTTGTCGTATTTGCTTGGTATTCATTTGGGCATTATAGTGAATATTCTCTAATTCTTTAAAACGCTCTGTTTGCTTTTCTCTAGCTTTGGTAACACGTTTTCTAATATCTACTGAAGATTCGCCATTTCTTTCATCTGCAAGTTTTTCAAATGGTACTGGAGTCACTTCTATATGAATATCAATGCGATCTAACAAGGGACCTGAAATTTTCCCCATATAACGTTGCATCTCTGCTGGTGAAGAAGTTATTGGAGAATCAGGATCATTGAAATAACCACTCGGACTAGGATTCATACTCGCTACCAACATAAATGAACTTGGATAAGTCACTGTGAATTTTGCTCTAGATATTGTCACTTCTCTATCTTCTAGTGGTTGACGCATAACTTCTAAAACTTCACGTTTAAATTCTGGTAGTTCATCTAAAAACAAAACACCATTATGAGATAGAGATATTTCACCTGGCTGTGGATAGCTTCCGCCTCCAACCAATGCGACATTTGATATTGTGTGATGCGGACTTCGAAACGGTCGTTGTGCCATAAGACCTGCATGAGCTTTGACTCTTCCAACAACCGAATGAATTTTTGTGGTCTCTAATGCTTCGTGTAAGGTCATTGGTGGTAATATACTTGGTAAGCGCTTTGCTAACATGGTTTTACCAGATCCTGGTGGACCTATCAATATAATATTATGCCCTCCAGCAGCAGCGATTTCCATACAACGTTTTATACTTTCCTGTCCTTTGACATCTGAGAAATCGAATTCTGGGAAATCTAAATTTTTATAGAACTCTTCTCGAGTATTGATGATGGTTTGCTCTAAAGTTTCATTCTTATCAAAATGATTGATGACTTGCGTGATGTTGTCAACACCATAGACTTTTAAATCATCTACAATAGCTGCTTCTTTGGCATTCTGCATTGGTAGAATAAAACCTTTAAAGCCTTCTTCTCTAGCTTTGACAGCAATTGGCAAGGCGCCTTTAATAGGCTGTAAACTTCCGTCTAAGGACAATTCGCCCATAATAAGATAATCATTAAGATTATCGGCTTTAATTTGATTAGAGGCGGCAAGAATTCCTACCGCTAAAGTTAAATCGTAAGCTGAGCCTTCTTTACGCAAATCGGCAGGAGCCATATTAATGGTAATCTTCTTCCCTGGAATGCGATAGCCATTGTTTTGAAGTGCTGCTGCAATACGATAATTGCTTTCTTTAATGGCATTATCTGGCAATCCGACTAAGTGGTATCCAATGCCTTTGTCAATGTTTACCTCAACCGTAATGGTTGAAGCCTCCACTCCAAAAACAGCACTGGCGAAAACTTTTTTGAGCATAAATGATTAGTTTTCTTAAATGTAGGAAAACCCAGAATAATAAAAAAGCCTTTCAAAATATAATCTTGAAAGGTTTAATCAATTATACAATTAAGTATCTAATTCTTTATAAACTTTTTAGTCAATCTGGAAGCTCCAGATTGAATTTCTAAAAAGTAAACTCCTTTAGATAATTCTGTAACATCTAAACTATAGTCTGTAGTCGCTATTTCGATTGCATTCAATTCTCTACCATTGATATCTACTATGGTCAATCTGTCTATTATCTGATTAGAGGTTACTTCCAAATAATCTTTAGAAGGATTAGGATATAACTTCACTTGATTAAAATTAAAATCATCTACACTCAAGGGTTCAACAATTTCTGTGTTTACTGTATTTGTTACAATTGCAGGATTAAAATCGAAATAAATATCCGCTACTCCACTGATTATATCACCTACAACGACATTAGATTTTGGTTTAATTTTAAAAGCTATAAACCCATGAGAATTAGGTTCATCATTTGTACTATCAGGTAAATAAATACCATTAAATATAAAACTCACATCTGTTTCATTTGCAATTTCCACACGACCAGTATGACTTAAGCTTTCTAGTTGCATGGTTGTCCAATCTAATTTATCATCCAACACATGCTCAACCCTTACATTGATAGCACTTGCGGTACCTGTGTTTTGAAAGCGGATAAGATAATGTAAATATTTATCTATATCTTCAATGAAAATTTCGCCTCCTTCTAAAACGGTGATGTCGTTTGGATCGTAAGAACCGATTACAGTTTGCACTTGAGTGAATAAATTATCTTCTTCGGTTTCATCTCCTGAAACTGGATTTATAGTTGCAGTGGACACCAATATATCATCAATGCTTGTGGTTGGTGGTGCGAATATATTAAACTCAAGATCTATTGTTCTGATGTCAAAAGGATTAAGATTTGTATAATCAAAGGTCAATGTATTTGCTGTTTGGGAAGCCGGTGCTTCACTTGCATTTAAAAAGTTTATTTTGGAATCGTCGAATTCAAAAGTTATTGAACCACTTAACTGTATTGTGCCTATATTTTTATAGACCAATTGGTAGGTTGTATCGAAACCTGGTCTTGGGTCGTTTTCTGATGGATAGATTGTGATATTTACATCACTTATTGTACCAATTGGTTCGATACAGAAATCGATATTGTTATCAATATTTCCAAAACCAGTAAAACTTGAATTTTGAGAATTAGGTGTAGATGTATAATAATCTGGCAATTGAGATGTGACGAAAGTAGAATGTCCTCCGTCACCAACGAGAAATTGATATTCACCAGAAAAGGAATCATCTGTTGTAAAAACCGAATTAGTATTACCAAAGTCATCAGTTGTAGATATTAATAGATTTTCATATTTCAAATCTAATTCGTCACAACCATCAGAATCGATATCTAAATAAGCTATCCCTTTAATTAAGTTATATGCTGTTCCTAAATTTTCGTGCCAGACTATATCTCGTCCATAACGCGCAGATGACAAAAAATCTACATCACCATCATTATCAAAATCTGCTGCATGGATACTTGTAATATAATTTCTACCTGAGGATATAATTTGTCCTAAATCAAAATCACCTAGCCCATCACTATTTGGAAACCAAATTATTTCATCAGAACCACTTGAATCTCTACTTGAACAAATAACGTCATTATCTCCATCGTTATCAACATCAGCAATCGCAATGGCAGTAGAGCCATTATTTCCAAGCTGATCCGATACAATTATAGCAGGACCAAACACACCCTCTCCATTAGTGTTTTCGTGCCAAAAGACTGAATCAAAACTACCACCAGAAATATAGACAATATCCAAATCTGAATCACCATCAATATCACCAACAGCCATGTCATAACCAGAAACAACATTATCTGCTATAATTTGCTGAACACCAAAATTCCCTTGTCCATTTAGATTTTCATACCAAGCCACTTTAGAATCTGAAAGACTTGTCGATACCACATCAAGGTCACCATCACCATCAATATCTGCACTAATCAATTTTTTTACACCATCAACTTCGGTAGAAATTATTTGCTCATTACCAAAACTACCTTGTCCATCTATATTTTCGTACCAAATTATAATATCATCATCTGGCCAATCAGATAAAGATGTCATTACATCGTTGTCTCCATCACCATCTATATCAAAAACCAGCAATCCATCTGGGCTATCGTAGGCGTCTTGAAGAATATTATTTTGAGCTCCAAATGTTCCGTTACCATCTAAATTTTCATACCAAGATATTCTATCTATATCACCAGTAGATGACATACCTGATATAGATATAACGTCTAAATCACCATCACCATCAATATCAGCAGCCCTAACATTTTTTGCACCATCTGCTGCAAATGATATAACTTTCTGTTCAGAAAAATAATCTTCTCCAATTAAAGCCTCAAACCAAGCAATTTTACCGTCCTCATAAGATGCTATGACTGCATCTAGATTACCATCTCCATTGATATCTGCCGAAATAACTTCATAGGCTTCATCAGCATTTGCAGCAATAAAAATTTGATTGGCATAACTTCCAGTGTTATTTACATTTTTGAATAGAGAAATAGTGCTACTATTGGAACTTACAAATACATCAGCGTCACCATCGTTATCAATGTCCTCAGTTTTACAACTTTGCAACCTAAATACATATGAAATTGGGATTAAATCACTATAATTTCCATTACTCAAATTTTCTATCCTATACATATTATTTTCAAAAGCAGCTATGATATCAATATCCCCATCGTTATCGCTATCATTTGCGCCTAATGAAATAGATTGGTAATAAGAATTAGATTGATATGCAATTTGCTCAGTTCCAAAACTACCAGATCCATTATTTTCAACGTACGATACTTTTAGAGGTGTGCTACCTCTAGCCATAATAACATCTAAATCGCTGTCTTGGTCAATATCATAAAGTAATGCATCTCTGAGTGATCCATTAAAATTGGTATCAAAAATGATTTGCAAATCACTATAGGTACCATTTCCTTGATTTTCATACCAATACACACCGTTTTGGTGGTAAGCATAAAAATCTAAGTCACCATCGTTATCTATGTCAACAATCTCTTGAAAATAATAGCTTTCTGAAAGTGCATGCTGTATAGTGAAATTATCACCAGAACCGCCATTGTTTTCTAACCAGAAAACAGCGTTAGATGATTGATTTGGATTATTGTTACCAAAAACCATATCTGCATCGTTATCACCATCTATATCTTTAAAGTAAATATCTAGTTGATGATAATTTGTTGATAAAGCTATCTCTTGCTCAAGACCAAAACCTCCTTGAGTGTCAATGTTTTCATACCAAACCAACTTATCATCACCGTTAGAAATGGCTATGATATCCATATCACCATCACTGTCAAAATCAAAAGCATTAAATGATGAGATATAGGGGAGATTATCTGTGATTATTTTCTTTCGTTTAAATTCACCATTAGAACCTGTATTTTCGTACCAATCAATAGTAGAAGTACCATGGGCAATCACATCCATATGATTATCACCATTGATGTCAACGAAAAGATAGTCTTGCAAACTTATGGTAAAGTCTGTTACTTGCCTGTCCTCAAACCCAATCTGCCCAAACCCAAATTGCAAACAAAAAATTAAAATAAGTGAAGTGTAAAACTGTTTCATTAAAAATGTATTATAATTCAAATCTACCCTTATTAATAGAATTAACAAAATCCAAGGCACGCCATTCATTATAATATATATTCTGTTTGTCGGCTAATTAAACAAAAGGGTTAATAGCTTTAGTTAACTGACTAATTTTTAATAAACTTTTTAGTCATTTTAGAGTCACCAGATTGAATCTCTAAGAAATAAACACCATTGGATAAATCCGAAACATCTAAGCTATAATCAGTAGTCGTAATTTTGATTGAATTAAGTTCGCGACCATTGATATCTACTATTGTCAATTTGTCTATTATCTGATTAGAAGTTACCTCGAGTTTATCCTTAGCAGGATTAGGAAATAACTTCACGTCATTAAAATTAAAGTCATCTACACTCAATGGTTCAACAATCTCCGTGTTTACTGTATTTGTTATTATCGCAGGATTAAAATCGAAATAAATATCTGCTACTCCACTGATTATATCACCAACAACTACATTAGATTTTGGTTTTATTTTAAAGGCAATAAAACCATGAGAGTTAGGCTCGTCATTAGTAATGTCTGGTAAGTTAATATCATCAAAAACAAAACTCACATCAGTTTGGTCTGTGATTTCAACACGACCTGTATGACTTAAATTATCAATCTGCATTGTTGACCAATCTAGTTTGTCATCTAACATATGATCTACTTTTACGTTAATAGCACTTGCTGTTCCTGTATTTTGAAAACGAATGAGATAATGCAAATACTTATCTGTATCTTCAATAAGAATCTCTTCTCCTTCTAATACTGAAATGTCATTAGGATCGTAAGAACCAACAACAGTTTGTTCTAAAGTTAAGGTGTTGTCCTCTTCAGTTATATCTCCAGCTATAGGATTTATTGAAACCGTTGTAACAAGCACATCATCAATATTGGTTGTTGGTGGTGGAAATACGTTAAACTCTAAATCAATAGTTTGAGTTAGTCATTTAGTTTCCGTATCTTATTGCTTGAAAAACATGAACTATGGAACATTTTGAAGGACAAGATATATTAAACTTTATAAAAGAACTA
>Ga0209121_10000960_pt1 | contig 30562 bp, 23 predicted proteins | sample Cruoilmetagenom3_FD_187292 | JGI IMG/M metagenome (GOLD analysis project Ga0209121, IMG submission 187292) | Oil polluted marine microbial communities from Coal Oil Point, Santa Barbara, California, USA - Sample 3 (SPAdes) (version 2) | ecosystem: Environmental > Aquatic > Marine > Oil seeps ...
CCTTTCTTATTGGTTTTTTGGTAACCGAATAATAACAGGGACAGGCTTTTTTTGTATAAGTTTTTACATAAATTCGTTTCCGCAACAGGAACTAATTAGCTTTGAGTTTTCATTCCTTGCTCTCTGGGAGAGCTATTGAGAATATGACCCTATTATCCATAGCGGCTTTCACTGAAGAAGCACATCCATCTTTTACAACAGCGACGATACCCTTCCCTCAGTAAATGCTGTAGGCTGTAATTATGACCTAAAGAAAGTATATAGTAAAGAAAATTTTAAAGAAAAATTAACCTTTTTTGTTGCCCGCTTTCTTACTTTGAAGAAAAAGGCATTATCGTGTCTGAAGAAAAATACATAGAACCACCTGTTTTCAAAGAGATAAAGATGCTGCATGGTAAGCAGGATGCGATACTAAAGGTTGTATTCCTTGATTTTCCGGTAAAGCGTTCTTTCGCCGATGCCTAAGATTCTTGCTGCTTTTTCCCGGTTTCCTTTTGTTTTGGCGAGGGTCTCTTGGATGGCCTGCTTTTCAAGCTGGCCAAGTGAGACGTCCCCTAAAGCTGCTGCAGGCCTGTTGCCGGCGAGCAATTGTCGTCTTTGTGCTATCTCCGGGGGGATGTCGCGGGCATCGAGCTGGTCGCGGTCGCACATAACAACCATCGTCCTGATAGTGTTTCGAAGCTGTCGAACGTTGCCGGGCCAGTCATAGTGTGAAAGGACCGTAAGTGCGGCGTCGGTTATCCCGGCGACTTTCGAGCCGACCTCCGTGGCGGCCTCTTTTAGAAAATAGTCAATCAGTGCCGGAATGTCTTCCGCCCTGTCGCGCAGGGCCGGCAGAGAAATGTTTACACCCTTGATTCTAAAGTATAAATCCTGCCTGAATTGTTTCTCTTCTATCAGTTCAGGAAGATTCTGGTTTGTTGCGCTGATGATACGGACATCGACCACTGTTGGTTTGTTGGAGCCGACCGGTATTATGATTCCATCTTCGATTACACGCAGAAGCTTGGCCTGAGAAGCCGGCGCCATATCGCCTATCTCGTCCAGAAACAGCGTTCCTTTGTCTGCAATCTCGAACAGCCCTTTCCTGTCATTCGCCGCACCTGTAAAAGCACCTTTGACGTGACCGAACAATTCGCTCTCCAGTAACGTCTCGGTCAGGCCGGCACAGTTCACCGGCCTGAATGCCTTGTCCCATCGCAGTGAATTAATGTGAATCGCTCTTGCCAGCAGCTCCTTGCCTGTTCCGGAGCGGCCTTCGATCAGAACGGAAATATTAGTCGGCGCAACGCGACGAAGGATCTCGAATATACCCTCCATTGCCGGGCTGTTGCCCCACACGCCCTCGAACACAAAATCCTCTTTGCCTGCTTTGGGTTTTTGTGCCCGCCGTTCATTAGCGGTCAATGCTTTTTGGCAGGCCTGTGTTATAAGCACACGGAGCTGGCCAATGTCAATCGGCTTGACAAGATAATCGTAAGCACCACGCTTTATCGCTTCCTTGCAGGTGTCAATAGTGGCATAAGCGGTTATCAGGATGACTTCCGTGCTTTCATTGAATTTTTTGGCTTCTTCGAGGATGGCCAGTCCGTCAAAGTCACCGCCCAGTTTCAGGTCCGTAACAACGACATCTACCTGTCGGCTGCGCAGAATCTCCAGCGCATCGGTGCCGTCGTAAACAGCAATTGTCTGCGCGCACAATTTTTCGAGCGATTCGACGATTCCGTCTGCGTGGTCACGCTCGTCGTCAACAACCAGTATTACTCCCGCTTTTTGCGCCAAACTGATACCTCACTATGCCTGGATGGGCAATCTTATAGTAAAAGATGTCCCTTTTCCGGGCTCACTGTTAACCGATATGGAGCCTTTATGCGCTTCGACAATTTTCTTTGCTGTCGGCAGGCCCAGGCCGCTTCCCTGCGGCCGGGATGAATAATAAGCATCGAAAATGTGAGACAGATTGTCCGGCGTAATACCGGTGCCGGTATCGCTGATCTGTATTAAAGCCTCTTTTTCCTGCCTATCGGTTCGTATCATTAAATCTCCGCCGCTGCTCATGGCCTGCTGGGCGTTAATAAATAAATTCAATATTACCTGTTTTAACATATCCGCATCGATTTTGCAAACGAGCGGCTCGTTGTGCAGGCCCTGATGGATGGTGACCGAATGGCTGTGAGCCTGCGGCGAATAAAAATCGATCATGTCGCTGATAAGCTCGTTAATATCGATACTTGCCAATTGCAATTCGGTTCTGTCAACGTAACGCAAAAAGCTGTCGAGTATCTGCTCGACCCTGTCGGTTTCTTTCTGGACAACAGCTAATTTTCTGATTGCCCTTTTGAGCCCTGTGCCGTCTCTGTCTGCGGTGATTTTGCCGGATTCGGCGCGAACCGAATCCTCCAGCTCTTCTCTGACAAGATTCAAATTAATTTTGACGGTGGAGAGGGGGTTTTTGATCTCATGGGCAAGCCCGCCGGTCAGCTTGCTTAGTTCTTCAAGCTGTGCAAGGTGATTACTTTTATCCCTTTGAGTGCCGGCGATTCTTTTACGAAGCAACAGCACAGCAACCGTCAGTAAGCCAACAATAAAACCGCTAACAAACTGCAGCACTTATTTTTCCTCTGGCTTTTGTTTTTTCTTCGTTTCGATAAGAGCGGCTTTGCGGGAAAGTTTCAGTCTGCCCTGGTCGTCGATTAATATTAGTTTGACCGAGATCAAATCGCCCATTTTGCAGACGTCTTCCACGTTCTTGACGTAACCTTCGCTTAGCTCGCTAATATGGCACAAGCCTTCGACTCCCGGCACGATTTCCACGAATACTCCGAAATCCTTTACGGAGACCACTTTCGCCTGCTCATATATCCGCCCTACTTCAGGCGGCTGTGTAATCGATTCGATAATTTCCCTGGCCCTGAGGTGGCCGTCGCCGCCGAGACAACTGATATAAATGGTTCCATCCTCTTCGACTTCGATGGTTGTACCGGTCTGTTCCTGGATACCCTTGATCATTTTACCACCCGGGCCGATGACCTTGCCGATGAGTTCGGGATCGATCTCGATGCTCACCAGTTTCGGTGCATATACGCTCAGTTCCCCTCTTGGCTTATCGATAGCCTGGGCCATTGTTTCCAGAATCTTAATCCGTGCCGCCTTTGCTCTCTTCAGGGCCTCGATCATGATATCGTGCGCCAGGCCCTCTGCTTTTATGTCGAGCTGTATTGCGGTAATACCGTCAACAGATCCGGCGACCTTGAAATCCATCTCGCCGAAGTGGTCTTCTTCACCGGCGATATCGGTCAGAAGCTCATGCCGTCCATTTTCGTCACTGATCAAACCAATTGATATGCCGGCAACGGGTTTGGTTATTGGGACGCCCGCATCCATCAGGGCCAGTGTGCCGCCGCAAACCGAAGCCATGGAGCTTGAACCGTTCGATTCGGTAATGTCCGAGACGATCCTGACGGTATAAGCGAATTCATCGTCCGGCGGCCTCACCGCCTCCAGCGCCTTTTCCGCCAGGGCTCCGTGCCCTATTTCTCTTCGGCCGACCCCTCGAACGGGTCTTACCTCGCCAACGGAGAATGGCGGGAAATTGTAATGCAGGGTGAAATTCTGAGCGTACTCCTCCAACAAGCCGTCAATGATCTGTGCATCCCTGATCGTACCGAGCGTTACACTTACGAGCGATTGTGTTTCCCCACGTGTAAATAATGCCGAACCGTGAGTTCTGGGCAGGATACCAACTTCACATGCAATGGAACGTATGTCATTATAGCCTCTGCCGTCGGACCTCTTGCCGCTCAGCAGCAGTTTCTTTATGACCTGTCCCTCGATTTTTCCGAGGATTCGCTTGACCATTGCCTTGTCATATACGGCTTCATTTTGAACTTCCGCACTATTCTCATCAGGACAATATTCCGCCTTAACCTGCTCGAATAATTCCTTCACGGCGTCATTCCGCTGCTGCTTGTCCGGTATTTGTTTGAGTTCGTAAAGCTGGTCCGATATTTGCAAAGTAATTTTCGCTTCGAGCTGCTCGTCGTTTTCCACGAGCGGGATTTCCTTCTCTACTCCCACCTTCTCGCGGAGCTCTTCAATCATTTCGCAGACCTCGCGGACGCTTTTCTGGGCGGTTGCGACCGCTTCGGCTATTACGTCTTCCGACAATTCTTTTGCCCCAACCTCAATCATGTTAATGGCTTCTTTGCGGCCGCCAAGAAGCAGGCTCAGGTCGCCCTCTGCAACCTGTTTATGAGTGGGATTGACTACAAATTCCCCGTTTACCCTGCCCAGCCTGCACGCGCCGGTGGGCCCCATAAACGGTATCTTGCTTATTGTAAGCGCGGTACTGGCCCCTATCATGGCCAGAATATCCGGGTCGTTTTCAAGGTCCGCACTTAACACGTTCGCTATAATCTGTACTTCCTGGAAGTAACCCTCGGGAAACAACGGACGAATGGGCCTGTCGATTTGTCTTGCCGTAAGGGTTTCCTTCGTGCTCGGTCTTCCCTCGCGTTTAATAAAACCGCCCGGAAACTTGCCGGCTGCACTTTGTTTTTCTCGATATTCCACACTGAGCGGGAAAAAGTCGATGTCATCAAATCTGGGCGGAGCCGTTACCGCGGAAACAAGAACAACGGTGTCCCCATATTGTACCACAACGGCTCCATCTGCCTGTCTGGCGATTTTGCCGGTTTCGATGGATAAGGTTCTGCCCCCAATTTCTCTTTCAACTCTACAAAAATCAATCATATATTACCTCTTTGGTAGGTCATACAATAAAAATAATCTCAGCTTACACTGCTCTGTGCGGGGCAAGTGATTCGTACTCTTATGCTCTTGTTATTTACGCAAACCAAGGCGTGAAATAATTTCCTGGTAGCGTTTGACGTCTTTTTTGCTCACATACTTGAGCAGTGCTGATCTGGTACCGACCATTTTCAGCAAACCACGTCTGGATGCATGGTCTTTACGGTGGGTTTTGAGATGCTCGGTAAGGTCATTAATCCTTCTCGTCAATATCGCAACCTGCACTTCGGGTGAGCCTGTATCGCTCTCGTGAGTCTCAAAATCATCTATAATCTTATCTTTTTCCTGCTTCGTCAGCATCTTTTATATAAATCCTTTCTAACATACTTCTTAAACTACATATAATCCGGAGCGGAGATTCTAATTAAATATTTCAGTTTTTGCAAGCCTTTTTCCTTCGTTTTTAAAAAAGATTTGTCATGGCTGATATAGAATCGGCTTTCTCAGGTGCCATCCTGTCGATTAAAACAAGCCATTACCGTGCTTTTCGGCAATCGCCTGCTGTTATGTGGGTGTTTGATGGCTGAGACACTTAACTGTGATTTTCAGCCGTTTTTCGTTCGAGGAATGCCTCCAGGATTTCTGCCGCGGCGACGGCGTCAATACGTTTTTTTATTTTCCCTCTCGTAAAATCCGCCGGAGCAAGTTTCTCTTCGGCACCGAAACTGCTCAGCCGTTCATCCTGAAGATGAACGGGAACGGAGATATGGTTTTTCAACTGTTCGGCGAACTTCCGGACGAGTTTGGTTTGGGAGCTTTCCGAGCCGGTCATATTCAGAGGCAGCCCCAGCACGACGGCACCGGCATTTTCGGCCTCGATTATCTCTGCTATCTTTTTCAGCAGTTCTTTCTGGCCATGGAGTACAGACAGAGGCGAAGCAATGGTCTCGGCGGCATCGCAAATCGCCAATCCCGTACGTTTGGTTCCGTAGTCTATTGCCAGGTATCTCATCTCGTTCAGCGTCCTGTGTTTGGCGTTCAGCGTGCTCAATGAATAAAACGCAGTCCTATGGACTCCTTACGGAGAACGCAGCAATCGTCACGTTGTATGCGATTATAAAAACTTTTCGCCGGCGTGCTGCCTTATCAATTCGAGCAGGTCTTTCAGCCTGTGGGCCTGGTCAATGTGGCAAATAAGAGTGGCATCGGGGCTGTGAGCAACTACCATATTCTCCAGGCCAATGGCTGCGATCAGATGGCCTTTGTCTTCAGTTACTATAATGCTGTTTTTGCAGTCAAGCAGTTCGCTCTGGCCTGCTACAACGATGTTTTTATCCTTGTCGGAATTGATGACATCGGCAAGTGCGGCGAAGGAGCCCATATCGAGCCAGCGAACATCCAGCTTTATGGCGTTCACTTTGTCAGCCTTCTCCATCACGGCGAAGTCAATGCTGATTATTGGCAGCTTTACGAACCAATCCTGGAGCGTTTGCTGCTGGATCGGGCTGTCCCAGGCAGCCCGGATTCTGGCCAAAGGCTCGGTAGCTTCCGGCAGGTACTTCGACAAATTGGCCAATATTGTTTTGGCCTTCCAGACGAACATGCCGGAATTCCACAGGTATTGACCGGCTTCGAGATACTTTTTTGCAGTTTTTTCGTCAGGTTTCTCTCTAAATGCATCTACAGAGTAAATCTTGTTTTTGCAATCCAGACATGTGCGGCTCTTACCGCACTTTATGTAACCGAGTAATGTACTGGCAAAAGTGGGCTGGATTCCGAAAGTAATCATATCATCCGGATTATTGTTGATAAAGGTCAGGGCGTCTTTGAGGGCCTGTTGCAGCAGCTCGGCTGGCGCGATGATCTGGTCGGCGGTGAGAACGGCGATGGTGGCTTCGGGATCATATTTGGTCAGGACGGTTGAGACCAGCCCAATCGCGCCGGCGGTATCGCGCACTGCCGGCTCGGCTATTACATTATTAACAGGCAATTCGGATAAGTCTTCGCGGACTACATCTGCATATTCCGTATTCGTAAGCACAATAATGTTTCTTATGTCGAATATGGGTCTTAGACGTTCGAAGCAGCGGCGAAGAAGCGTCTGACCGTCGAGGAGTCTTAAGACCTGTTTTGGCCTTTTTTGCCGGCTGAGAGGCCACAACCTCTTACCTGTCCCCCCTGCCATTATCACTGCGTAATCCATTTTAACCTCTTATATTTTTCAATCTCCGATTCAATGTCATTAAACAAGAAAATCTTCGCTTATTTCAGTTTTCGATTGAATCTTCTGTGCGAAGTCTTCGTAACCTTCCTTGCCCATAAGGGCAAACGTAGCCTCTTTGCCTAATTCGACGGCAGGCTGGTCATACGGATTGATATCTAATAGAGCGCCGATGAAGGACGTCGTGACTTCATACAGACAAATGAACTGCCCAACGGCGTAAGCATTAATCTTGTCGAAGATAACGGTCAGATTGGGCCGCTTGCTCTCCACGAGGGCATATTCTGTTGCTTTCTTTTCGTTGTTGAACAATGAGCTCATTTTCTTGCCGGCGAGAAAACCAAGTTCCGGCGCGCAATCCGGCGCCGGGCCTATCTTGATATCCCTGCCAAAATTGTTGACCTTCAGGAAAGTAAACAGTTTATCATTGGGGCCTTCGCGATACAATTGCACCTGGCTGTGCTGGTCTGTAGTCCCGAGTGCCTTAACCGGTGTCGGGCCTACCCAGACTTCACGTTTATTCAAATTAAATCTTTTGCCGAGACTCTCCGCCCATAATTGCCTGTACCAGTCGGCCATATCCTTGAGAGCATAGCTGTACGGCATCATTACCGAAATTGGCTTTCCGTGTGTATAAAAGTGGTAGTTTATAGCAGCGTTAATCGCGGCTGGATTTTTCCAGAAGTTTGTACTGCTGACTTTTTTGTCCATATCTCTCGCGCCGGCCAGGAGCTGGCTTATATTGATGTCGCACATTGCCGCACTAAACAGGCCGACCGCGCTAAGGACACTGAACCTGCCGCCAACGCTGTCCGGTACTTCAAGCGTTTTAAGCTTGTCTTTGTCGGCTATTGTGCGCAGAGTTCCGGACTTTGCATCGGTGGTCGCCACGACCTGCTTTCGATAAGCGGCCTTGCCGAGTGCATTAATGAGCATTTCTCGGACGATCATGAACTGTGCCGCGGTTTCGGATGTTCGCCCGGACTTGCTTATTACGTTGAAGACAGTTCTTTTAAGGTGTGGTTTTATGTGATCGAGAAGCGATCCGAATTGAGCCGGATCGACGTTATCCATTACGAAAAGCTCCGGTCTGCCGGATTTCTTGTCCCTGGGATCGGGCAAAAAGGGGCGTAATGCCGTATTCAAAGCGATATTCCCTAAAGCCGAGCCGCCTATACCTAAGATTACGAGATAGTCACATTCTTTTCGTAAAGTTTTCACAACTGCATTTACACGCCTTGAAATGCGTTTGTTGTAGGGCAGGTCTCTGAACGGAGTCTCGCCGGCTTTTCGCTGTTTGTTTATCTTTGAAATCAACGGTTTAATTTTCTTTTCAAGCAATTTTAGCTGATTCGGCGTAATTCCATCTTTTACGCCGATTACAGCGGATGTAACATTCTTGTAGTCAATTATTATTTGCGATCTTGCCACTCGTTTTTCCCTTCTCAAATATTTCTATACTTTCTGCAAGACTTCCGATTAGTTCCTGCTTTTTTCTATTGCCGCCGGGGCTCCGAAGAATTTCTTCAGGTGTTCGGCGTTGAATTTGAGCTTGCGGTCGTAGGTGTATATGCCGTTAACTTCCTGCTCGACGTCGGTAAGCTGTGTGTAGCAATATCCGGCGATATTGGGATGATCGGTCAGAATCAGCGTTAATTCCCCTATCAAGTCTTCGACCTGCTCGGCGGTCTTTCCGTATCCCCATCGATTCCTGCCGGAGCCGGCCGGTTCCTGACTCGTGTATTCCGTGGTCCAGAAAGTCCCGCCGTATTCGTCCACCGAGTAAGGCTGGCCTTCGTATGGCGCGGAAATCTCCGGGAAACGCACGAAGACGTCTTTGCCGCCGGGTGCGACCGAAGCGTAACGTTCGCGGAATGTCTCGGGATTCTGGTCGTAATCGTGCACGGTGAAAATATCAGTCTCGACGTGAACATATCCACTGCAATCGTTGATCGGGCGCGTCGGATCCAGTGCGCGAGTCAAATCGACGGTCTCTTTAACAGCCCGGCGGTGAATCTCGAAGCGGGCGTTTGCAGCTCCGCGCGTTTCATTGAAGGGCGTCCATGCGACGATTGAAGGATGGTTCAAATCCCGCATGACGACTTCCCGCCATTCACGCTGATGGTTGTGCACGCCCTGCGGATCGGCGAACGAGTGCGAGCCGCCCCAGTCGGAGAACTCGCCCCAGGTTATATATCCAAGCCGGTCCGCCCAGTAATGGAAGCGCTCCTCGAAGACTTTCTGATGAAGGCGGGCGCCGTTGAAACCGACGGCCAGCGACATCTCGATATCGGCTTTAAGTGCCGCATCGCTCGATGCGGTCCAGATGCCGTCGGGATAAAATCCCTGGTCAAGGACATGCCGCAGGAAAATCGGCTTGTTATTGAGAAAGAATTTATTCTCTTCGATATGGAATTTGCGAAGTCCGGCGTAACTCTTAACCTTGTCTACGACACGGCCGTCCTGAATAAGCTCGAATTTGAGATTATAAAGATAAGGTGCATCCGGGCTCCACGGCCGAGGTTGTGATACCCTGAGCGCCCTGGCGATTCCACTGACGGCGGCCGAGCGGATGGAGGAGAGCTTTCTATCTTTGGTGTTAAGAAGAGTGGCCTGAAACTCCATTCCACGACGGTAGTTGTTGATAACCGGAGTCAGTACAAAGCGGCGATTGTCAAGGTCGGGTACAATGCGAACCGATTCTATGAAACTCTGCGGCCGGGCTTCCAGCCAGACGGTTTGCCAGATGCCTGTCGTGCGCGTGTACATAACACCACGCGATTCGAGTTTCCTGCTTTGCTTGCCGGAGGGCTGGACATCGCCGCGAACGTCGTCAAGCGCGCAGACTACCAGGTCATTCTCGCCGTCCCGCAATGCGGCGGTAATTTCGAAGCTGAAAGACGAAGAGCCGCCGTAATGTCGGCCGACGGCGGTTCCGTTGACCCAGGCGCGGCAATCATAATCGACGGCGCCAAAATTCAGGAATATACGCATACCTTCCCAGTTCTCCGGGACGGTAAATTTGCGGTGATACCAAACCGCCGGAATGAAAGCGGTGTATTTGATGCCCGACAGTTTGCTCTCCGGGCAGAAAGGAACGATGATCTTCTTGTCCAGTCCTGATGGATCCTTATTCCAGCCTTCGTCATAACCTTTGACGTCGAAGTCAAAGGCAAAGTTCCATTCGCCGTTCAGATTCAGCCATGCTTCTCGCTGAAATTGCGGCCGGGGATATTCCGGGCGGGGAATGGAACTGCCCGCATCGGCGGCTGTGACGAACAGCACTAAGAACAAAACCAAACGATAGTAACCACGCAAATTTTCCATTATACAAGTTTCCTTCATGAGTTTTTCTTTGATCGAATATTAAAGATTACTGCAGGATATTATCACTTCGCGTCGAAATAATCAATAAGGACGTATACATCGTTATTGAGATTCTTCATATCTTCGAGCAGTTTGACGTAAGGTATGTACTTGTAGTCGATGATTCCCTTGTTCGAATCGCGGTTGGATGGGTCAGTGCTCAGATCTTCAGGGTTGTTGTCTCGGTACTTGAACCAGTGCCAGCCCACGCAGGATTTGGATTCCAGCAGGCCGAGTGTGAAGTGCTGATAGAAGCGTGCTCGGTCCTTCTGTGTCGGAACCAGCCCGCCGGCGCCGGAATTGTTCGGCAGGCCCGAATCGTGCCCTTTAGCATAAAATTCCGTAATCATAAAAGGCCTGCCGGATTCCCTGCTCCACATCGCCATTCTTTCGGGATCAGGGCCCCATGCACCGTAGTAATTCACCGCTATCACATCCAGATACCTGCCGGCTATTTTCTTGGGATAAAAAAAGCCGGTTGCTTCAGCCTTCCTGTCCGCCCTGCCGCCATATCTGCCGGTTGCGATTTTCCTTAAGCCCGGCAGGAAATCCTTCAGCAACTCTATTGTACGCGTATCGCGCAGCGTCCAGTTTTTGTCGGCGGGTTTTCTCTTGACCGGCACCTTGATATATTTTTGCTCGTTGGCCTGCCTGATGGCTGCTCCAATGCCAGGAAACACTGCGATAAGAATAGAAACGGAAATTATTTTGCGAATAACCAAAGTTTTACGCTTTCATTCGGACTTCTATCTTGCCGGTTGCGGTTTTATCGAGCTTGAAAGTGCCGGTCAGCTTCTTGCCGTTAACCTGCACGTTGACTTCATACTCTCCGAGGAAACCGCGGAATCGTGCAGCGCCCCCTGCGTCGATTGTTGTTTGTGTCTTAGTCCACCATTTGCCTTTGATTAGGCGTTCTAATTCGTTATAAGCAGGTTTCGGCGTCATATCTTCCCGGACGAGGCCGGCCGGGGCTCGCTGCCACGCATTCTGGTCGGTGAAGTCCCACCATGTGATGGCTTCGACAGCCGGGTGCGAGAAAAGTACACTGTAAAACTCGGCGACCTGCTTGGCCTGGCTTTTTTCGCCCTCAGGAGTGGTCAGCCAGCCTTGCTGCGACTTGGGGCCCGAAACCACGGTCGTCTCTGTGAAATGCAGGGGCTTGCCGAATTTGGCGAAACGTTCGCAAACATCCCATATCTTCCGGACGGGCCAGACACCGCCGTGCATGTGAGATTGAATACCAATAACGTCGTAGAGCGGCCGATCGTTATCGTCGAGAAGTTCGGAAATTACCTTCCCTGCATAATCCGGATCCGTTCGATAATCGTTGATTAGCAGCGTGGCTTTCGGATTGGCCTGCCGGGCCGTTTTGAACGCTTCGCGGACGTACGACCCGACGCCCATTTTCCGGATGGCCTCGGTTAATATCGGCGCCTGCTTCTTGATTTGTTCCCGGTCGTAATGCGTGGCCTCGTTGACCACATCCCAGATGTCGATATCATTCTTGAATCGCTTGACACATCTGCCAATACGTTTCAACTGAAGCTGCATCGCCTTATCCGGGTCATCCTTTAGCCACCGCGGATCTACATAATTCCAGGCCAGGGGATGGCCCTTGGTTGTGATATTTTGAGCCTTGCACCAACTGACTATTTGATCTGTACGCTCATCGTCGGGCCGGCCCTGCCGCCGCTCGTAATTCCACCAATAGAACGGCAGTGTAGCGAAGTTCAGAATCGCCGCGAAGCGTTTCTCATAGGCGGTGTTATCCTCCGGCGTCCTGCACCGGTGAAGTTTGAAAATGTTGCAGCCGAAAAGAAACTTGTGCTTCTTTTGTTTTATTGTGGCACCCACACCACCTGCAAGAGTCTTTCTATCCGGCCCGGTGAGTTTCAATACGGCATCACCCTTGCGATACTTTTCGATACGGGCCTCAGCCTGACCGAGAATTTCATTTCTTTGCTCCCGTGCGGCGAACAGCGGCCTCGAAAATGCCGCTGAAGCTGCGCTAAATCCTGTCGCTTTTAGAAAATCACGCCGGTTCATAAAAGTCCCCTTCCGAAAAAGAGCCCCGCGCTGGACACGAGGCTCAACGTAAGATTTCATAACGAAGCGCCTGTTCAGACCGCCTCGTTGACCAATTTAATGTCTTTGTATTTACAGAAAGAACCCAATTCCTTTGTTATATCTCCGTAACACGTCTGGCGGTGCAGGCCACTCGTCCAGTTCTTCCAGAGCTTCTCGGCGTCGCCGTCCACCTTGACTGTGATCTTGGTCCGGCAGCCTCTATCTACATCAGGAGCGTCGATAATCTCACCGGTGAAGTACGGCATGAAATCGGTGCCGACCAGTTTGGCCTGGGTTACTTTCCGGCCGATTTGCATAAACACCTGTGGAGTCACTCCTTCTTTTCTTTCCATCACCGTTCGTAACTTATATGGGGCGGCCGGACCATCCGGACCATCCATTTTCGTTGTTCCCAGGCAGTGTGCCAAAATGATGGCGTCCCTGGATTCATCCACTGTCGGATCGCTTATAAAGCCGGGTTTTCCCAACAATCCCTGGAATATAATATGGGTCATTGCGCTTTGTAAATCCGATTCGCAAATACCGCCCAGGCCCATGTTATTTAGCCTCGTAAATCCAACACAGGGGTAAGCAGGCAGTTTGATGGTCTTATCCCACATTGTGCCGTAACAATCGATGGTCATAACAGTCGCATTTTCCTGGTTCAGCAAATCTTCCAGAGCCAGAGCCAGCTTGCAGGATTTGAACACATCCGAGCGGGAAGGCTCGACAAGTTCCCTGGCTCCCTTGATCCAGCGTTCGGTCTCCGCTTTGGCGTCGCTGTCGCTTACGGCGTCATAAGCGTTGAGGACCTGCTGACGCTCGATTCGTTTAATCTCGGTTCCGAACTTGTCCTTCATGGCGTTTGCATAATTGTTGAAGTTCCGTGTTGTAAGATTCAGTATCTTTGCTTCTCTTAGATGATGAATCGCGCGGAAAGGTCTTATAGCAACCGCCAGTTGGCTGTAGTCGCTGGTGAGCATACATTCGAGTTTGGCTCCTATTTTCTGCTTCTGTACGGATCCGAATCCCGTCCAGCCGTGACCGGAATACGGGGCGGCAAAAACCACCGTCGGCTTGCCGACGCTGAGAATCTCATTGAGAATCGGCCATACGCCGATGTTGAAATGGATTGCCAGGATGCCATTTACTTCTTTTAACCTCCTTTTGAGCGGCCCAATTTGATCCGCGGAAGAAACCATCTGGTCAACAACGAATTCGACATCCGACAGTTCTCCTTCAAGCTTTGCGAACTCGGATTCGTAGAATTTGATTTCATTCTTGAAATCCAGCCTCGGTTTGGGCCACAGGCCGTGCGAGGTACCCATATAGATTCTGGCGACTTTAACTTTTGTTCCGCGGCAGCCGGGACTGATGAGTTTCGAGCCTCCTGAGCCGGCGCCGAAGACAAGGTTCGAACCGCCAAGGCATAGAGCGCTTCCCGCGACTGACAATTGAATGAATTCTCTCCTGCTTATCTCTTTGTTCATTTTTCTCTCCTTTTTGCAGTTTCGTTGAACTTCCCGCCGGATAGGAGCATCCAAACCTGCGCCTGGCCGCCGGCTAAATATCTACTTCTGAAAGGTTGGCGTATTTTAACACGAGCGATTTTGTCTGTCCAGAATTGAATTTGATGGTAATGACGCTGTTTTCGCCCATATCGAGAAATTCCTTAATTCTGCCAAGGCCGAACTTTTCGTGCCGTACTAATTGCCCCTTCTTAAAACGCGGCACGGTTTGGCTCGAACTGTCGTAGTCATCGTGATCATCAACGTCAAAATCGTCATCCCTGCCCTGTTCGGTGAAGTCTGTGCCGAGCTCGAAGAGAAACTCCGATGCTATGGTTCGCAGAAACTGGCCTCGCACTGTCCGGTAGCGGGCGTGACTGATATACAAGCCTGTTTTGGCACGCGTTATACCGACGAAGAAGAGCCTGCGTTCCTCCTCTAATTGTTCGTCATCCTCGCCTGAATTACTCCTTTCATGGGGCAATAATCCGTCTTCGACGCCAACGATGAAGACATGTTCGAATTCGAGTCCTTTCGCAGCGTGCAGTGTCATCAACGCGACACGGTCACTGGCGGCATCGTAAGCATCGGTATCGCTGAAAAGCGATATTTGCTGGAGATAGTCGAGCAGTGAAGGCTGCTCTGCCTGCTTGTCGTACTCGGCGGCGCTGTTTATCAGCTCGTTGAGGTTCTCGATTGCATTCAGGCCGTCAGGGCCGCCGGCACGAAGAGACTCAGCCAGCCCGGATTCGGTAAAGACACGCTCGGCAAGCGGTGCAACCTTGCCGGCGACGTCTTTGGCGAACTGTCCGAGCATATTAATAAAGACCGCGAGCTTGGCTTTGGCCGCTTTGGGAAGAGAATCAATATTATTTGATTTCTTCAGGGCCTCGAAAAAAGAGATTCTGTGACGGGCTGCATAGGCACGAATCCTCTCGGTTGTTACCTTTCCTATGCCGCGGGCCGGTGTGTTTATGATACGCAAAAGTGCAATTTCATCGTCGGGATTGACAAGGATTTTCAAATATGCGAGCAGGTCGCGGATTTCCTTTCTCCTGTAGAATTCTACGCCCCGAACAATTTGATATGGTAATTTACTGCGGACGAATGCCTCTTCGAGCGCCCGGCTCTGCGCGTTGACACGATAGAATATCGCAATGTCGTTAAGAGAAACGCCTTTGCCGGTCAGCTCTTTTATATGCTGAGCAACGGCGTGGGCCTCTTCGTTCTCATCTTCGAATCCCGTAACACGAATACTCTCGCCCTCTGGTTTTGTTGGGATGAGTTTTTTTAATTTTCTGTTCCGGTTAAATGCAATCAGATGATCCGCCACTGCGAGGATATTCGCGGTGCTGCGAAAATTCTCCTCGAGCTTGACAATCATAGCATCGGGCCAGTCGCTTTCGAAGGCCATTATGTTGCGGATGTCGGCGCCGCGCCAGCGGTAGATGGACTGGTCCGGGTCGCCGGTTGCGCAAATATTGTTATGGTTAGAAGCGAGGGCCTTGGCGATTGAATACTGGGCGTGGTTGGTGTCCTGGTATTCGTCGATGAGCAGGTATCCGAAACGATCGCCGAGCTGGCGGCAGACATCGGGACAATCCTGGAGTAAAAAGGCGGTCTTCATAAGCAGGTCATCAAAATCGAGTCCGTTCAGCTCGCTAAGAATATGTTGGTAGCTCAGATATATTTCGGCTAATTTGACGGAGAAAAAGTCATCGGCGCCGGTCTTGAAAGATTCGGCGTCGATCAGCTTGTTTTTCAGAGTGGAAATCGCATCGAGCATTCGAGCGGGTGAAAAATTCGTGGTGTCAAGCTCACAATTTTTGACGGCCTGCTTGATACATCTGGCCTGGTCGGAGCTGTCATAGATGCTGAAGTTCGGATGGATTCCAGCCTGATCCGCATACTGCCGGAGGATTCTAACGCATAAGGAGTGAAACGTGCTGATATACGCGCCGGCGGAAGCCCCAAGAGTCATCGCCCTGTTGCGCATCTCCTCGGCGGCCTTGTTGGTAAAGGTGATAGCGCAAATATTGTACGGCCGAACGCCTGATTCGATTAGTGCTGCGATTCGATATGTGATGACGCGGGTTTTGCCGCTGCCCGGACCGGCAAGAACAAGTAACGGCCCTTCAGTATGAAAGACCGCTTTGCGTTGCGAGGCTGTCAGTTGTTGCGAGAGTGTATTGTGCATCTGCCAAAACGCTCATGTCTGTGAAACTCATTGTTCAAAAGCTTTTAATCAATTCCTGTTCCTGCTGTCTGATCTGCTCTCTCTGCCGCTGAAGCTCTTCTTTCCACGGCTTCAATTTCTCGGCTAGCTCGGGCCGCTCGATTTCTATTCGTGCCAGCAGGCTTAACCTCAAATTTGGTACAAATTGCCAGTCTTCCAGGAAATCACGAAGCGCAAGATATTGTAAAACTTGAAATGTGGGAAGGTCAATCCTGTTTTCATCCAGATATTTCCCCTGGTAATAGCCGTGAATTTCTTTTGCCAGGTTTTCTTTGCCGACTGAAGCTTCATCGTCGCGAATTGCATACAGGAAAAAACTTTCCCTAAGCAGGAGTATTACCTGTTCTTTTGCATCGTTTAGACCTATCGTCTCTAATTCCTCGACATAACGGCTACGTGCAAATTCCATCAGTGAAACTTTAAATTCGGGCAGGTCGTAAATTTCCTTCAATACATTATATATTTGTTGTGCTTTTTGCTTGTGACCGGTTTGGTAGAAAGAAAATGCGGCGTTCTTGAGCATGTTCCGGTGACCATTTTGGAGGGATTGGCGAGTACTGTCGTCGACTTTGTATTTTTCGAGCATTGACAGAAAGGAATCATTGTATGTATCAAACATCCTCAAGTCCGGCCGTAAAAAAACCTCCTTGAATATCTGGGTTTGAGTTTCCTGTGAACCTTCCACGGGCACTTGTAACTGCATATCACGAATAATTAACTTGCCGTTACGAAACAGATTCTGAAGGCTATGGTGGACGATACGGTCGGTGTTGGTTTCGGTTATATCAATCTCGCGGGACTGTTCTCTGGTGGCTATCTGCAAACCCTTGATGCCCCAGTATATTGCGTGGCTGTCGGGGTGCCGCCAATCCAGGGGCAAATGCACGTTCGGATCGGTAAAGTCAATCGGGCCGTAGGTTCTGTTCAGCTCATTCATCAATACCGGATCGAGTTTCCAGGTTTTACGTAACTGCCGGGCTTTGGCAAAAAGATCGAATTTCTTCAGGGCATCCGAACCTCTGAAATCATCAATAGTCTTGCCAGCTTCTGGATTGAATCTCCGGGATTCTTGGCGTAGTGACAGATAATGACTAACAAACTCGCTGTCATCGGAAAAAGTTTGATCTGCCGATTTCAGGGCTTTGACCAGTGATGCCACGTTCGGGTCCGCGATAATTTCCTGCCAGCTAACCGGAACTGCGGCAAGAGCTTCAAAATACCCGTTGTCCTTTGATCCAAGCTGGTTATCTTCCGAACTAAGCAGCGGTTCCAATGACATGGCTAACTGAAGCTTGTAATATTTGTGCGCATCGTCCGAGACGCCGCCTATTTTGTGCTGGAATATCCTGGCCAGTTCGCGGTAGAGCGTTATATTTTTGAGCTTGTATTTATCGATAGCCTCATCGCGAATCAGTTCGTAGCCGTTCCTGACCCAGCGCCACCGCTGGTCGGGCTGAGTAGCGGGTATGGCGACCGAAATGTTATATGCCATATTCCAGGCATGGAATTCCCAGACCGATGCGAAGCGGGGCTGCAGGATGGTTATCCATTCCGCAAGCTGTCTTGCATCGAAGAACTGCCCCTCGTCTTTCAGCTTGTCGGCCCGCATCCACAAGACATCCACAACGAGCCCGCGAAACGCCCCCGTCGCAATGGTTGCAAACGCAATAGATGGCGGAATGTTTTCAGGTGTGTCTATTATCAGGCCCATATCCTGACGCTGGCGATTTATGAAATCGAGCTGCATACCTCCGGCGATAAGCAGGCCGGCCGCAATGACGATACAGACAAACCAGATTATTATGTCACGCAAACGCATAGTGCACGTTCGGAATCCATAAGCAGCGAACTAAACGGTAATTCGTGCAATTTCCCGAAAACTAAAAATCAGTAAGGCAAGAAGAAATAATAAGGCCGCCTTAACAAAAATCATATCTCCTTCGAATCCCCACCACAGAGGATAAATTGCAACTTTGACCACATCTGTCCAGCTTAACAATTTCGCGGAAACCAGGAATTTCGAAGGATTGAATTTATCAAACTGCGGCATAAGCTGGATTAACCACTTAATTGTGTAAGAATAGACTGCCCCAACGTTTTCACTCAGGAAGCTGAAAGAATCGAGAACAAAACCGCTGAAACTTGCTGTAAAGAAGATCACAAAACAGAACAATATCGCCACCGGGAACGAGAGGAAAGACGCGGCTAATATCCCTAAACAAGCCAGGAAAATCAGACGGAATAAGACCAAAAAGACGGTTCTAACGAAATTACCGGTGAACGAGTCGGCCTTATAAAGCACCTCCAGTCCGTCCGGCGGGAAGATAATCCCCACGCTGTTCAGAGAAGGGACGTTCATAAATGCAACGGCCAGGTGACCATGTTCCGGCACGACTTCGGCGGGAATTTCTATTTCGTGAAAATTCCGTACGGAGTGCTTGTGCATTTCGTCATAAATCGGAGTTTTGCTTTGAGTGCCGTATTTGAAGAACTGGTAGTCACCTACGAACCATTTGCCCCATACCTGCGAATCGGGCGGATTAGCTGAAACATCGTATTTGAACCTTATAAACATGCTTTCTGCAAGGGGCTCGACGTTATTGAATTCCCATAGCAAAACCTGGCCGGCGCCCGCGGCACGTTTGGCGAGTTGTGCCTGCTGGGTAAGCTGGGCGATGATTTCTTCTCGAGGTACATTGGCGGGTAATTCGCCCCTTCTGTCAAGCTCAGTATATCTTTTTGCGACCTCCTTGGTAACGTCGACTTCGGGAACGGTTAAAGACGCCCTGGCCGTAAAGAACTCATTGTCCGCCTCGATAAGCTCGGACTCCGACACCTTAATAAATTTCGGCATGTAAATAGTAATCGTGTAAATTATAGCTGAAAACAGACAAAGCAGAATCACATCCAGCACTATTACGCCGAGCAGTTTTCCTGTAAGTATCTGAAAACGGCGAATCGGCTTGGTAATAACGGTGTATATTTGTTTCTGTTCGATGTCACTTGTAATCGTATAGATCGATACGATGATCGTCAGCAGGCAGAGCAAAAAACTTGTCAGTGAAAGAGCGTAGCTTACAAAGGTCTGAAGCCTGCCCTTCAATGTCTCGTCGCCCGTTGTGGTAAATCCAAGAGCCGGCAGCAGGACAAGCAGAAGGATTGTAAAGACAACAGCTACTTTAATCCGCAAAGCCTGCTTTATAGTATTTATGGCGACAGCCCGGATACTATGCATCGCCGGAATCTCCTGCCTGCGGTTTTTCAGTCTTGTCCTTGTCCTGGCTTTTTGTGCCTGATCCGTCGGTGAGCCTGTCTAAAATGTTCTCTCTGACTTGCTCCTGCCGGCGAGTTTGGGATTCGACCGGTTCGGTTTCAACTTTTTCTTTTTTGGTAACAGCTTTGAATTCGGACGGCTCGGCCGAACGGGTCAATTTGCTCAGCAACTGTTCATCGGCTTTGGGTCCGGGGCTTTCGACGGCGGCGACTTTCTCCAGTTTTGGAGTTTCCACGGATCCCTGTTTTGCTATCGGTGCCGAAACAAGTTTGTCGAGTATGCTTTCCACGGCCTTCTGCTGTGTAAGAAAATCACCGATTTTAGTCGTACTTACCGCCCCGCTCGTTGGCTGGGCCTGTTGTTGGGCGGCGGTGACCGTCCTGATAAAAAATGTTTCGAGTTTGTCCATCGGAGAAGTGACCTCACAATCGGCATCTTCTTCGCGAACGAGTTGCTTGATCTTCTCGACAGCCGTATCACTGATGGCATCGGTGGTGATTTGCCTTTTGTTTGTCTGCTGTAAAAGCTCTCTGACATGGCCCTGGGTTTGTATTTTTCCGCCGTACAGTATTGCGATTCTATCGCATACATCCTCGACGTCCGCGAGCAGGTGGCTGCACAGCAGAATTGTCTTGCCACGTTCTGCAAGCTTCAGGACTAAATCCTTGATTTGCCTTGTCCCGATCGGATCGAGTCCCGTTGTCGGTTCATCCAGTATCAGCAAATCGGGATCGTTAATCAGTGCCTGCGCCAGGCCGATTCGGCGTGCCATGCCTTTCGAAAACGTCCCAACGGCCCTGTTTGCGACGGCTTTGAGCCCGACCATATCGAGTAGTGCCTCGATACGCATCTTGCGCACTTTGGACGGCAGGCCGAATAATCTACCGTAGAAATCCAGGGTTTCGCGGGCGTTCAGATATCTGTACAGGTAGGACTCCTCGGGTAAAAAACCGATTCTGCAGTTGATCTTCGGATCGGTGCCGTCACCGCCCAGAAGCAGGGCTTTGCCTTTTGTGGGGTGAAGCAGGCCCAGCAGCATTTTCAGAGTTGTGGTTTTGCCGGAGCCGTTTGGGCCTAAAAGTCCGAACACTTCGTTGGGTCGAACCTGCAAATCCAGATTATCGACGGCGTAGACTTTCGTCCGACCCCACCAGTCGGAAAAAATCTTGGTCAAAGAGAAAGTTTCAATAGCGTATTCCATTGTTTCGTGTCTCGTATCTCCTCAAGCGTGTCTTGTATTTCGCTCGATGAATGCCGCTTTAGACTTGAGGTCCGTGGTCGAGCTCCTCTCCATAGCGAACAAGCCGGGCACTATTGAAAATGACAACCAACGAACCTACAAAGTGCAGAACCGCGGCGTAAGCCGCGGGCAGCAACTTCGCTGCTCCTGCGGCAATACCAAGAACAATAAAGATGATTCCAAATCCAAGATTTTGATAAATTACTCTACTGGTTTTTTTCGAAAGCCGAACGAGGAAGGGCAGCCGTGTCAAGTCGTCGCTCATCAGGGCAATAGAGGCGGAATTTATGGCCACGTCGCTTCCGGCGGCGCCCATAGCGATGCCCAGGTCCCCTGCCGCAAGGGCCGGCGCATCGTTTATGCCGTCACCGACGACCACAACCGTATGACCATCCTTTTTGATCTGCTCGACAATCGCCAGTTTGTCCTGGGGCAAACAGTGTGCTTTGAAATCAGTGCAAGCCAGCTCGGCGGCGACCCTGCTGGCCACCTCACTGCGGTCGCCTGTCAGCATTGTGACTCTCTTTATGCCGATATCAAACAATTCCTTGACGGCGCGCTGGGCTTCCGGCCTGGTCTTGTCCTGCAAACCGATCCAGCCGATGCACTTCGAATCCTTCGCCACATAAAGTGTGCTGAAGCCCTGTTCTTCGTGCAGAGCCGGGTCGGAGATATTGCTGATATCTATTTTGTTTTCTTTGAGGAAGGTATCTCTGCCGACCATGATTCTTGCTGAATTGACTGTTGCCGTGACTCCTTTGCCCGGCGTCTCCTCGAAATTATGCGTCGCCGGCAGGGAAAGATTTGCCTCTTTGGCGACCTCGTGCAATGCTCTTGCTGCCGGGTGCTTGCTCATCTGCTCTGCCGAGGCGGCCTTGGCCAGCAGCTCAGCCGGTTCGACGCCTTCGGCGGGTGTCAGTTTGGTAACATATAACCGGCCGGTGGTGACGGTTCCTGTTTTATCAAAGACCATCGACGTCATCTTGCCTGCAATCTCAAGATCGGCGACGTTCTTTATAAGTATGCCGAGCCGGGCGGATGCCGAAATCGCCGCTACCATAGCGGTCGGCGTCGCCAGGATCAGTGCGCACGGACAGGAAATGACAAGTATCGTGATTGCCCTGTCCATGTCGCGGGTGAAAAACAAGACTATTCCGGCTATCATCAGGATCGTCGGCGTGTACCATTTGACGTAGCGGTCGATTATCCGCATGATCGGTATTTTCGTCTGCTCAGCCTGCATGATCAGGGACTGGACCTTGCCGAGCGTCGTATCTTTGCCGGCCTTGGTCACGGTAATATCCAGCATGCCTGTAAGGTTATTCGTCCCGGCAAAGACCTGCATCCCGGGCACTTTGTCAACAGGCAGCGATTCACCCGTAATCGTTGCCTCGTTGATCGAGCTTATGCCTTTGGCAACTTCGCCGTCAGCCGGTATGTTGTCGCCGGGACGGACGCGGACACAATCGCCCGGTTTGAGGCCTTTTACCTTCACCTCCGTTTCATTGCCGTTGCTGTCGATCAGATTCGCCTTTGTGGGTGTAAGCTTTATCAGTGACTCGATCGAAGCGCGGGCGCCAAGTGCGGTTCTGGTCTCAATCAGCTCGCTCAGAAGCATGAATCCAGCAACGACACCGGCTTCGAGATATTTGCCTGTCGAAAAGGCCGCGATGATGGCCAGGGCCACCAGCTCATCCATATGAGCTTCTCTTTGTATAAGGCTCTTGATGGCGTTCAAAACAATTGGGGTACCGAGCAGGATTGCGCCGGCCATTGCCAGGAACACGGTGTTGAAACTGCCGCTTCCGTAAATGTACTTTGCGATCCCGCTGTTAATCAGCAGTACTCCGCCGGCCATGGTTCCAAGCAGGGCCATACTGACGCGAATCTGCTTGCCGTGCGTATGTTCGACGGCAATGTCATCCTTAAAATGTAGGTGTTCATGGGCCATAATTTCGTCTCTTGTTCCTCGTATGCTCTTGCTTATGAGGCTCAGCGATTAACTGTTTGCTGGTTTTGCTGTTCTGCCTGCTCGTTGCTCCTTTTCGACTTTAATTTCGGATCTCTGTTCAGGAGCACTCTAATCTGTGTCCCTTTTGAACCCTTGGTAGTCTGAACCACGAATTTCTCATCCGCATTGTTCCCAAGGATTTGCTCTATGGCATCCAGGTAGATTTTTTGAAGCACAAGCTCGGGTCGCTGCCTGTATTCGGGAAGTATACTTTCAAGATAATTGGCATTAGCTCTGGCACGCTCCACAACCTCTGTTCTATAGGTTCGCGCATCGGCGATTTTCTCCCGGGCCGTACCGGCCAACTGCGGCCAAAGCAGCTCTCTGGTCTGTTCGTCGATGGATTCGTCATGAAGAGCGGCATACAGCTTCTCGGCAACAGGACCGGAGGCCTCGTTAAGGGTGTTTGCAGCATAAGTTCTTGCGTTTGTGATCTCAGTTTCGCTTTCCTGGCTTGCTGTGGTAGAAGCCTCAAACGCTTTTTTGACTTGTCGGGGACATTCGCTGTTAGTCAACTGGACCGACACAACCTTAATGCCGCTTTCTATTTTGTCTAACTTCTCCTGCAGCAGCCTTTTGATATGTTTCGGGATTCTGTCCTGGCTGGAAATTGCCTCATCAATTGTATAATTTACCAATGCGGTCACGACAGCATCTTCAAATGTATTTCTTAGTAACGGCTCGACGCTTCCTGTAATCACGTCGAAGTAAATATCACCGGGTTTTACATCTTCGATATAAACATTTATAAAGAACCTTTCAGGATCGTCAATCTGATAAGTTAGCTGCCACTTGGAATGTACAATACTGTAATCGCTACCGGCAAAATCCCCGATTACCTCGTCCTGCTTCTCGCCTCGGGTTATGCAATAGCCGTCTTGCAAAGGTTTTAAGGGCTGGTCGGGACGAACCGGACGCATTTGCCCGGAAAGTATTTCTTGTTGTGTCTGAAAATACCAAAATGAGTCGATGGGTAAATTCACCTGGGTTTCTACGGGAATCTTTATAATTTCGTCAATTGGATAGGGTAATATCCAATGCAACCCGGGACCGAGAAGTCTCTTTTCGCCCACACCGCGAATCTTACCGAATCGCAGGACAAGCGCCTGCTCGTTGGAATCGACTGCCTTGAATCCGGAAGCCAGAAAAGCGAGCACGAGCACAATCATTATCACTTTCAGGATAATGAAACTGACCTGAAGCGCCTCAGACAGGCTTCTGCCGGCGGCGTCAAGCTCATGTACCGTCGGCTTTGCCGTATCCGGAACACGCACGTCCTTGTTATCTTCTTTTTGTTCTTTCATAATTTTGATTATTTAAAGTTACTTTTCCGGCTCGTCTGGTTTGGCGGGTTTGAGTTCGGGCAAACCTTTTAACAGATCAAAAGGCCTCACATCGGTTGGCGTGACAAAAGTAGCTCTTTTCTCCAATATTTTCTGAAGTGCTCCAATATCCCGCAGTAACATTGCAAGCTCGGGATCGGCTTCGAGCTTTTTATAATGTTTTGCAGCTTCCGCGTCCCCTATGCCTCGAATGGCCGTCGCTCTTGCTTCGGCGGCGGTGATGAGTTCTTCCGCTTTCGATTTGGCATCCGTCCTTATTTTGATGGCTTCACCCATTCCCTGTGAAGTGATTACTTCAGCCCTACGGTTGCGTTCAGCCCGCATGCGATCAAAGACCTCTTTGCTGACCTCCTCGCTGACTTTAAGCTGCTTGATACCAAGCGCTGTAATTTCAATTCCACATTTTGTATCTTCGATGTCTTGTTGCAGAGTTTTGAGCGTTTCCTTTTGGATTTCTTCAAACGCTATTTTTGACTGGTCGCTGTTTACGAATTCGGAAAAATAGTGGCGGCCAATCACATTGTTCTGAGTGTTGCGGATCCGGCTGTGTAACAACTCACTTTGAGCTCTTTTTACCGTTTTGGTGGCATTGAAAAATTCCAACGGCCTGGCAATTTTCCAGACCACATACGTGCTGACAATAATCGGATCGCCTCCCGCAGTGGTTGTCTCTTCGCTTTCAACCTCGTAAGTCCGCATGCGGGAGTCAAATCTGTGAATTTGCTGGATTGGGAAGGGCCATTTGAAGTACCAGCCCGGCCTGGTAATCTCGTCTTCGATAGTAGCTTTACCGAATGTTGTTTTCAGGCAGGATTCCGTCTCTCTTACCTGGAACGAGATCAGATAAAGGCTCAAAGTGATAATTATTAATGCTACGAAGATTGCAATGGCTATATTTTTCATTTTTCGCTGCTCTCCTCAATGACGCCCGTATCGTATATACTGAGCGTACTGGTTTCCTGGAGGTCGATAATTGTAATCTGTGTATCGTTCTGGTCGGCTACGACGATGTATTTTCGTATGTCATCGAGCGTATTTTCGAGCATTGCTGATCTCTGCTCGTGGATATAAATGTCCGGGGCGGCCCTGTAGGCTTTAAGCTGCTCGGTGAAGCGATCACCGGTTGCCTTGGCAAGGATTTCCTTTTTGAAGGCGTAACTCTGTGATTCTCTCAATGTTTTGAATATGTCACCCTTAGCCTCTTCGAAGGCGAGATCCACCTGCTTAACAATCTTCTCTATGTCTTCCGCTGAGTCTGTATCTTCGGCCTGCTGGTATTTCAACCAAAGCTCGTACAGCTTCTCGGTCTTTTCTACGGAACCGACGATGGGACCCAGGGTCTTGTTTCGCTCGGCCTGAGCGTTAAGAATAAGCGCTTGCTTTTTTTGAACGGCGCCAATCACCTTTTGATAGTCCGCTGCAACTTCCGGCGGAGGGTGAATACCCTGCAATCCGACGAACACAATCTCGACGCCCAGACCCTGCTCGTTAACGGCTTTCTGAATTCTTTCGGTGAGTATCCTGCTGGCACCGGCCCGTCCGGTTCCAAGCAAGCTGTCCTTGCTGCCATTTTGTTCATCGGTTTCTATTTTTGCGCTCGCCGCAAACTTTGTTAGCTCACGATAGCAAATGGATTTGAGCAGTTTCTCCGGCTCGTTGTGATTGTAGATAAAAAGATACAAATCCTTTATTCTGTATTGAACAGGCACGGCGGCAATGACAAGACTTACCGGTACAGTTCCGACCAGTGATTCCGTACCGCTTTGTTCGCTGGCTACCATCAAACGGTATTCTTCCTCATAGTGCTGCTCACCCCATAACAGAGGCTTGCGCTCCACCTCACCCGTTTTCGGATCGACCTTGGGAATAAAGCCGATGCTGATTTCCGAGATCTTTCTCGTGGGGTATTTATAGGCAATATCGATCGGCCAGGGCCATTTGAAGGCCAATCCCGGCTCGAGAATTCTGACTTCGCCTGCCGCGTTTTCGGGATTGCCGAAATGCTCTATGATTGCCTGTTCGTCAGGCTCGACTACAACGACACAGCTAAATAGATACAGCGTTACGGCACCAAAGAGAATTAACGGCACGATCGCCTGTTCGAGCAGTTTATAAAACCACGTTTGGGATACCTTAAAGCCAAACTGATAGTCAATGGCATCTGCGACGCTGCGGAGAATTCCGCCGGGCTCATTGATTGCCCCCAATAGTCTGCTGTCGAAAGCGCTTCTGCTGTATCGGCCCTTCAGTCTCGGGCGATAAATGTCCAGAACGAGGTTCACCATGGTTTCCACGCCAAGGACTACGAGAAGGCCGGGGATAACCAGTGCCATGACGTTAACCGGCCAGAGCTTGTTGAAGAGGTAGACTATCGCAAGAAGCACTGCCAGGATAAAGCACACGACCGCGACTCCGAGCAGGGAGCTGCCGCCGGCCCTGAGCGGCTTCCACTCGATCTGGCCCGACATGCCGGTCGCGTAACGCGATATCAGGAAGCTCATGAACGCAATTGCTGTCAGGCATATCCCGCAAAGCAGGGGCTGCTTCAACTCTGCTACGACCCCGGGAGCATAGCCTTTGAATAAATACAGGCCGATACCTATTTGGAAGATGGCGATCAGTGCTGCGAATATGGGAATGAACCATTTTTCAAAGATTTCAAGCCGGCGCTGGGCTGCGGACAATAAGGTGGCGCGTTCACTCCCGGCTTGGAAGATTGCAGAAGTTCTCTCGTCCCGGACCAACTGCCCGGTATCGAGCTTTTCCTGCTCGGCAAGGGATCGCTGATAGAACTGCAAACATAAGACGAACCAGGTAAAGGCGACTGAAAGGATCAGCCAGCTAACCGCTGAGACCGCCAAAAAACCGCTCCATCGACCCAGGAAAAAGGCAATGCCGAAAAAGATGATACTCAGAATCAATGATACCAAGGCTACATGTACGGGGCGTTTGGATGATACTGTCATTTTATATCCCGGTATTCCAGTTTGAACAAAAAATCACAAACATAGTAGTTATTCAATGTATGTCTAATCCTATGATTCAAAAGTTATAAGTTGCGTAATATAGCAACAAACGTTATTTTAGTACAGGGACAATTGAAAAAAATTAAGCCCTTATTTTTCGAGCATGATTGCCGGGAGTCGGATCTGAAAGATGAATAAGCTATTTACTATTGCAAAAAATACTTTCATAGAAACCCTGAGACAACCCATTTACTCCATCATTATTATTGCAGCATTGTTATTGTTTTTTATAAGTCCGTCTCTCACGATGTATACAATGAGCGACGACAACAAGCTCTTACGCGAGATAGGCTTATCTACGTTGTTTTTGACCAGCTTGTTCATAGCAATTTTTTCAGCTTCCGGAGCCGTGGCACAGGAGATGGAAAATAAAACCATCACGACCGTTCTGAGTAAGCCTGTCCAGCGTCCGATATTCATCATCGCAAAGTTCCTCGGTGTGGCCGCCTCGGTGGTTCTGGCGCATTATATATGCACGGTCGCCCTGCTGATGGCGATCAGGCATGGTGTCCTTGAGACGGTAAACGATACGCATGACTGGACGGTCCTTGGCACAGCAGCAGTTATCGTTGGCGGCACGCTTCTACTAAGTGCTTTTTTCAATTATATTTACGATTGGAAATTTTCTTCGACGGCAATGGTTTTAACCGGCATATTCGCTACATTCGGCATCGTTTTCCTGACTTTTATCGACCGAAACTGGCAATTTAAGCCGCAGGAGAACGGCATGAATGCGGTCGATATCTACGGCTCGATTTTGTTGCTGCTGGCTGCTTTGATAATCGTGGCCATGGCCGTGGCGCTTTCGGCCAGATTCAATATTGTGGTGACGCTCTCGGCCTGTATCGGGATTTTCCTGCTGGGTCTTGTCAGTGATTACGCGTTCGGAAGGTTCGCCGATTCGCATTTATGGGCTAAAATAGGCAGATTTCTTGTGCCGAACCTGCAAATTTTCTGGATAAGCGACGCAATTTACGAAGGTAACGATGTCCCTGTGAAATATCTTCTGGTCGGAGCTTCCTACGCCCTGTGCTACACGGGAGCCATCCTTGCATTGGCCGTAGCCATCTTCCAGCGACGCCAGGTCGGCTGATTCGGTCTTGTCAGGGCTTCTTGAGACATTCTAACAAAACCTGACTTGTCATTCCGAGCACAGTCGAGGAATCTATTGAAACAGTTATGCGGAGCGGTTACTTATTTTTCACTTTCTTTTTTATTAGAGCATTTCTGTAACAGCACAGTCATGCAGCCTTTCATCTGTGGTCTGTCCGTTACTTCAAAACCATTGTGCTTTGCAACCGAAACGGTCCTCTCGAAATCCGTCTCCGATACAAACCATTTTGGTGCCGCTACTAACAACCTGCCGGCTGGCTTCATTGCTTGGTTTAGTTCCGAGAAAAATTTAGATGAACCTTGAATCTCATGCTCGACGCCTATGGCAAGGGCAAAATCGATTTTTCCTTTGAAATCGTCCAGACAAAGAGAACCGTCATTACATATGATAGATTGAATCCGACCGGACAGTCCTGCTTTCTGCACACGTTTTTCGAGCGACCGGATCATATTCTCCTCGATATCCACACATATAACTTTGCCGTTCGCACCGACCATCTTCGCAAGGGGCAGACTGAATAAACCCATCGCACAGCCGATGTCCGCAACCGTCATTGCCTCGTTTACATATGGTCCGAGAATCTTATCGGGATTATGCGTCAGTTTTCTAAGGGGGTTTAAATGCAGATAACCAAGCCACATCGGAAATACATGATGTTTAGCCATATTGTCTCTCCGATAACGCAGAACTCATCACACTTCTACGATGAACGCTCTTAATATAACATATCTTCTATCACAAAGGCCCTTTACCAAAGAGTGATCGTTTCTATTATTGAAAACCGTACGAATGAATTTTTGCCTAACCAGTTCAAAAAAAATATCGTTATAGTTCTTGCTCTGCTAATAACACAATTAAGCTATTCGTCGTAGTCTACAGAAAATCAAGATTGCATAGTTTCTTCTTTCATGTCTCTACTATGATAAGTCTGCATCAAGTGGGTAATTCGGCGCGGAAAATTCCATAAAACCGTTTTTTCTCGTCGGTATCCGAACCACGAAAGGTAATAAAGTCCCGGTCAAATACCTTCTTATAGGAGCTTCATACGCCTTGTGCTACACCGGTGCTATCCTCGCATTAGCAGTAGCCGTCTTCCAGCGCCGACAGGTAGGTTAATTCGTCGTGCGTATTGCGTTGTTCTTAAGATCTCTTTTGCAAAAGTACAAGCCGGCTGCGTTTTATCCGGGGCCTTTCGGTTACGATAAAACCGTTTTGCTCCGTGACCGAAACGGTCGTTTTAAAATCCTCTTCCGATACATGTCCTTTCGGCTCGGCAACCAGCAGTCTGCCGGCCGGCTTCATCACCTTTTCTATTTTTGAGAAAAATCCAGCAACATCGGGAACTTCATGTACGACGGCGGATGCGAGAACGAAATCGAAATTTTCTTCCACTTCGTCCAGGCCAAGAGAATCACCATGGCATATAACAGTTTTAATCCGGCCGGATAAGCCTGCTTTTCGTGCGCGTTTTTCCAGCGACCTGACCATCTTTTCCTGGACATCCACACATATAACCTTACCGTTAGGCCCGACCATCTCCGCAAGGGGCAGGCTGAAAAAGCCCATCGCGCAACCGATATCCGCAACCGTCATTCCTTCACGTACATACGGCCCGAGCATCTTCCGGGGATTTTCGAACAGTTTTCTAACAGGACTTGCGAGCAAATAACCAACCCATACCGGGCATACATGATGTTCAGTCATATTATCCTACCAAAAACGCAGTACGGTATTACGTACGGACTCCCTAAGAGCACGCAGTACGCAGCACGCTCTTAATTACTGCAATTTCGTCGCAGTTTTGCTGCTTTGGGCATCGGGCGCAATCGCTCCAGACCTTCATCGGCAGCGCCTCTTTTTCCACTATTGCGAATCCCAATTTCTCAAAAAACGCCGGCTCAAGCGTTAGAGCAAATACTTTAGGCACACCGAGTTTGACCGCTTGCTCGACCGCGGCGGCTACCAATTCCTTGCCGATGCCTTTTCCCTTGTACGCTTCATCGATTGCCAGTGATTTAATTTCCGCCAGGTCCGACCAGATAACTTCCAGCGCGCAGCACCCGACTATTTTGCAGTCCAGCTCGGCCACGATGAACGTTTGCAGGTTCTCATAAATATCCGCCATAGAGCGAAACAGCATCCTGTCCACCTCCGCATAGGAGCTGATCAGAGCATTAATTGCCTTAGCATCCGAAATTTTCGCACTGCGTACGTTCATAGATGTAAAGTATAGCCACAAAGCCACAAAGCCACAAAGAAAAACCGGACGGGATTTACCGCTTATTATTCCTTCGCAAGCAGAAACAATAATAATTAGGGCTTGCTGTGTAGAATTTAAGTTTAGTATTTACAATGCGATACATGTGACTTATAGTATGGCAAGTGAAAGGGAATCATAGAAAAACAC
>Ga0209121_10000961_pt1 | contig 30560 bp, 26 predicted proteins | sample Cruoilmetagenom3_FD_187292 | JGI IMG/M metagenome (GOLD analysis project Ga0209121, IMG submission 187292) | Oil polluted marine microbial communities from Coal Oil Point, Santa Barbara, California, USA - Sample 3 (SPAdes) (version 2) | ecosystem: Environmental > Aquatic > Marine > Oil seeps ...
CTAAATAAAAACAATTTAGACACTTCAGGAAGTAGTGAAAGTAAGTTTAAAGGAAACCAATCTATGTTGGCTTTTACTTTGATGATTACTCTTTAATAAAAGTTTTATTAAATAATCTTATAAAAAAAGCGAGCCGTTAAGCTCGCTTTTTTATTTATATGGTAGTTGCTAAATTTTCTATTCGTTCTATGGTTTGGTTTTTACCAATCATATACATAATATCAAATACATCTGGACCTTGTAATGCACCAACCAATGCTAAACGCAATGGCATCATCACTTTTCCAAATCCTATTTCTTTATTAGTAATCCATGTTTTAATAGTAGAAGTAAGGTTTTCTACTTCAAAATCTTCTATCGTTTGTATCACACCAGAAAGCTCGGTTAATAATTCGCGAGTACCTTCTTTCATAGATTTTTTATATGCTTTTTCATCATAGCTTTTAGGACTAACAAAAAAGAAAGCACTTAAGTTCCAAAAATCACTAATAAACGTTGCTCGTTCTTTTATTAAACCAACAACCATAGTGATATAATTAACATCAATGTCTTTTAATTCTTCATGATTTTGTTGAAACATTGCAGCCAATTCTTCATTGTTTTGGTCTTGCATATAATGATGATTAAACCATTTTATTTTATCAGGATCAAAACGAGCTCCAGATTTATTTACGCGTTCTAAATCAAAAGCAGCAATAAGTTCTTCTAGGTTAAAAATTTCTTGTTCTGTTCCAGGATTCCATCCTAAAAAGGCAAGAAAGTTTACCATGGCATCTGCAAAATAACCATCTTCTTTATAACCTCTAGAAACTTCACCATCAGGAGAATTCCATTCTAAAGGAAAAACAGGAAATCCTAATTTGTCACCATCACGTTTGCTTAATTTTCCTTTTCCTGTAGGTTTTAAAATAAGTGGTAAATGAGCAAATTCTGGAGATTCCCATCCAAAAGCTTTATATAATAAATCATGTAATGCTAAACTTGGTAACCATTCTTCACCACGAATAACATGTGTAATTTCCATTAAATGATCATCTACAATATTTGCTAAGTGGTAGGTTGGCATGCCATCACTTTTAAACAATACTTTGTCATCTAAAATATTAGTATCAATACTAATGTTTCCTCTAATAATATCTTTTAAAGCTAGTGTTTCGTCTTGTGGTGATTTAAATCGAATTACATAATCTTCTCCAGCATCTAGTTTTGCTTGTGTTTCTTCTGCAGAAAGCGATAAAGAGTTATTTAATTTTAACCTATTATGCCAGTTGTAAATAAAAGTTTTTCCTTTTGCTTCGTGATCTTTTCTATGAAAATCTAATTCTTCAGCAGTATCAAAAGCATAATATGCGTTTCCTGAAGCAATTAATGTATCGGCATATTTTTTATATAGATCTTTACGCTCACTTTGTCTGTATGGTCCAAATTTTTCATTTTTTCCTGGTCCTTCATCAAAAGGAATATTACACCAGTTTAAAGCATCTATAATATATTTTTCTGCGCCTTCAACATAACGGTTTTGGTCTGTATCTTCAATACGTAATACAAAGGTTCCGTTGTATTTTTTAGCAAATAAATAGTTGAATAAAGCAGTACGTACTCCTCCAATATGTAAAGGTCCTGTAGGACTTGGTGCAAAACGCACTCTAACGTTTTTGGTCATGTTATTTTTAATTTGAAAGTGCAAAGATAGTTATTAAGCCATAAGACAAAAATTAGATGCTAGAAGTTTTTTATAAAGTTGTAAGCATCTCTTTTGGTATACGTTTATTCATGATTTTAAACCAAAGCGGAGGAAATAATGAAATTAACATAGAGGTTGGGTAGCCATATGGCATTTGCGGACTCTCTTTATGGCAATCTAAAATCTGATATTTTTTGGTTGTTTTATAGTGATGGTCACTATGTCTGGTTAATTCATACAAAACAATTCTGCCAATAATATGGTTAGAGTTCCAGGAATGTATTTTTTGTAAACGCTCATATCTTCCCGATTTTGTTTTTAAACGAAGCAAGCCATAATGCTCAATATAGTTAACCGTTTCTAACATTATAAAACTAACAGTTGCAGCTGCTATTGCAAAAATTAATCCTGTATTTGAAAAAAATAGATATACCAAAACCAAATAGCTAATTTGAAAAATAGTATACCAAAACATATCATTTTTAATAGAAAAAAAGGATTTGTTATTATTTTTTAAAAGCTTTTTTTGAATTTTCCACGACTTAAAATATTGTCTAATAGTAGAGGTAAACCAAAACGAATAAACGGTTTGGTTATACCTTGCTGTTGCAGGATCTTCAGGTGTTGCAACATGTAAATGATGTCCAAAATTATGCTCTATATAAAAATGCATGTATAAGGATGGTAAGAGCAAGGCTTTACCTAAAAAACGTTCGTTGGTAGTTTGTCTGTGGCCAAGTTCATGCGCAACATTAATACCATTAATAGCCAAAACAATTCCTAAAGAAACTAGAAGACCTATAAATTCATAGGTTTCTAATTTTTGGCTTGCTACTGTTTTTAAACTAATAAAAAGTAATGTAAAAATTATGGGTAGATTTAAATATAACAACCAATCAAAAATGTTGTTTTTTAGTTTACTAGCTACAGATTCTGCATCTAAATTGCTAGCATCTATAGGAAAACTCATTTCTAAAATGGGTAAAAATATAAAGGCATAAACTGGTACCAAATAAGTAAATATTCCTTTAAAATACACACCTACAAAAGCCATTAACGGAATAGAAAACGCAGCTAAATATTTAAAATCTTTCATTAAAAGTACTTTATGAGGTTTCCGCAAAGGCAAAAATCTTTGTAATTCTATTTAAAATTAACAGAATGTTACCAAATTTCAATATTTCTAGTTAAAATTATTATTGTAGTTTAGTGAGTTAAACAGTTACACATTGCGCAATTTTAAAAACATACAGTTAAAACTTGAAGCGTTTATTAGAAAATATTACACTAATGAACTCATTAAAGGTACCATTCTATTTTTTAGTATAGGCTTATTGTATTTTTTATTAACCTTACTTATTGAGCATTTTTTATGGTTAAGTTCCTCAGGTAGAACCATTTTATTTTGGCTGTTTGTGGTGGTTGAAATCTTGTTGTTTGCTAAATTTATAGCTATTCCTTTAGCAAAGTTGTTTAAACTTCAAAAAGGGATTAATTATGAAGAAGCTTCGCAAATAATAGGAAATCACTTTCCTGAAGTTAATGATAAGTTGCTTAATGTGCTTCAGTTAAAGCAATCTTCAGAACAATCCGAATTACTTTTAGCAAGTATCGAACAAAAATCGGAAGCATTACAACCTATACCTTTTAAGTTAGCGGTAAATTTTAAAAAGAATACCAAGTATTTAAAATATGCAGCAATACCTCTTTTTATTCTGCTTTTAGTTTCGGTTTCTGGGCATTTTAATTGGTTTAGTGATAGCTACAAAAGAGTTGTAAATTATAAAACGGCTTATGAACCACCTGCACCATTTCAGTTTTTTGTAATTAATGATGATTTACAAGCTACAGAAAATAAAGATTTCACTCTTTTTATTAAAACAGTAGGAGAGGTGCAACCAGAAAATGTACAAATCACTTATAATAACGAGACTTATTTTTTACAACAAAAAGCCGTTGGTACTTTTGAGTATGTCATTAGTAAACCTAAAAAAGATATTAGTTTTCAATTGGTAGCTAATAATGTTACTTCTAAACCCTACACACTACAGGTAATAGAAGCACCAACTTTATTGAGTTTTGATATGGTTTTAGACTATCCTAACCATACAAAAAAACAAAATCAAACCCTTAAAAGTACAGGAAACGCCATAGTACCACAAGGCACAAAAGTGACCTGGAAATTAAAAACAAAAGCTACAGATCAAGTGCATTTATATGCTAAAGATACTATGATGTTTACTGCAGATGCAGGAGTGTTTACAGCATCAAAAAAAGTATATAATAATTTAAAATATAATCTTACTACTAGTAATAAAAACTTAAAAGATTATGAGAATTTAGCTTTTAGTATTGATGTTATTAAAGATGAATATCCTGAGCTAAACATACAAATGAAAGTAGATAGTTTAGACCAACAAACACTTTATTTTTACGGACAAGTAAGTGATGATTACGGATTAAAAAAGTTACAATTGGTGTATTATCCTTCAGAAAATGAAGCCGAAAAACGCATAGAAAATATTCCTATTTCTACATCTAATGTTGCAGATTTTATAACTGCGTTTCCAAATAATTTAGAAATTACGGAAGGTATCTCTTATGATTTATTTTTTCAGGTTTTTGATAATGATGCTATTCATCATTTTAAAAGCACAAAAAGCGAAGTATTTTCTTACAGAAAATTAACACAAGAAGAAGAAGAACAAAAACAGTTACAAGAACAAAAGCAAACCATTCAAGAACTAAATAAGTCTCTTGAAAAAATGGAAGAGCGCGATAAAGAGCTAGAACAACTTTCAAAAAACCAAAAAGAAAAAACCACCTTAAGTTTTAATGACAAACGTAAATTAGATAATTTTATAAAGCGTCAAAAAGAACAAGAAGAGATGATGAAGAGCTTTAATAAAAAGCTTAAAGAAAATTTAGAAGAATTTCAGGAAGAAAAGCAAAACGACGCATTTAAAGACGATTTAAAGCAACGTTTAAAAGAAAATGAAGAACAGCTTCAAAAAGATGAGAAACTCTTGGAAGAGTTAGAGAAATTAAGAGAAAAATTAGACAAAGAAGAGCTGAGCGAAAAATTAGAAAAGTTAGCCAAACAAAATAAAAATCAAGAACGTAGTTTAGAGCAGTTATTAGAACTGACAAAAAAATACTACGTAGCAAAAAAATTAGAAAAGCTACAACAAGAATTAGAAAAGTTGGCTGAGAAACAAGAACAACTTTCGGAAGCATTTCCAGAAGAAAATACCAAAGAAAAACAAGATGCCATCAATAAAGAATTTGAAGAATTTCAAAAAGAGATGGATGCATTGCAAAAAGAAAACAATGCATTAAAACGTCCTGAAAAAATAGAAAGAGATACTAAGGAAGAAGAAAATGTAAAACAAGACCAACAAGAAGCTTCAGATAATTTAGAAGAAAAACAAAATAGTCAAGACCAAGATCAAAAACAAGCAAGCCAAAGTCAAGCACAGAAAAAGCAAAAGCAAGCCGCTCAAAAAATGAAAAAAATGAGCCAACAAATGCAAGCAAGTATGGCTTCTTCTGGTGGTGAACAGTTAGCAGAAGATGTAGAAATGTTACGTCAAATTCTAGATAATTTACTTCTCTTTTCTTTTGATCAAGAAAAACTAATGAAGCAGTTTAAAGGCATAGAAATTAATCATAATATGTATGCTTCGTATTTACGTAAACAACATAATTTAAGAGAGCATTTTTCGCATATAGATGATAGTTTGTTCGCTCTTTCTTTACGTCAACCAAAAATTTCAGAAAAGGTAAATAAAGAAATAGGAGAGGTGTTTTATAATGTAGATAAATCGCTTGAAGAGTTTTCAGAAAATCAAATTTATAAAGGTGTTTCTAGTCAGCAATACACCATTACTTCAGCAAATAATCTTGCCAATTTTTTAAGCAATGCTTTAGATAATATGCAAATGCAAATGAGTGGTCAAGGACAAGGTGGTCAAGGACAACCAAAACCTGGAGAAGGAGAAGGAGGAGATGGTGGACTTCCCGATATTATTAAAAGTCAAGAACAGCTTGCTAAAGAAATGCAAGGTAAAATGGGAGAAGGAAAAAAAGGAGAATCTGGTGAAAGTAACAAGGGAAAGGAAGGTGAAAATGGAAAAGAAAATGGCGAAGGCAATAATGGGAAAAATGGTGATGGCGAACAAAAATCTGGAGAAGGTAATAGTGAAGAATTAAATGGAGAATTGTTTAGAATTTACCAACAACAACAACAAATACGTCAAGCCTTACAAGATCGATTAGCTAAAGAAGGTAAGTCTGGAGTAGGTAGTAATTTAGTAAAACTAATGGAAGAAATTGAATTAGATTTATTAAACAAAGGTTTTACTAAACAGACCATGGAAAAGATGATGAATTTAAAACATCAGTTGCTTAAATTAGAACAAGCAACCTTTCAACAAGGTCAAGAAGAAAAAAGAGAATCTCAAAGTAATAACAAACAATTTGATAATAATACTAATAATAGCATTCCTACCGCAAAACAATATTTCAACACTACCGAAATATTAAATAGACAAAGCTTACCTTTGCAGTCTATTTATAAAAAGAAAGTACAAGAGTATTTTAAACAAAACAATGATTAATTTTAATTACGAGAACGATTTTCAATTAGAAAACGAAACGAAAATAGCAGCATGGATTTCTTCTGTTATTGCTTCAGAAGGATGCAAAGAAGAGGAGATCAATTATGTTTTTTGTGATGATGACTATCTACATAAATTAAATGTAGAATTTTTAAATCACGATACCTTAACAGATATTATTAGTTTTGATTACTCTATGGGAAAAATATTACAAGGAGATATTTTCATTTCTACAGAAAGAGTAGCAGATAATGCTAATGATTTTAAGGTGACTTTTAATGAAGAATTACATCGAGTAATTGTTCATGGTGTTTTACATTATTGTGGTTATAAAGACAAAACAGAAGAGGATGCTAAAATCATGCGAAGCAAAGAAAATTTCTACTTAGAGCAATTGTCTCAAGATTAGAAGTTTCGTTGTATATTTGCAGACTATTTAGTTTTAAAATAGAAGTGTTCCACGTGGAACACTGTTATTATTCTTGTAGTTTTATAAGAATATAAAGTATAATATAAATTCGATTTAAAGGTATAATTACATGTTTAACGAAGTATATGATGTTATCGTTGTTGGAGCTGGTCACGCAGGAAGTGAAGCAGCAGCTGCAGCAGCAAACATGGGAAGCAAAACGTTGCTTATTACCATGAACCTACAAAACATTGCACAAATGTCTTGCAATCCTGCTATGGGAGGAATTGCTAAAGGGCAAATAGTGCGTGAAATTGATGCGCTTGGAGGTTACTCTGGTATAGTAAGTGATACTTCTGCTATACAGTTTAAAATGCTTAACAAATCTAAAGGACCTGCAATGTGGAGTCCTAGAGTGCAAAGTGATAGAATGCGTTTTGCAGAAGATTGGAGATTGTTATTAGAGCAAACTAAAAACTTAGATTTCTATCAAGAAATGGTTGCTGGTTTGTTAGTAGAAAACCATAAAGTTGTAGGTGTAAAAACTTCTTTAGGTGTAGAAATAAAAGCCAAATCTGTAGTGCTTACCAATGGTACTTTCTTGAATGGTTTAATTCATATTGGAGATAAGAATTTTGGAGGTGGTAGAGCAGGAGAAAAAGCTGCAACAGGAATTACAGAACAACTCGTTCAATTAGGTTTTGAATCTGGTAGAATGAAAACAGGAACACCACCAAGAGTAGATGGTCGTTCTTTAGATTTTTCTAAAATGGTAGAACAACCAGGAGATGTTAATCCTGAAAAATTCTCGTATTTAGATATTACAAAACCTTTGACAAAACAACGTTCTTGTCATATGTCATACACTAGTGAAAAGGTGCATGATTTACTTCGTGAAGGTTTTGATCGTTCTCCTATGTTTAATGGTAGAATTAAAAGTTTAGGTCCTAGATATTGTCCTTCTATTGAAGATAAAATAAATCGTTTTGCAGATAAAGATAGACATCAATTATTTGTAGAGCCAGAAGGTTGGAATACGGTTGAATATTATATTAATGGTTTCTCAACTTCTTTACCAGAAGATGTACAATTTAAAGCCTTACGTTCTGTAGCTGGTTTTGAAAACGTAAAATTCTTTAGACCTGGTTATGCTATAGAATATGATTATTTTCCGCCAACACAGTTAAAGCATACTTTAGAAACGAAGCTTGTAGAAGGCTTGTATTTTGCTGGTCAAATTAACGGAACTACAGGTTATGAAGAAGCAGCTTCTCAAGGTTTAATGGCAGGAATAAATGCTAGTTTAAAAGTAAGTGAAAAAGACCCTTTTACACTTCAAAGAGATGAAGCTTATATAGGTGTATTAATCGATGACTTAATTACAAAAGGTACAGAAGAGCCATATAGAATGTTTACTTCTCGTGCAGAATATAGAACATTATTACGCCAAGATAATGCAGATTTACGTTTAACACCTAAAGGTTTTGAACTTGGTTTAGCAAGTGAAAAACGTTTAAAACGTATGGAAGAAAAACATGAAGAAGCAGCAAAGTTTGTTCAGTTTTTTAGAGAAACAAGTGTGCAACCAGCAGAAGCAAATCCTGTTTTAGAATCTAAAAATTCGGCTTTAGTTAAACAATCCGATAAGATGTTTAAGTTGTATTCTAGACCTAATATTACTATTGATGATGTTAGAAAATTTAAAGCGGTTGAAGACTATATTCAAGAACATAATCTAGATAATGAAATTATAGAGCAAACAGAAATTCAGGTAAAATACGCTGGATATATTGCTAAAGAAAAACTGAATGCTGATAAATTAAATAGGTTAGAGTATGTAAAGATTCCTGAGAATTTTGATTACTCTCAAATAAAATCTATGAGTTTAGAAGCGCGTGAAAAACTTAAAAACATCCAACCAACTTCTATTGCACAAGCATCTAGAATAAGTGGTGTTTCACCAAATGATATTTCTGTTTTACTGGTATATATGGGAAGATAATTTTCTTCTTTTATATTAGAAAAGTAATTAGTGTTCCACGTGGAACATGTTTTTGTTTTGTGTTAAAAAGGCTTAAAAAAGGTAGAAATATACTTTATGAAAGTGCAAGTAAAATTGGTTTTGTTTCTATTGGTGTGTACTTCTTGTATTCCTATTAAGTCTGTTCAAGATATAAATGGATATCATATTATTGAAAGAAATACAAAGGGAAACACAAAGAAGGACGATAGCTTTAAAAACCAAAATGTTTTTACTTTTCAAATCTATAAAAATAGACGTGTTTTTAATACATATTTAAAAGAACGCTTTGCAGATATTCCTGGTTTTTCTTCATCTCATTTTATTGTTGAAATAGAAGAGGTACCATTTATTATTCGTGTTTTAGGAAAAGAAGAAACAAACCAATATATAGATTTTACCGATTATATTTTTGAAAAGGAAGATCCTGAATTGGTAAAGAAAGGGAAGAAGAAACAGTTTATTTATATTCTTGTAAAGGATGAAAACGGTGAAGATGCTTTAAGTACAAATTCGTTTTACAGATATATTGTAGCAAAATATTTAGATACCATCCGAAGAGATTTTAATGCATATTAATATCTTTGAAAAAAAAAGAAACCATCAAAAAAATAGTTGTTTGTGCTTCTGAAATAATTTCAGAATTTATTCCTAATGAAAGAAAATAATATCCATTTTAAAGTAAAAGATTTTTCTGTTTCTGGAGAAGAATTTCAATTAATAGAAAATAAAATCTATGGTTTTTTAGAAACCACTCCACAACCTAAAGAAGAAAAACTTTCTGAATATTATAAAACCGAAGACTATATTTCGCATACAGATGCTAAAAGAAATGTACTTGAAAAAGTATATCATATTGTTAGAGGTATTTCATTAAAAAGAAAATTAAAACTTATTAATTCTTTTTCTTCTTCTCAAAAAACACTTTTAGATATTGGTTGTGGTACAGGTGATTTTTTACAAACAGCACAACAAAATAATTGGCAGGTTTCTGGAATAGAACCTAACGAGCAAGCTAGAGCAATTGCAAATACAAAAACAAATAATGCTGTTTTTACTACAGAGCAGTTGCAAGAATTTAAAAAGCAAAGTTTTGATGTAATTACTTTGTGGCATGTTTTAGAGCATTTGCCAAACTTAACAGAACAAGTTTCTGTGTTTAAAAGTCTATTAAAAGAAAATGGATCTTTAATTATAGCTGTACCTAACTATAAAAGTTATGATGCTACACATTATAAAAACTTTTGGGCAGCTTTAGATGTACCTAGACACCTTTGGCATTTTAATCAAAAATCGATACATACGCTTTTTGCCAAAGAAAATATGAAAGTAGTACAAACGCTTCCTATGAAATTTGATGCGTATTATGTGAGCTTGCTTTCCGAAAAATACAAATCTGGTTTTATGAATCCTATTAAGGCTTTTTGGTATGGTTTTCTTTCTAATTGTAAAGCAAGACGTTCTGGAGAGTATTCTTCGTTAATTTATGTCTTAAAAAACGACTAATTCTTATTTTAACGACTTTTATTTCCTTTTTATTCTTTTACACGATAAAACACTACTAAAAATATTTAAAATCGCTTAAAACGCTTTATTTTAATTCAATTTTAATAGATTTTAGTTATTATTTAGATTTTTAGTATAAATAATTTTTATACTATTAAATTCCTTTGCTTTTTCTACATTTGCTCCGATAAAAAATAAAATATTAAAACATGAAAAAAATAATTTTAGCATTAGTAACCGTTTTCGCTTTAAGTTCTTGTGAGCAACAAAAAATTGCTTTTATAGATAATGGAGAATTGATAAATGAATATCAAGGTAAAAAAGACATTGAAGCTAAATTTCAAATTAAAGACGAAGCTTTTAAAAAGAATACAGATAGTTTAGCTAACGGTTTTCAAATAGAAGCAAAGGCTTTTGAGCTTGCTGCAGCTAAAATGTCACAATCTAAAGCACAAGAACAATACAATGCTTTAATGCAAAAACAACAAGGTTTACAAAGACAAGTGCAAATGCAACAACAAGCAATGCAACAAGAATTTCAAGTAGAAATTGATTCTGCAATTGTAGCAGTAAAAGAATTTGTTACAGACTACGGAAAGAAAAATGGGTATACTTATATTTTAGGTAAAAATGAAGCAGGAAGCGTAATGTATGGTAGCGAAGCTAATGATATTACAAAAGCAGTTTTAGAAGCGTTAAATGCGTCTTATAAAAAATAATATACTACTGTAATAGGAGTAAAAAAAAAGTCAAGCTTATGCTTGACTTTTTTTATGTAGTAATCTGGTTAGTTTTATAGATAAATCGGTTAAAATTATTTTAGAATTTCCGTTACGTTCTATATGGTAAATGGCATCTTGCAACTCATCAGATATTTCTAGAATATTGTTTCCATGAATAAAAGGAGCAAAATTTTCTAGTTTAAATTTTTCGGTTTTAGGCTCAAAATATACCAGATCGTTAGCATTATAATTTAATAATAATGCTTGTCTAAAAAAGTCTATACAAAAGAGTAAAAATTGCTTTTGTGTTTCTCTTCCTGTTTTAGCAATATCTTCACTCCACGATATTAAATCATGTATTGCTGCTTTGTTTCCTTTTGCTTTAAAAGCGCTTCTAATCCAGAAAATAAACCAAGTTTCAAATTGCGTGTCTTCGGTATCTTGGTATACTAAATCACAAGCTTTATTATAGTTTCCGTTGGCTTGATGCGCAATTTTTGTTGCTACAGCATCTTCTAAATTATACTGTTGTATAAGTCCTTTTTTTACATCGTTTTCTGCTAAAGGAGGAAATTGTAAAATTTGACAACGTGATTTTATGGTGTTAATTATTTGCTCTTCGTCTTCAGCAATTAAAATAAAAATAGTTTTGTTTGGTGGCTCTTCAATAAGCTTTAAAAGTTTATTGGCTGCAGCAGTATGCATTTTTTCTGCCATCCAAATCAGCATTACTTTATAACCTCCTTCATAAGATTTTAATGCTAGAGATTTTACAATTTCTTGCGCTTCATCTACACCAATTTGCCCTTGTTTGTTGTCTACACCTAGTAGTTTATACCAATCAAATAAATTACCATAAGGTTGCTCTTTTAGTAGTTGTCTCCATTCTTCTAAATAAAAATTAGAAACAGGTTTACTTTTTACCTTGTCACTAGTAGTAACAGGAAAAGCAAAATGTAAGTCTGGATGTGAAAGGTTATTAAATTTAAGATTACAAGCAGCGTTTCCGTTGTCGTTTTCTTTGTTTGTATTGCCACACAAAATATATTGTGCATACGCTATTGCCATTGGTAATGTACCAGAACCTTCTGGACCTACAAATAATTGAGCATGAGCAATTCTACCATTATCAACACTTTGTGTTAAATGGTTTTTTATGTGTTCCTGTCCTAAAATATCACTAAAAAGCATATGGCAAATATAGTTTTTATACTTAAAATCTTACCCAAAAGCATTCTTCAATTTTAAATTTTAAACAAGCATACTACAGCTTAATAATTGTTTTGAGGTACAAATACATGCCAATTATATAAAATAGGGTTGTCTAATTTAAAATAGTTATTAAAAACCTGTAAATTAATTGCTTAGCGATGTTTTTACATGTTTTAAAAGAAGTAAAATCTATTATTGCTAATGCATAAGGCAAAGCGTAAAAAGCTTTACAGACATACTACAATAAAAAAATTGCGCATATTATTTATTTTAAAGACCTTTAGCATTTAAAATAAACTGCGCAATTTTATATATAACAAACATGAAAACACTTAACGACTTCAACTTTAAAAACAAAAAAGCATTAATAAGAGTAGATTTTAATGTACCATTAAATGAAAACTTTCAAGTAACAGATGCTACCAGAATAATTTCTGCAAAACCAACTATTATTAAAGTTTTAGAAGATGGTGGAAGCTGTATTTTAATGTCGCACTTAGGAAGACCAAAAGGTGTTCAAGACGAATTTTCTTTACGTCATATTACAAGTACAATGGAAGAAATAATTGGAGTACAAATAAAATTTGTTTCTAATTGTGTTGGTGAGGAAGCAGAAGAAGCTGCTAAAAACTTAAAACCAGGCGAAATTTTATTGTTAGAAAATTTGCGTTTTCATAAAGAAGAAACTGCAGGAGATAAAGACTTTTCTCAAGCATTATCTAAGCTAGGCGATATTTATGTTAATGATGCTTTTGGTACAGCACATCGTGCACACGCTTCTACAACTGTTGTTGCTCAGTTTTTTCCAGACAGCAAATGTTTTGGTTATTTATTAGCTCAAGAAATTGAGAGTATTAATAAAGTTATGGAAACAGGAGAAAAGCCTGTTCTTGCTATTTTAGGAGGAGCAAAAGTGTCTTCTAAAATTACCATTATTGAAAATATTTTAGATAAAGTAGACCACTTAATTATTGGAGGTGGAATGAGCTTTACTTTTATTAAGGCGCAAGGCGGACAAGTAGGAGATTCTATTTGCGAAGATGATAAAATGCCATTGGCTTTAGAGATTTTAAAACAAGCAAAAGCTAAAAATGTACAAGTACACATTCCTGTAGATGTTTTAGCGGCAAATGCGTTTAGCAATGAGGCAGAAACACAAGTTTGCGATATTACTGCTATTCCTGAAGGTTGGCAAGGTTTAGATTGTGGACCAAAATCAAAACAAAACTTTAATAATGTGGTATTACAATGTAAAACCATACTTTGGAATGGTCCTTTAGGTGTTTTTGAAATGGAAACTTTTGCTAGCGGAACTATTGCTTTAGGAGATTCTATTGCAGAAGCTACTAAAAATGGAGCCTTTTCATTAGTTGGAGGTGGTGATTCTGTTGCTGCTGTTAAACAATTTGGTTTTGAAAACAAAGTTAGCTACGTAAGTACAGGTGGAGGAGCAATGTTAGAAAGCTTAGAAGGAAAAACCTTACCAGGAATTGCTGCTATTTTAGAATAGTAGCAATCCATATCTCTTTTTTTTATTTAATAAAACACGAATTTAGTATCTTATACGTTTAAACAAGACGCTAATTATATAATCATGCAGTTACATAAACTCTCTTTCTTTGCTTATTTTTTAAGTCTTGGCCTTTTACATGCGCAAGATACCTTGCAGGTTGCTACAGAAAATACGAGACTTACAGAACAACAATTAGAAGCAGGAAAAAACTATGTTATAGATACTGTTATTGATGGTCAAGCCTTTTATAAAAAGGAAATTAAAGTGGTAGAGCAGGTAGCTCTTGATAGTATTTTACAAGACAATAAACACGCTGCAGAAATAGACCAAAAGTGGCTTCAAGAATTATACAGCAACGCTTTGTATGATACTATTTATAGAACCGTTAGTGAACTTGATTATAAAAAGGTTGACTATCCAGAATTATCTACAGAAGTACTAAAATCAAGACTTGCAGAACTAAATGCTAGAACACCTTTTAATGTAGAATACAATACCTCATTAGAAAGTGTTATTAAATCCTTTTTAAAACACAGAAGAAAATCTTTTGAAAAATTAATGGGTTTAAGCCATTATTATTTTCCAATGTTTGAACGTGAATTAGACAATTACAACATTCCGTTAGAAATGAAATATCTAGCCATTGTAGAGTCTGCATTAAAACCAAGAGCGCGATCAAGAGTAGGAGCAACCGGTTTGTGGCAATTTATGTTTGCAACAGGAAAACAATACGGATTAGATGTAAGTTCTTATGTAGATGAGCGTAGTGATCCTATAAAATCTACAGAAGCAGCATCTAAATATTTGTCTAAGTTATATCAAATTTTTGGCGATTGGGATCTTGCACTTGCTGCATATAACTCAGGACCAGGAAATGTAAGTAAAGCAATAAGACGCTCTGGAGGTTATGAAAACTATTGGAATATTCGTCATAATCTTCCACGTGAAACAGCAGGATATGTACCAGCTTTTTTAGCAACCATGTATATTTTTGAATTTGCCGAAGAGCATGGTTTTAAACCTGTAAAACCAGAATTTCAGTACATAGAAACAGATACTATTCATGTAAAACACATGATTACGCTAGACCAAGTTGGCGAGGCAACAGGAGTTCAAATTGAGAAATTACAATTCTTAAATCCTTCTTATAAACTAGATATTATTCCTGTTGTAGAAGGGAAAGATTATACCTTAAGACTGCCAAGAGATGTGGTTGGTAAATTTGTCAATAATGAAGAAGCTTTCTATGCTATGGCTAAAGCCGAATTTGATAAACGCGAAAAACCATTACCACAATTTTTTAATTCCGAAAGTAAAACACGATACACCGTTAGAAGTGGTGATTATTTAGGAAAAATTGCTAGAAAATTTGGTGTTCGTATTAGTCAATTAAAACAATGGAACGGTTTACGAAGCAATAATTTAAAAATAGGACAACGCTTAACTATTTATCCTAGAAACACAGCAGCAAGAACAAAAAGCACGTCTAGTAAACAGGCTAGTTCTACTGTTTCACCAAATGCTAAAACCTATTTAGTAAAAAGTGGAGACTCACTTTGGAGTATATCTCAAAAATTTCCTGGAGTTTCTGTTCAAAATATTAGAGATTGGAACGATATTAGTGGTAACAATTTAAAACCAGGAATGAGGCTTGTTGTATCTAAAGGCTAATATTTCTATAAAAACAATCAATTATGCGTAATTTTCTTTGTATTGCAATGGTAGTACTATTGTTTACATCTTGTAATGATGATAAAAAATCAAAAAAAAGAATCCTTTCTGCTTCTTCAGGAACACTTAATAATATTTCTGTAGTTGTTGCTAATGAGCTTTGGGATGGTGAAGTAGGAACTACTATTAGAGAGGTGCTTGCAGCTCCAATTTATGGCTTACCACAAGACGAGCCCATCTTTACCATGGCACAAATACCACCACAAGTATTTTCTGGTTTTGTAACCAAAAACAGAACGGTTTTAAAAATTGAAGTTGGTTCAGAAAAAGCAGAAGTAAAAATTGCTAATAATGTATTTGCAGAACCACAAAAACTAGTGTTAGTAACAGGAAAAAACAATAAAGAAATTATAGAACAGCTTACAGATAATGCAGATAAAATTGTTGCTGCTTTTAAAAATGAAGAGCTTAAAGAAAAACAACGAAGAATAAATTTATCGCTTCATAAAGACGATGTTATTAAGCAAAAATTAGGGTTTTCTATAAACTTTCCTACTGCTTATAGAATAGCTAAAGAAGAAAACGATGTATTCTGGATACGAAAAGATATAACTACAGGAACAACAAACCTAATGTTGTACAGCATACCAGAAAGCGCAATTAAAAAAAATGATAGCTTAATTAGTCAAATAATTAAAATTAGAGACTCTATTAATAAAGTTTTTATTCCTGGTCCTACAGATGAAGCTTATATGGTTACAGAAGATGCGTATACACCATTTCTTTCAGAAACGATTATAGATAATAAACCAACATTAGAAACTAAAGGAATTTGGGATATGGAAAATGCTTTTATGTCTGGTCCTTTTGTTAATTATATGATAGAAGATAAGGTAAACAAGCGTTATGTAGTTCTTGAAGGTTTTGCTTTTGCTCCATCTGTTGCAAAACGCGACTATATGTTTGAGTTAGAAGCTATAATTAAATCTATAAAAATAGATTAGTAGTACTTACTAAATACACAAAAAAAAACCAACGTCATGCGTTGGTTTTTTTGTATTTAAAAAAGAACAAAACTATTCTTTTTTCTTTTCTTCTTCCTCTTCGCTATTGGTAGCGTCTTTAAATTCTTTAATTCCACTTCCTAAACCACGCATAAGTTCAGGTATTTTTTTACCACCAAAAATTAGTAAAATAACTACAGCAATTAAAACTACTTGAGGCCAACCTATAAAAAGAGGGATCATATTTGAAATCATAATCTTTAAATTTAAAGCAAAGTTAATAATTAAAGTTTAATATTATCGTTTTAACGCTAACTTTAGTATAATATTAAAGTGAGACTTTGTAAATTTATTTACTTTTGTTTTAGGCATGGAAAGAAAAAAGAAAAAAGAAAAAAAAATAGCAAAAAAATTACTGCATAAGTATAGGTTAGTTATACTTAATGAAGATACTTTTGAAGAGCGCTTGTCCTTTAAGTTAACAAGGCTTAATGTGTTTGTGTTGCTAGCTTTTTCTTCTGTGTTATTAATTATTGGTACTACTATTTTAATTGCTTTTACTCCATTAAAAGAATACATTCCTGGTTATTCATCAACAGCTTTAAAAAAGAAAGCTACTACTTTATATCATAAAACAGATTCTTTAGAAAAAGTAATAGCAGTAAATGAACGTTATTTTTCCTCCATAAAAAAAGTGTTGTATGGTGAAATGAGTAGCGTAGATTTTAATAGAGATTCTATTATTGAAGCTGCTAAATTAGATGTAAGTGAAATAGATCTTGCTCCTACAAGAGAAGATTCTTTATTACGAGAAAAAGTAGTAAAAGAAGACAAGTATAATTTATTTGAATCTGCAACCACAGACGTAAATTTTGTATTGTTTCCTCCAGTTAACGGAACCATTACAGAAAACTATAATGCAAAAGAAAAACACTACGCAGTAGATGTTGTAGTCGCTAAAAACACACCAATTAAAGCCACTGCAGATGGTACTGTTATTTTTGCAGAATGGACTACCAAAACAGGATATGTAATTATTATTGAACATAGTCATGGCTTAATTTCTGTTTACAAACACAATGCTTCTTTAAACAAAGAACAAGGAGATTTAGTAAAAGCAGGAGAAGTTATTGCTATTTCTGGAAATACAGGAGAAATTACAACAGGACCACATTTACATTTTGAACTTTGGAGTGATGGTTACCCAATAAACCCAACTAACTTTATAGACTTTGAATAAATGCTATCAATAAAAGCAGCCTTAGCAAAACCATTTGCAAAATATGTGTATAAGTCCATACAAAAATGGGCTAATAACCCTGTAGAAACACAAAACAAAGTGTTTCAAAAACTAATTAGTGATGCAGCAGCAACACAATTTGGTAAAGACCATGATTTTATTAGTATTAATAATTATGAAGACTTTGTTGCACGCGTTCCTGTTAGAGATTATGAAGAACTAAAACCCTATGTGGAGAAAGTTGTAGCAGGAGAAGAAAATATATTGTGGAAAGGCAAGCCTATTTACTTTGCTAAAACCTCAGGAACCACCTCTGGAGCTAAATACATTCCTATTACCAAAGAAAGCATGCCAACACATATAGAAGCTGCTAGAAATGCTATTTTAATGTATATACATGAAACTGGTAATGCAAAGTTTGTAGATGGTAAAATGATTTTTTTACAAGGTTCTCCTATTTTAGAAAAGAAAAACGGCATACAGCTTGGTAGACTCTCTGGTATTGTTGCGCACTACGTGCCTAAATATCTTCAAAAAAACAGAATGCCTTCGTTAGAAACAAATTGTATTGAAGATTGGGAAACTAAAGTAAATGCTATAGTTGAAGAAACGCTACCAGAAAATATGACTATTATTTCTGGAATTCCTTCTTGGGTACAAATGTATTTTGAAAAACTTCAAGAAAAAACAGGAAAGAAAGTAGGAGACATTTTTAAAAACTTCAACTTATTTATTTTTGGAGGTGTTAATTACGAACCTTACCGAGCTAAATTTGAAAACTTAATAGGTAGAAAAGTTGATAGCATAGAGCTTTATCCTGCAAGTGAAGGTTTTTTTGCCTATCAAGATAAACAAAACGTAAAAGGAATGTTATTGCAATTAAACTCAGGTATTTTTTATGAGTTTATAAAAGCAGACGATTTTTTTAATGAAAACCCAAAACGTATTAGCATAAAAGATGTAGAAATAGGTGTAAACTATGTGATGATTATATCTAGTAATGCAGGACTTTGGGCGTATAATATTGGTGATACAGTTCAATTTACTTCCACAAAACCATATCGAGTTATTGTTTCTGGTAGAATAAAACATTTTATTTCTGCCTTTGGCGAGCATGTAATTGGTAAAGAGGTAGAACAAGCATTGCAAGAAGCTTTGGTTGCTAATAATGCAGAGGTTTCAGAGTTTTCTGTGGCACCACAAATTAACCCTTCACAAGGATTACCATATCATGAATGGTTTATAGAATTTGAAAAAGAACCTGAAAATATTTCCGCATTAGCGCAAAAAATAGATGCATCTTTACAAAAACAAAATAGTTATTATTTTGATTTAATAGAAGGTAAAGTGTTACAACCATTAAAGATAACTTTAGTTAAAAAAGGTGGTTTTCAAGACTATATGAAATCTATTGGTAAACTTGGTGGACAAAATAAACTACCACGCTTATCTAATGACAGAAAATTAGTTGATAATTTAGAAACATTAAATCTCACTAAATAATTCTATCTTTGTAGGTTAAATAAAGTATATGAGTAACAAAAAACATCATGCAAGAACGAGAGCTCAAGAAAGCTCAAATGCTATAGAACGTATGTATATAACCATGAGACACCTGTTTAATCGTGGTTTTTATAAGCCAATGGGTGTTTCTGGAGAAACATTAAGAGAGGCATTATTACTACTAAGACCAGAAATTTACGGTTCTATTGGTGAAGAAAAAGCAGAATTAGAAGGACTACTTTATGTAGTAGATAGATTACCAGAAGGTATAGAAGAGTGCACCTTTATTAACTTAACAAGTGATGAAGGTTATGCAAATTCTCATTTTAAGCCTATAATTCCTCCAAAAAGAAGACGTAATTGCTATAGAATAGACGACGAGCAAATGAACATCGAGATTACTCGTGGACGTTCAGAAATCTATGATATTTTAACACATCTTACCTTTCTTTTTGTAGAGTCTCATAAAATTAGCAAACGCGTTTTAATAGACGAAAACGGAGCGACTACTAGAGACTGGGTAAAGCTTGAAAAAGCAGTAACTACCAAAAAGAAACTTACACAACAAGAACGCGAAATTGCAATAACACATACTGCAAATATTTTAGGCAGAACATTTAATGAGTTAAATGAAGTGTATAAAGATTTTACAATTCCTACGCAACCAGAACGCTTATTACACATTGTATATTGGTTAGGTAAATTAGCCATAGAAGAAGTGGTTAATAACAACAAGAGAACCATTACATTTAGTCCTGTTTTAAGAGAGCGTTTAGGGCATCATATTCACGGAGAAATTTGGGCTAATAATATCAAGGCTGTTTTACACAAAAACGGATTATTAGAAAGACCAATTCATGTTATAAGTGCTAATATGCATAGTGTTATGAATACGCTTTTTGCTCCAAATGCATTAAAACAATTAGCTGCTAAAAAAGATATTTTTCAGGTATACGAAGCTATTAGTGATAAAAACAATGGGGATCTACGCAATAAAGTAACTAAAGAAGCGTTGCAAAAAGGGATGCTTTATATTGAAGATGAATCTGGAACCAATATTAATGTACAGGTTTTTGATACAGATAAAATAGATTTTTCTAAAATTGATATAGAAGTTAATGCAGAAAAATTAAAAAAGGAAAAACCAATTATTTTGGTAATGGATTATGCTTTTGGTGAGCAAGCTTATGAAACTATAGATGAGCTTTTAAAACCTTATCAACCCAACGGAAAGAAAACGCATTTATATGTAGATTCTATTTCTATTATGGGAAAAGCAGGTATTTTAGAAGGCGGAAAAGGAGATATTATGATACCTTCGGCACATATTTTTGAAGGTACAGCAGATAATTATCCTTTTAAAAACGAGTTGTGTACAGCAGATCTAGAAGGTCAAGGTTTGCAAATATTTGAAGGAGCAATGATTACCGTTTTAGGTACCTCATTACAGAATAAAGATATTTTAAAGTTCTTTCATAGTTCTACATGGAATGTAATTGGTCTAGAAATGGAAGGAGCGCATTACCAAAAAGCAATTCAAGCAGCCTCAAAAGTGAGAGGAAGTATTAATGAAGACGTTAAAGTGCGTTATGCTTATTATGCAAGTGATAATCCTTTAGAAACAGGAGGAACATTAGCATCAGGAGGTTTAGGAACATCAGGTGTAAAACCAACATATTTAATAACAAGAAAAATTTTACAACAAATATTTAACTAACCATTATGAGTGAAAAACAAACAGAAACAAGTGCTTCTGATGAAATTGATTTAGGGCAACTTTTTAATGCTTTAGGTCGTCTTTTTGATCGATTATATAATTTTATAAAATCCATTTTTAAAGGAATATTAAGCTTTATCGTTTCTATTCTAAGGGTAATAATTAATAATTATAAAATTATATTGATAGCTGTAGTCGTTTCCGGTATAATAGGCTTTACTCTTGAAAAGGTAAAACCAGCTACTTATGGTTCAAGTATGTTAGTTAAACCTTATTTTGATTCTAAATACCAGTTAGTTACTAATATAGATTATTTTAATGCTTTAATAGGAAATAAAGATTATACTACTTTATCAAATATTTTCGATTTAGATGAAGGGTCTGTAAAACAAATTAAAGCTTTTGAAATAGCTCCTGGTCCAGAAACTGAAAATGATAGAATTAAACAATATGATAAGTTTGTTAAATCTATAGATAGCGTAAGAGCAGCCGAAGTTGAATTTGAAGATTTTGTTGAAAATAGAAGTATTTACTCTGGTGATTTTTATGAAATTAGTGTCGAGTCTTACAAAAAAGATATTTTTAGCTCTTTAGAAAAAGGGTTGAACTCTTCATTTACTAATCAGTATTCTTTAAAGAAAATGAAGAAAAGAGACTCGTTGATTATTATTCAAAAAGAGAATATTTTAGCATCAATACAAGAGTTAGATTCCTTACAAAAAATCTATGTTAATGTTCTTAATGAAGAGGCTAAATCTTCTAGTGGTAAACTAAATTTTGATTCAGGATTTCCTTTAAAACAAGAAAAATCAGACACCAAAGAATACGAATTGTTAAATCAACAATTAAAATTAAGAAACGAATTAAGAATTCTTGAAGAAAAGAAGATTGAAGAAGATGTTTTCTTTGATACTATTTCCAGTTTTCAAAAAATTGGTACCAAATCGGATAAAATTTCTGAAAAGTATAGCTTAATATTTCCAATATTATCCATTATTTTACTTGTTCTTTTATATATAACTACATCTGTAGTAAAGTTTGTTAATTCTTATGGAAAAGAATAATGTTTTAATTACAGGAGGAGCTGGCTTTATTGGTTCAAATTTTATAGAATATTTTTTAGAAGAAAACACAAATATTCATATTGTTAATTTAGATAAGCTTACTTATGCAGGTGAGCTTTCTAATTTAGTGAAAGTTCAAAATAATAAAAGATACACTTTTATTAAAGGAGATATTTGTGATAGGGAGTTGGTTGAAAAGTTATTTAATGAATATCAATTTAAAGGTGTTATTCATTTTGCAGCAGAATCGCATGTAGATAACTCTATAACTAATCCAGACGCATTTATTAATACAAATGTTTTTGGCACCTTTAATCTTTTAGATGTAGCTAAAAACTATTGGATGTCTCAGCCTCATATAGTTAAAGAGGGATTTGAGAATTGTAGATTTCATCATATTTCAACAGATGAGGTTTATGGTACGCTAGGTAGTGAAGGGTTGTTTACAGAAAAAACACCTTACGCACCAAATAGCCCTTATAGTGCTTCCAAAGCATCTTCAGATTTTATAGTTAGAAGTTACTTTCACACCTTTGGTTTGAATGTGGTAACCACAAATTGTTCTAATAATTATGGCCCGAAACAGCATGATGAAAAATTAATACCTACAATTATTAGAAAAGCTTTATTAGGAGATAATATACCTATTTATGGAGATGGACAAAATATACGTGATTGGTTGTATGTTTTAGACCATTGTAAGGGAATTGATTTGGTTTATAAAAAAGGAGTTGCCGGAGAAACATACAATATAGGAGGGAAAAATGAGCGTAATAATTTATATATAGCTAATAAAATTTGCGAAATTTTAGACCAAGAAAAACCTAAAAGTACATCTTATAAAAAACAGATTTCATTTGTAAAGGATAGAGCAGGTCATGATTTTAGATATGCCATAGATGCAACTAAAATTGAAAATGAATTAGGTTGGAAAGCAGATGAAAACTTTGAAACAGGAATAAAGAAAACCATTGATTGGTATATTAAAAAATACAAATAAATAAATGAAAGGTATAATATTAGCTGGCGGTTCAGGCACAAGATTACATCCGCTTACAAAAGTGGTAAGTAAGCAACTAATGCCTATTTATGATAAACCAATGATTTATTATCCTTTAACAACCTTAATGTCTGCAGGCATTAAAGAAATATTAATAATATCTACATCTAAAGACACTCCTAGGTTTCAAGAATTATTAGGTGACGGAAGTGATTATGGATGTAATTTTCAATACGCTATACAAGAACAGCCAAATGGCCTAGCAGAAGCCTTTGTAATTGGTGAAGAGTTTATAGGAAATGATGCTGTTGCTTTAATTTTAGGTGATAATATTTTTTATGGTTCCGGTTTAGACCAAACATTAAAAGACACTGTAAATCCAAAAGGAGGAGTTATTTTTGCGTATCATGTTCAAGACCCTAATCGCTATGGTGTTGTTGAGTTTGATGCAAATAAAAAAGCAATTTCTATAGAAGAGAAACCAGAACATCCTAAATCTAATTATGCTGTTCCTGGAATTTATTTTTATGATAATTCTGTAGTTGAAATCGCTAAAAAGATTAAACCTAGTAGTAGAGGAGAGTTAGAAATAACAGATGTCAATAAAGTATATTTAAATAAAGGAAATTTAAACGTTCAAATATTAGACAAAGGAACTGCTTGGTTAGATACAGGTACATTTAATTCACTTATGCAAGCCTCTCAATTTGTACAAGTGATTGAAGAGCGACAAGGGTTAAAAATTGGTTGTATAGAAGAGATAGCTTTTACAATGGGATATATAAATAGAGATCAATTAAATAAATTAGCAGAACCATTATTAAAAAGCGGCTATGGTAAATACCTGCAACAATTAAAATAACATGATAGTTGAAGAAACATACTTAAAAGACTGTTACATAATTACACCTAAGGTCTTTAATGATGATAGAGGATATTTTTTAGAAACTTTTAATAAAAAACAATTTGAAGAAAGTACAGGTATAAAAACCTCTTTTGTACAAGACAATCAATCTAAATCTAATAAAGGAGTTTTAAGAGGATTGCATTTTCAAACAGGAAAACATGCGCAAGCAAAATTGGTTAGAGTAATTAAAGGTAGTGTTTTAGATGTTTGTGTGGATTTAAGAAAAGACTCTAAAACATTTGGGAAATATTTTTCTTTAGTTTTAGATAATGTTAAACACCAACAATTATTTGTTCCTAAGGGTTTTGCTCATGGTTTTGTGGTTTTAGAAGATAACACTGTTTTTGCTTATAAATGCGATAATTATTATAATAAAGAAGCAGAAGGAGGCATTATTTATAATGATAAAACGGTAAATGTAGACTGGAAATTTTCTACTGACGTTTTAATCCTTTCACAAAAAGATAAAGACTTGCCAACTTTTAAATCTGTTTTTAATGATAACTAAGGTTTTGGTTACTGGATCTAATGGGCAACTAGCAAAAATCATAAAAGATCTTTTTGAAAAAAATGAGGATGCTTTAGAATTTACTTTTGTTAACAAAAAGCAATTTGATATAACTAATACAGAAGAAATAGAAAATGTATTTAGTAAAAATGAATTTCACTTTTGTGTTAATTGTGCTGCTTACACAAATGTAGAAGGAGCAGAAGATGATGAAGAAAATGCTTTTAAAGTAAATGCCGAAGCGGTAAAGAATTTAGCAGAAGGTTGTAAAAAACATGATGTTACTTTAATTCATATATCAACAGATTATGTTTTTGATGGCAAAGCAAATACTCCTTATCTAGAAACAGATAACACAAACCCTATAAGTGTTTATGGTAAATCTAAGTTGCAAGGAGAACAGTATATTCAACAAATAATGAATAACTATTTTATTGTTCGTACATCGTGGTTGTATTCGTATCATGGTAAAAATTTTCTAAAAACCATAATATCTAAAGCTCAAGAAAATGCAGATTTAAACATTATAACTTCTCAAAAAGGAACACCAACAAACTGTATAGATCTTTCAGTATTTATTTATGCTATAATTACTACAAAGTCTTCAGCTTATGGTATATATCATTATACAGGAAAAGGAGAAACAACTTGGTATGGTTTTGCTAAACAAATTGTCAAGTATTTTAACAATTATGATGTATCCAAACTAAAGCCTATTAAGAGTTTTAAAACTAAAGCAGAAAGACCCATTTATAGTGTGTTAAATAATTCAAAAGCACTTCAAATAATCTCTAAACAAGATACTTGGCAAGAAAGTTTAGATCAAACAATTAAAAAATATTTTATATAAAATACAAGCTAGTTAATAATTGTAACACAATCTCAAAAACCTTACATTTGTTAGCTAATATGTTTATAATTAATAAGTTTAATACATTACCAGATGTTGAATTCAAACCTAAAAACAGCTGTAGAAGCTAGCTTAAAAGCAGGAAAAGTAATCATGCAAGTATATGATACTGCTTTTGATGTAGAAATAAAAGATGATAAATCTCCTTTAACCGAAGCAGATAAAAAAGCAAATGATGTTATAAATTCTTATCTAGTTAATACCGAGTTTCCAATTATTAGCGAAGAGAATAAACAAACCGATTACGCTACAAGAAAAAATTGGACAACTTGTTGGGTAGTAGATCCTGTAGATGGTACAAAAGAGTTTATAAAGCGTAACGGAGAGTTCACTGTAAACATTGCTTTGGTAACAAACGGTAAACCCGAATTTGGAGTTATTTATGTACCAGCTACTAAAACTATTTATGTTGCAGATGTCACTAAAAAAGATGCTTTTAAAGCAGATTTAGATTCACATGATGCTACTATTGAAGAAGTAATACAAGCAGCTATAAAACTACAGCCAAAAGCACCAGAATCAAACCCTGTGCAAGTGGTAGGTAGTCGTTCTCATATGAGTCAAGAAACATTAGATTTTGTAGAGTCTATTAAAAAGGAAGGAAAAGAGGTTGAGGTAGTTTCTAAAGGAAGTTCTTTAAAATTCTGTTTGGTAGCAGAAGGAAACGCAGATGTATACCCAAGATTTGCACCTACTATGGAGTGGGATACTGCTGCTGGTCAAGCCATTTGTAATGCTGTTGGTATTGATGTAATTTCGCAAGACACCAACGAATCTCTTCTTTACAACAAAGAAAATCTATTAAATCCTTGGTTTTTAGTAAGTAAATAATGGCAGACGTATCTTATAAAAGACATATTGCTAAAACAGTAACCTGGAGACTAGTAGGTACTATAGATACTATAATCTTATCTTGGATTATCTCAGGAGACCCTTTTACGGGACTTAAAATAGGCTTTGCTGAGGTGATTACTAAAATGAGCTTATATTACCTTCATGAACGTGTATGGTTTAAAATAAACCTATCTAAAGAAGGAAAAATTTTAGAAAGTAGAAAACGTCACATTGCTAAAACAGTAACTTGGCGATTTATAGGTACTATGGATACCATGTTGCTAGCTTGGCTAATATCTGGAGATCCATTAACAGGTCTTAAAATAGGCTTTGCAGAAGTAATTACTAAAATGATACTATATTATTTACACGAACGAGCATGGTATAAAATAAATTTTGGACTTGAAGATCGTGCAAAATAATTAAAAGATACAGATGAAAGAAAATATTATCCCACATAGCTATCAGGTTTCAAAATCAGATAGACAAGAAAAAAACAAGCATAACTCTTTTTTGATTTGGTTTACAGGACTTTCAGGTTCTGGAAAATCAACAATTGCAAATGTTGTAGAACAAGAATTGTATAAGCTAGGAGTAAAAACCTACACCTTAGATGGTGATAATATAAGAAAAGGTATCAATAGTGATTTAACTTTTGCTCCAGAAGATAGAACAGAAAATATAAGAAGAATTGCTGAAATAGCAAATTTAATGGTAGATGCTGGTTTAGTAACTTTAGCAGCATTTGTTTCTCCTTATAGAAAAGACAGAGAGAACATTAAAAGTATTGTTAAAGACGTTAATTTTATTGAAGTCTATATAAATACTAGTGTTGAAGAATGTGAGCGTAGAGATGTAAAAGGATTGTATAAAAAAGCAAGAGCAGGTGAGATAAAAAACATGACAGGAATCTCTGCACCTTATGAAGCTCCAGAAAATCCAGATATTGAAATTAAAACAGAAGAAAAAACCGTAGAACAAGCGGTTAAAGATATTCTAGAATATATTAAGCCTAAATTAGAAATTTAATTATAACCAATTTTTATTTTATTAAAAATATAGAATAATAATGGATAGAATATGAGTGATAATAAAAAATCATTTTTAAAAAAAATAAAGCTAATACTACCTATTGTATTAGCTGTTTTTTTTGGGTGGCTAACCTTTTCTAAGCTTCCAATTTCAGAAATCATTCCTTATTTTAAATCTGCTAATTATTGGTGGATTGCTTTAGGTTTGGTTTTTGGTATTTTAAGTCACTTATCAAGAGCGTATAGGTGGAATTATCTATTAAAACCAATGGGATACTCTATAAAAGCGCCAAACAGTATCATGGCTATATTTATTGCATATTTAGCAAATTATGGCGTGCCAAGATCTGGAGAAGTTTTACGTGCAGCTGTAGCTACCAATTATGAGAATATTCCCTTTGAAAAAAGTTTTGGTACTATAGTCACAGAACGTATTTTCGATTTAATAATGATGCTAATCATTTGTGTTATTACCTTGTTTTTTCAATTTGACTTTATTTATAATCTACTAATAGAAAAGTTTAATCCAATTAAATTAATAGGTATATTCTTAATTTTGTGTCTCTTATTTATCTTTTTTGTTTTTTATATTAAAAAGTCTAAAAGTAAAATTGCTAATAAAATTAAAGACTTTACAATAGGTCTTTTAGAAGGTATTACCAGTGTTTCTAAAATGAAGCATAAAGGTGCTTTTATTTTTCATACTATTTTTATTTGGTTAATGTATGTTTTAATGTTTTATATAACCTCCTTTGCTATTTCAGAATTACAAGGAGCTCCTTTTCTATCTATGATAGTAGCTTTTATTGCTGCAAGTTTTACTATAGCTACAACAAATGGAGGGGTATTCTTTTACCCAGCAGCAGTTTTATCTGCGCTTACATTATTTGGTTTAGCAGAAGAGCCTAGTTATGCTTTTGGGTGGATTATATGGAGCTCTCAAACGTTGATTATTATTGTAATAGGAGTATTGTCGTTTATATTTTTACCTATCTATAATAAAATCAAGATTAAAGTAAGTAAATAGAATATCATTAATATTTAAAGTCTTGATTATTAAATTCATTAATAGGTGTTCGTTTATAAAAAAAAACGATTAAAGATTATAAAATATCGTTAAAGATGTTAACTTTGACAAATTCATGTAAGCACTAGTAAGTCAAAATGTTAAGGTGTTACAGAATGAAGTAATTACAGTAACAGAAGATAAAATTCTGATAATTAAATAAAAAGCAAAAAATCCTAAGCAGTAGAAAAATTACTATTTTAGGAATACTATAAAGAAAAAACTAAAATTCGAGCAATGAGTAAATATTACTTAAATTATTTAGATGAATTAGAAAGCGAAGCAATCTTTGTTTTACGCGAAGTTTGGGCGCAATTTGAAAACCCAGTAATATTATTTTCTGGAGGAAAAGATTCTATTTTAGTAACGCATTTAGCAAAAAAAGCATTTTACCCAGCAAAAATACCATTCCCATTAATGCACGTAGATACTGGACATAATTTTCCAGAAACTATTCAATTTAGAGATGATATCATTAAAGAGTTAGGTGTAGAGCTTATTGTAGGTTCTGTACAAGAATCTATTGATGAAGGTCGTGTTGCTGAAGAAAAAGGTAAAAATGCCACTCGTAATGCACTTCAAATCACAACGCTTTTAGATGCTATTGAAGCAAATAAAATTGATTGTGCTATTGGTGGAGGAAGAAGAGATGAAGAAAAAGCAAGAGCCAAAGAGCGTTTCTTTTCACATCGTGATGATTTTGGGCAATGGGATCCAAAAAACCAAAGACCAGAACTGTGGAACATATTTAACGGAAAACATTTTGAAGGAGAACACTTTAGAGCGTTTCCTATAAGTAACTGGACAGAAATGGATGTTTGGAACTACATAAAAAGAGAAAATATAGCTATACCTTCTTTATATTTTGCACACGAGCGTGAAGTAGTACGTAGACAAGGTACTTGGATTCCTAATTCTGAATTTTTAGTGCTAGAAGAGCATGAAGAAGTAGTAACTAAAAAAATACGTTTTAGAACCTTAGGAGATATCACTATTACAGGAGGAGACGAATCAGAAGCAGATACTTTAGAAAAAATTGCTGCAGAAGTTGCAGGAATGCGTAACACAGAAAGAGGAAACAGAAGTGATGATAAACGTTCTGAATCTGCAATGGAAGACAGAAAACGTCAAGGATATTTCTAGAAATTATAAATTTGTAATTCTTGTTTAAACAAGAATCTATTCAATAAAAAGCAAAAAATGTTAGATAACAATCAATTATTACGTTTTACAACAGCAGGAAGTGTAGATGATGGAAAAAGTACTTTAATAGGTAGACTATTATACGATTCTAAATCTATTTTTGAAGACCAATTAGAAGCTATTACAAACACAAGTAAAAAGAAAGGCCATGAAGGTGTTGATTTAGCCTTATTTACAGATGGTTTACGTGATGAGCGTGAACAAGGTATTACCATAGATGTTGCATATAGATATTTTACAACACCAAAACGTAAATTTATTATTGCAGATACTCCAGGGCATATTCAATATACTCGTAATATGGTTACAGGAGCATCAACAGCAAACGTTGCAACTATTTTAATAGATGCAAGACATGGTGTAATAGAGCAAACCAAAAGACATGCTTTTATAGCTTCTTTATTACAAATACCTCATATTATTGTTTGTATTAACAAAATGGATTTGGTAGATTTTTCTGAAGAAGTTTACAATAATATTGTTAAAGAATTTGAAGATATTTCTTCTAAAATGTTAGTAACAGATGTTCGTTTTATACCAATGAGCGCATTACTAGGAGACAACGTAGTAAATAAATCAGAAAACATGCCTTGGTACCAAGGAGCTCCAATGTTACATACATTAGAGACCATGCACATTAGTAGTGATATTAATAAAGTAGATGCTCGTTTTCCTGTACAAACTGTTTTAAGACCACAAAGAGAAGGTTTTATAGACTATAGAGGGTATGCAGGTCGTGTAGCTAGTGGTATCTTTAGAAAAGGAGATGAGGTAACAGTTATGCCTTCAGGATTTACTTCTAAAATTAAAACCATAGACACATTAGATAAAGAATTAGAAGAAGCTTTTGCTCCAATGTCTGTTTCTATAACATTAGAAGATGATATAGATATTAGTCGTGGTGATATGATTGTGCGCTCAAACAACAAACCAGAAGCATCTCAAGACATTGAGGTGATGTTATGTTGGTTAAATAATGATGCCGCAAAACCAAGAGCTAAATACACGATAAAACATACTTCAAACGATCAAAAAGCAATGATTAAAGAGGTTGTCTATAAGTACAATATTAATACTCTTGACCGTATTGAAGACGATAAAGAACTTAATATGAATGATATTTGTAAGGTTAAAATACGTACCACAAAACCATTAATGGTAGATGCGTATAGAGAAAACAGAACCACAGGAAGTATTATTCTTGTAGATGATGCAAC
>Ga0209121_10000965_pt1 | contig 30477 bp, 38 predicted proteins | sample Cruoilmetagenom3_FD_187292 | JGI IMG/M metagenome (GOLD analysis project Ga0209121, IMG submission 187292) | Oil polluted marine microbial communities from Coal Oil Point, Santa Barbara, California, USA - Sample 3 (SPAdes) (version 2) | ecosystem: Environmental > Aquatic > Marine > Oil seeps ...
GGAGCGAAGCGACGAAGAATCTCATTTCGCAGCACCAAATTGTCATCAGGAGCGAGATTCTTTGCTCCCTCCGGTCGCTCAGAATGACGCAAGCCAACACGTGGGTAATCACCAGCTCCTGTGTCGGCGTACCGGCGCATAGTTCGAAACTTTGGTCGAATTGCACCCCGCTCCGGTGGAATCGCCAGGTCCCGCCGCCCATCCGCTGGATCTGGCGATCCAGCGGGAGCGGGGTGGCACGCCATGCGGCGCGTAGCAACACCCTCGCTATACCGGCGATCCAGCGGGAGCGGGGTAGCACACACACGGCACGCCCGCCGGGGGGACACACCGTTATGATTCGACCAGAACGGATCAGCCTTGTATTACTGGCCGCGCCTTACGAGTTGCGCATAACCAAGGGGAGGTAGAGGTAAAAGGGGTTCAGGGTCGTAGTGAAGCATTGCGGATGCTGGACGTCGCCCCAACTGAGATAGGCGCAGTTCTCCACCGGCCACTGCGGGGTTCCTACCGTCGTCGTGGCAGCGAAGGTAGTAGTGATACGGTCGCCGGTAGCGAGGGTCCGCTGCCACATCTGGTCCAGACCGTTAGTGCAGGTGTAGTCATGCTCGCCGTCGTCGGTGTAGGTGCAACTGCCAGCAACGAAGTGCAGTTCGCTGGGCAAGGTGTCCGAAAGAATGACACCCTGCACCTCTTCGCCGGTGTTCACCGCGACGACGGTGTACCAAATCTCGTCCTGGGTCTCAGCAAACAGCGGGCCGGTTTTGTAGGAGGAAGTGAAGTCAGGCACAAACTCCGTCACTCTCGTTGTGAAGCAGATCTTCTTCCTGCCGCCCTCCCAACTGATATAGGCGCAGTTCTCCGGCGGCGGCTGCAGGGTTCCCGCCGTCACGGTAACGGCAAAGGTGGTGGTGACACGATCGCCGGTAGCGAAGTTCCTCTGCCAAATAATCTGGTCCAGACTACCGCAGGTCCAAGACTGACCGTCGTAGGTGTAGGTGCAACTGCCAGGAACGAACTGGACTCCACTGGGCAGAGTGTCCGAAAGGATGACATCCTGCACCGCGCCCCAGGTGTTTATCGCGACGATGGTGTAAGTGATCACATCGTCTGTCTTGGCATAATACGGACCAGTCTTGTAGGAAGAATCGAAGTCAGGTGGCGGGGTCCCCACCGTCGTAGTGAAGACCATCTCCTTCTGGTCACTGTCCCAACTGAGATAGGCGTGGTTGACCAGCGACCACTGCGTTGTGCCTGCTGTCACCTTGACGGCAAAGGTGGTGGTGATACGGTCGCCGCTAGCGAAGTTTGCCTGCCACATCTGGTGCAGGTCGCCGCAGTTCCAGGACTGACCGTCGTAGGTGTAGGTACAACTGCCAGGAACGAGACCGACAAAGCTGGGCAGAGTATCCGAAAGGACAACGTTCTGCACCGGTCCCCCGGTGTTGACTGCGACGATGGTGTAGTAAATCATGTCGTTTTGGTCGGCATATTGCGGGCCGGTCTTATAGGAAGAATCGAAGTCAGGCGGTGCCTGGGCCGTGACGACAACCAACGCCAGCAACAATCCGACCGCCGTCGCAAGGACGGTCAGTGCGATTCTTCTGGCGGCTGGGACACGAGCACGAGAGATAACTTTCCTCATCGGGAACCTCCTAGTAGACGTGACACGATGCTCAGGGCCATCTGGAACATCACAAGAGAAGCCTGTAGCAGAGATTTCCGGGCATCACCTCCTTTCGCTCAATCTTGCACGCACAAGAGGTCAACCAGACAAAACGAGAGCCAGCGTACAGCACCCTGTTCCTGAGAAGCCAAATGCGGAGAAATCAGCGATGATGGAGCATCTATAATGTAGCACATTTCGTACCGCTTGTCAACTCCTCCTGCTCGAAAACCGGCCTGAGAAAGCACCCGCGCACCGAATTGTAAAGCTCGCCCCTCGGCTTTCGCCGAGACAACTGTTTGACGCCACCCTTGCCACGTGCTACAATATGTCAAGCGCACTCGAAATCCGCGAAATGAGGAGAGTTTGCCACGCCAATGAGCCCCTCGCGAAGACGTGAGGCGTAATGCGTGAAACGTGATCAGAGGCCAGCGAGGACTGTGTATGAGCACACCCGAGCATCGCATCTATATGGATCACTCCTTCGGTCTGAAGACCGCTGCCAACCGTTCGACTGAGCTCACAGCGAAGCCTTCGCAAGGGTTCCCCTCACGAGTTCTCGTCGCTCTCAGCGGCGGCGTGGATAGTGCGGTCGCTGCCGCGCTCCTGGTCGAGCAAGGGTACGAGGTCGTCGGTGCGATGCTACGACTGTGGGCTGAAGGGGGACCGGATACCGCCCGCACAAACCGCCGCTGTATACCCGAGGCAGTGGATCGCGCCCGCCGCGTCGCCAGCCGGCTCGACATTCCCTTCGATCTCATCAACGCCGAGACTGCCTTCAAGTCTCAGGTGGTGGACTACTTCGTCGCCGAGTACAGTGCCGGCCGCACCCCCAATCCGTGCATCCCTTGCAACCGCTACGTCCGCTTCGATCTACTCCTGAGTCGGGCACTGGCGTACGAGGCAACGTTCCTGGCAACGGGACATTATGCTCGCGTGCGCCACGTCGAAGGCCATTATCAACTTCTCCGTGGGCGGGACACCCACAAGGATCAATCCTACTTCTTGCATGCGCTGACCCAGGAACAACTGGCCCACGTCCTTTTCCCTGTGGGCGAGTTGACCAAGGAAGAGGTGCGTGCCCTCGCCCGACAGCGCGGCCTGCCTGTGGCGGAACAGCCCGAAAGCCAGGACATCTGCTTTCTGGCCGATGGCGACTATCGCCATTTCCTGGCCCACCAGGCCCCACACATGTTCCGGCCCGGCCCCATTCGCGACACCTCCGGGCGCGTGCTGGGTCAGCATCAGGGATTGCCCGCCTATACCATTGGGCAGCGAAAGGGACTGGGGATCGCAGCAGCAGAGCCACTGTACGTGCTCGCGATTGAACCTGCCGAAAACGCACTCATCGTCGGGACAGCAAAGGAACTGGGCCAGAATGAATGTCTGGTTGAGGGAATGCACTACATCAGCGAAGAAACACCCACGGCCACCTTCCGTGCCATGGCCCAGATCCGCTATCGGGCACGGCCAGCCGCCGTCACGGTGACACCGCTGTCCGACAATAGGGCTCGCGTCCGCTTTGCCTCATCCCGGCGGGACATCACGCCAGGTCAGTTTCTGGTGTTGTACGATGGTGAAGTTGTGTTGGGAGGTGGGGTCATTTGTAAGACCCCAAAATCTGTGCTATAATGGTTTTACTATGAAAGCTCAAGCCCCCCTTGTGCCTGCAACAGAACCTCCCTCGCCACTGGAGGCAGAGACGCCCGTAGCCGTTGAAACGTCTGCTGAACCGTCCCTCGAACCATCGCCCGCAGAACTACGAGCGCGACGCCTGCTCATCACGGGCCTGGTCGTGGCCGGCCTGTTACTGCTAGGCCTGGTCGCGCTGCTGGTGTTTCTTTCGGTGGACGCCTACCAGGCCGCGTACACCGGTGCCGGCCCAAGCCCCGGGGCCGTTGTGGTGGAGTTGCTTCGGGACGCAGCCATCATATTCGTCGCGTTCGAAACGCTGTTCATCGGCGTTCTGCTGATCATCCTGATGCTGCAGGTACAGTCGCTGGTCGTGCTGCTGCGAGACGAGATCAAGCCAATGCTGGAGGCTGCCAACGAGACACTGACAACTGTGCGCGGCACAACCCAGTTCGTCAGCCACAACGTCGTCTCGCCGGTGGTGAAGTGGTCGGGCTACCTGGCCGGGCTACAGCGTATCGTGCGGGAAATCAGCGGGTTGCGCAAGCGTGAGGAATAGGGAAGCAGATCAGTCTCGACCCAGTGGCGGAGGAGTTTATCATTGACGAGGAGTCACTGGAGAGATTCTATGTGTGAGCAAAAGTTTAAGGAGGTAGAAATGAACAACAACAATGGTGGTAGTGAGATTGGGGCCTTCTTTGCTGGCTTCCTGGTAGGCGGGCTTGTAGGCGCAGCGGTCGCCCTCATCCTGGCCCCACAGTCCGGAGTGGAGACCCGCGAGCAGATTCGGCAGAAGAGCGTCGAACTGCAAGGTAAGGCAGAGGATGCCCTGAGCGATGCCCGTGCCAAGGCCGAGGCTGTAGCCGCTGACGTCAAGCGCCGCGCCGAGGAACTCCAGATTCAGAGCAAGACTATTCTGGAAGAAGGCCAGAAACAAATGGCAGGGGCAATTGAGGAAACGAAGAAAGCCGCTGCCGCTGCGGTGGGCAAAGAGGCAGAGCCTGAAGTCGCTGAAGCCGAGGCTGCATAATAACATACCAGCCGCACCTGATTGACTGACGAATCTTTTAGGACGCAGATTTTCGCAGATTATCTGCCGCTAAAGTCGCGTTGCTTGCAGAAAATCAGCGCTCATCAGCGTTAATCTGCGTCCCACTTCTTGCTCCCAGGGCCAATCCAGAGTTTTGTCAGTCAGCCAGCCCAGGTGCGGCAGTGACGTTTTCTCCCGATCTTCACGTGCGCTATGATGGTCGCCTCACACTCCGGCGACGCGTTGCCACGCCTGCGGCAGGCGTGCCAGCATGTCTCCAGCCACCATCCCTGCTATTCCTACTTCCGCACACGCCAGTTCCCCGGCCAGCCCGTGCAGGTAGGCACCTGCCGCGGCTGCTTCAAATACGCCCAATCCCTGCGCCCGCAAGGCCACGATCGTTCCCGCCAATACGTCCCCGGTGCCAGCCGTAGCCAACCCGGGGTTGGCGAATGGCTCGATGGCGGTTCGACCATCGGGTGCGGCAACGACGGTATGTGCTCCCTTGAGCACGACGACCTGGCTCCAGGTAGCAGCCTGCGACTGCGCCGCCATCATCCGGTTGGCCTGCACGTCACCGATAGTGCATCCCATCAGCCGTGCCATCTCGCCGGGATGCGGGGTCAGAATACTCCCAGAAGGCAACCGCTTCGGCCAATCCTCCATCTCGGCCAGGGTGTTCAACCCGTCGGCGTCCACCACCAGAGGAGGCAACGCGGGCAGCGGAGATGTGCTTTCGCCAGCACCCCCGAAGCCCAGACGCCTCTTCCCTCCCACGCCGCCTAACAGTGTTTCGACGAAGGCAGCCGTCTCCCGTTCGCGCCCCAGGCCCGGCCCCACCAGCAGCGCATCGTATCCCTCCAGCCGCTCGGCCAACACGCTGGCGGCGCTGGCGGCGATGACCCCGAATTCGTGGGGCAGCAACAGATAGGTCGCTTCGACCAGGTGTGCCGCAATAGCAGTGTGGATGGCGGCGGGCAGCGCCAGGGTGACAAGACCAGCCCCTGCCCGGGTCGCTGCTGCCCCAGCCAGGTAGGCCGCTCCGGTGTAGTTGACTGAGCCACCCACAATCAGCGCCTTGCCGAAGGTGCCCTTATGGGCATCAGGTGGACGCGGTGGAAGCCACTCTCGCACCATCTTCGGCGTAATCACCTCCAGCGCCACGTCGGCTGCCAGCGCCGGGTCGGTGCCGATGTCGGCGACGACCAATTCACCCAGCGCACCCGCACCAGGAAAGCAGAAGTGCCCCGGCTTGGGGTAGGCAAAGGTCACCGTGAGGTCGGCCGGGACCGCTACCTTATCCAACGCGCCGCTGTCGTAGTCCAGCCCGCTAGGCCCGTCCACGGCGACGACGAGCGGTATCCCCTCCTTCATTCCCTCCATTGGGGGGAGCCCCCCCTTCATCCCCCCCAATGGGGGGGAAAGAGGGGAGGTGGGGCTCAATGAGGTCAATACCTTGCGGGGCACCTGTTTGCGCTCTGCCAGTGATTGCCCCACCCTACCGAGCATCTCAGCCAGTGCTCCTCGCAATGGGAGGCGCGTTCCAGTGCCCAACAAGGCATCCACCACCACGTCGGCCCCGCGCGCCAGGTCATGGAGGCTGCGCCATTCTTCATCCTCACCGGCAAGCACGACGTCTAGCCCCCGTTCCTGCACCAGGCGGAAGTTCTCGTCTTTGGCGGGGTCACGGGGCCTGAGCAAATAACATGCCACGCGAGCGCCGGCCTCGGCCAGGTAGCGCGCCGCGACCAGCCCATCACCGCCGTTGTTGCCCGGCCCCACCAACACCAACACTCGCTTGTGCCGCACCTCCCGCCACGCGGCGAGGGCCTCGGCTACCGCTCGTCCGGCCCGCTCCATCATCTCTGCATAGGAGTGACCGGCCACATTCGAGGCAGCCTCGATGCGGCGCATCTCTTCCACAGTGACGATTTTCATTCTTCCCTCCAGGTCATGCGTACGACCAACCGCGTCAGCCAGTTGGCCGGCCCCACGTCCAACTCTCGGTACCACGCCAACGTTGCCCGCGCACCTGCCTCGAACGGCGTAGGGACAAATCCCAGCTCGCGCTGGGCCTTCTCGCTGGAGACCTCCCAGTCGCAGAAGACGTAGGGGGCCAGGTTGATGGGATAATAGGGCTCCCGTCCAGTGTGGCGCGAGAGCCACGTCCACACCCGCGCCAGCGCGATCATCGCCCAGGACGGCACGCTTAAGCGCCGAATGTGATACCCCAGCAGACGGTCCACTGTGCCATTAACCTCCCGATGGCTCAGACTGCACCCGCTGAGGTTGTACACCTCACCCGGCCGCCCCCGCCTCAGCGTCAGATCAACACCCTGGGCCACATCTCGGACATATACGGGAAAGGTGATGTGACGGCCCCTATGCACTTGCACCGGGAGGCCCTTCAGAGGGTCCTCGAAGAACAGCCGGTTGAAAGCGTAGCGACCATCCGGCCCGTAGATTGCGCCAGGCCGAAGGACAAGGGTGGGCAGCCCGTGTTCCCGGTGATAACGCAACGCCAGCCGCTCGGCCTCCAGTTTGCTGCGCTGGTAGTCGTCCCGGGGGGTGGGAGGATACTCCTCATCTACCACTACGCCGGTGTGAGGCACGCCGATTACGGCAATGGTGGAAATGTAGACAAACCGCTCTACACCGGCCCGCCGCGCTGCCTCCAACGCGTTCCTCGTCCCCTCCAGGTTGACGGCGAAGAAGTCCTCGCGTGGCCCCCAGAAGCGAAACTTGCCCGCAGCGTGCACCACTGCCCGGCAGCCTTTAACTGCTTCGTGGATCGCCTGGGGATCGCGGACATCACCCCAGGCCAACTCCACCCCCAACGGGCGCAGAAAGCCGCAGTCACTGGAAGGACGCACAAACGCCCGCAGCCGGTAGCCGCGCTCAACAAGATAGGGGCATAACGTGTGCCCCAGGAAACCAGTGGCACCAGTCACGAGCACAGGTGCGCTCATAGCATAGAACACAGATTGGCAGGATCAACGGATTTTTATACGCCCCAGGCAGGACTCGAACCTGCAACCATCGGATTAGAAGTCCGGCGCTCTGTCCATTGAGCTACTGGGGCATGTGACGATATTCTAACCCAATGGCATACCCCTGTCAAGCCTTCGGGGCCGCGCTCAGCCCACCGTTAGCAACGAACGCCGCAAACGCTGCCATGTCGGGAAAGACGCGCTCAGAGAGAGAATGCACGACCCAGTTGTCCGCCAGTGGGGAGATAGTGTAGACGCGCACCCCACGCTGGCAGGCATTCCACATCTCGATGGCCGTGCCCATACTGGCCGATGGGGCGTATGCCACCAACACATCCACCTGACCGGCCAGTTCGACCAGTTCTAAGAACGTTCGCCTGGCCTGTTCCGGGTCATAGTTTACGCTATCGGGATATAGTTCAAAGGGGTCCAGCACATCAGCGTCGGGGATGTACTGCCACATGATCCGAGCGATCTCGCGGCGATAATCCTGGCCCTCGATCTCCCCATCGTTGCGGGAACCCTGCATAATGCCAGCAATGAACACACGCATGACAGCCTCCTTGCCAGTGTCTTACTAATAGATGAATAGCAACGCCGCGACAGTTGTCGCGGCGCAGGAATCGCAGCCTCAAGCACAGCTAGTTTTCCCGCACCGGCCGGATCCCCTTGTATACCTGCCGACCTGCCAGCGTGCCCAGAATCCTCTCCGGCGGACGGCCAATGATGCTGCCCAGTTCCCTGCACGTCAATGGCATATTGCCATTCGCTAGAAATACGCGGAAAACCGCCTCTACCAACGACAGGTGCTCGTTGATATAGTCGGGCTGCTTGCTGCAATGAACCTGCAACACATGCTGCAACCCATCCACCCGCGTCACCTCACCCGTCTTCTCATCTATCCAGTCAATCTTCTCCATATCGAAGTGTTCGCTGAAAACAGCCCGATGCTCCTGGCAAAGGTGGGCGCGCAATTCCACGCCGAGATGCAACCTCTTCCGTTCCCACCATCCATAGTCAATGTGAAACGGCGTGTCAAGTGTGGGCTTGACCATCGCTGGTAGCGAAGGAGGAACAGTAATCCTACTCATCGGCAGACCTGCTTCCACTGAGGTCCGCATATAGGACCCAGTAATTGTCACCCACTGGCGCGTGCACGCCACTGGTGACCAGTTCCGCCAGTAGTGGCCCAGGCGGTGTGCGCATCGCAAAGTTGACTGCGTTGCAAAGTGTAGCCGCGTGGACGGTACCTTGAGGGCTCAGTTTGGCCAGTTCGGGGAAGATATCGGCAATCAACTGGCTCAACGAAAGTCCTTCCTCGTGTGTACGGGCCCACACCGCGTCCATCGCTCCAATGTCTTCCCCTGCCACAACGACCAACGCGTCGTGCTCGCAAGCGATGAGCCTCTTACGCATCCCAAATGTCAGCCGGCCATTCACTGGCAATGCGATCCACACCCATTCCCGCCTGGGGCGGCGGCTGCGCCGTCGAATCATGACCGTTCCCGGTTTCTCACCCCGTGCCAATTCTAGGTAGGCTCCCGTGGGCACGTCGTATGTCCTATACCACTCCTCCAGACCGTAAATGTAGCGCCCTTCACCCACAACCCAACCCGGCATCTCCGCACCCGTCTCGCCATCCACGAAGGTAAAGCGAATACGATGTGTGCGGCCGGTCGGGAATATGTGTGCCAGTCGACTCGCAAGCGGCAGAGTGCCGGATCTCCAGTGCGGATAGGTCAGCACGACTGTTACTGGCTCAGACACCTCGGCAGGACTATCCAGGTTCGACCACTCGTCGTCCAATTCCCGCTCCAATGCCAGCATCTCACTGGTCAGCAGCGCAGGGTTGTAGTCCAGAGGCTCATACTTTAGCCAGGTGGGAACCGATTGCACGCTTTCAGGTTCCAGGCGATGCAAGAACCAGAACACTTCCCCCGCTGGCCCTACTTCGTCAAAACGCTCATCCTCCTGAAGTGCATAGTTCAGCGAGAAGACGCGCAACTGAGTGGTGATCTCCTCCGGCAATTCCAGATCACCCAACAGCGCATTCGTTGGCAGCGGGCCACCTCCTGCTACATCAAGCACAGCCTCCGCCAGGTTCAGGTGGCCAATGTTCACCTCCACCAACAGGTCCCTGCGGAACCACTTGCCGGCCAGACAGACGAAATCGGGCTCGGCGTCAAGACGCTTCTCCAGCACCGCACCAACCTGCAGCCCGTACAGCGCGGCCAGTTCCTCTGGAGAACGCGATTCGGCACCGCCTGCCGCGCCAGCCCGCACTTCACGGTTGAGCGGATGGTCGGCCATCAATTCGGACGCAAACTCACGTATCGCGCCCTCTCCAAACTTCACCTGGATGACCTGGAATGGACTATATTCGGGGTTGTGGCCGGGCCGTGCATCAACGACTTCCCCCACGCGATAGCCCAGTACCGGGAAGACCACCCGCTCACCCACTTCGTAAGTGCGCTTGGGCTGATATGGGGTGCCCTTGGACAGCGCGCGCTCCATGAGCGCTTCTTCCTCCCGGCAGCGGTGCAAGATCAGCGCCCGGCCCAATTCCTCTGCCGAGCGCGGCAACTCGTCCTCGACGAGCCACGTACTAAGATATTGTAGATCGTCAAGAGTAACTGTGAACTCGCCCCCCCAATAAGCAGGGGCCTGAGTCTTCCGCTGGATCAAAGCCATCTCCTAGATACGGATCACCGTGGGGATACTGGCAAGATTATACCAGGCTTGCGCCAGTTTGACAAATACACCTACTTGAGGCACACTAGGAGGCCAGAGAGGTAAGATGCAGGAGGCAAGATGCAAGATGCAAGATGAGAGATCACGCCATCGTGGGCTGACTACGGTTCACGTCACGCAGGGGCTCCTGAGGGCTCAGGTTATCAAAACCAAGTTGGAAGACGCAGGCATTCCCGTGCTGCTGGATTACGAGAGCGCAGGGCCGATCATCGGCATCACAGTGGACGGCCTGGGAGAGGTACGCGTCCTGGTACCGACCAGGTACGCCGATGAGGCACGGACGCTCATCGAAGAGCGATGATTTCTGCTGGCGATTGGTTGACTATTCGCCAATCGCTAATCTCTGACCGCCAACTGCTAAGGGCCGGCTGCTAACCGCCAATCGCCAACCGCTCGGGCCAGGGATATAATTCCTCCAGCCACTGCAGGCCGTTCACGCTATTTCCGCCAACCCACGTCTCCCAATGCAGATGTGAACCCGTGGATAATCCTGTGTTGCCTACTTTGCCGATCAGGTCACCTGGCGCAACCTGCTGTCCCATCTGCACCTCAATGGTCGAAAGATGCCCGTAGCCCGTCAAAACGGACCAACCGTGGTCTATCACGACAGCGTTGCCCCACAACGCCAACGGCTCAGCCAACACCACGGTGCCCGCAGCAGGTGCGCGCACCGGCGTCCCAGTTGGCGCCCGGAAATCCACACCGCTGTGGTAACTGGTGTACGGGCCGCCGTTGTAGGAACGATGAGAGCCGAAGTAGGCTGAGATGGACCCCACGCACGGGCGTTGAAGTGGCACCGTCCAGAGCCGTTCCGGAGTAAAAATGTGGCGCATTGCGTCGAGACGCTCGCGATCCCTGGCGATGACAGCCGGATCAAGCAGGCTGGTTCGGCTAGCAGAGACATCAATCCGTTCATAGCCAAAGCGCCCGGCTTCCACCACAACCCCTGTGGTTATTACCGTACTTCGCCCTCCGCCATCCACGGCTGTCAACTCCAGTTCATACAGGCCAGGCTCTGTGAGCACGTGCACCCCCACCAACCCGTAGTATATGCCTCCCTCCTCAGCAAAGCGCACCTCCTGTCCCAACAGCCTGCCCTGGAGTGTGACGGGTTCCGTCATGTGCACCGCGACGACCATGGTTGTCCCCTGAGTCACCGGCAGAGGCTGCACCTCGACAGAGGCAAAGGGCCCAGGCAACAAGCCCGGCCCTTCGCCAGGGACCACGAGTTCCTGCCCCGGATAGATCAGTGCCGGGTTCGCAACGTGGCTGATAGCCGTTAACGTCCAGGGCGAGACGCCATGGCGGAGCGCGATGCGGAGCAGCGTATCGTCGGAGCGCACGATGTAGACCACACCTCTCCCCCCCTCTTTCCCCCCCATTGGGGGGGATGAAGGGGGGGACGGCACCTGGATGACCTGTCCTGCGTGGATGACGTTAGGAGAGAGCAACCTGTTGACCTGGACAAGTGTCTGCCAGGTAGTATTGTAGTGCCGGGCGATAGATGCCAGCGCGTCGCCCGCCTGAACCACGTAAGGCACTGTTCCCTCCACATTGACGTCTTCCCTGCCGTCAGGAATAACGAGCCGCTGACCTGCATAAATCTGCCGTGGGTCGGGAATACCATTAGCGTGGGTAATAGCGTCTATCGTCAGGCCATATTGCCGGGCAATGGAGAACAGTGTCTCTCCCTGTTGCACGATGTGCACGGTCGTCCCCGGCAGCGGCCCGCCCGATTGGGCCCTTCGGCTACGCTCAGGCCAGGCCTGCACCGGCGCCGCCAATGTCCCAGCTAACAGCAATGCAACCAGCACAATCGCCGTTTTTCGACTCATCAGACTACCCTCCGAATCGCAATTGATCCCCTATTCGCACCCGCTCCAGCAAATCCTGTGGCCCTTCCAGCACATCCCGCGCCAGCGCACGAGGGACGTAGAGCGGGCGGAAGGGACGGGCCAGCCGGACGTCCACCACCTGCCCTCCCTCGTCCAACCATACCGCCACGATGGGAAAGAAGACAAAGAACATATGGATGGCCACATCGGCGCGGCCCTCCCGGTGTCCCACCAACAGCAACCCCTCGTCATTGCCCAGGTGTCGCCGGAAGGTCAGCCCCCGCAGGCGACAGAGGAAACTGGCGCAGTGGCGCACGCGTCCCAGCAGCCGCTCGCCCCGCGTCTCGTTCCACACTGCCAGCCACGTTGCCACCAGCTATCAGCCCCTTTTGAACACCACAGGCAGGAAAAGCATGTTGGGACTTGCTTCGAACATCAGCCCCTTATTGGCCCCCAATGCGACGTTGCCCGCATCATCCACGGCCTGCACGAAGTAACCCAGCCTGTGGAGTGGAGCCTCCAGCTCACCCAGCCACAGACTGCTCACAGCACTGCGCACCAGGTCCATCGTCCTCCACCGCCCACCATCCTCCTCGTAAGCGATTACGACCCGATGTACACCCCCGTCGTCCGACACAGCGGCCTCAAAGGCGAACGTGTCGGTGATCCGCTCCACCCGGACGTCCCGATCATCAGCCAGGATGGCCATCGGGAGATAGGTAGACACAGTCGCCAGCAGCGCCTGCAGGTGGGAGATGCACTCTGCCAGTGCCTCCGGCGCGAGGGATGGTCCGACCCGCTCGCGCCAACCGGACGGCATGTAGCACGACAAACACTCCAGTTCACTGGACGTCAATCGGTCAGGCACCACGAACCCTCACACACACATTAGATGGGCTGCTGGCGCAGCGTCATCAATTCCTCGTACAGAGCATATGCAGCAGCGAACTCAAAAGGCGAGGTCCCCGACTGGGGCCAGAACTCCTCCAGCCAGCGATTGCCCGTCGTCTGCTCGTAGACGTGAGCCTGGATGAGCATGTCGAGTCGGTCAGCATCGCGGACGAGCCGCCCCTCGGCACTCGTCCCATCCTCGAACTCCTGCCACCAAGCGTGCCATTGCTCGGCGCAGGGCAATCGGCGCAGCAACTCGCTCAGAGCCGCTGTCTCCGCCTTCCGCTTGGCCTCAGGGGGAAAATGGACTGTCGCGGGCATGGGGAGATCGCTGACCACGCTCTCCGGCAGGTCGTGGAGTAGTGCGATGGTCAGCAACTTGGCCTTGTCCAAAGGCCAATCCACCAACTCGGCCAGGATCAGGGAGGTGAAGGCTACACCGAAGCTGTGGTCGGCCACGCTCTCGGCGTCGGCCACGCCCCGCATCACCCAGCCAGTGCGCGGTGTGCGCTTCAGCCGGTGAGCGTCGAGCAGCAACTGTAACGCAGCGCCGGCGTCCATTTCGCCCCGGTAGGCCCGAAAGCCTGCTCCACCCCTACAGTTTGTAGCCGATCATGCGGAGGAGGTTCTTGCGCTGGGCAACGTCCTCCTCTGTCTCGATGCCCTTCGTCTTGACGCCATCCACCACGCCGAGGATACCCCGCCCTTGCTCCGTCTCGGCAAGGATAACCCCGACCGGGTTGGCCGTGGCGCAGAAAATACAGCACACTTCGGGCACCATCTTGACCGCGTTCAATACGTTGACAGGGTAGAAGCCTTCGCCCAGGAAGATGATGAAACTGTGCCCCGCGCTCAGCGCCAGCGCGTTCTGCTTTGCCAGTTCGACCAACTCGTCGTCGGTGCCACTGGCACGCACCAATGCCGGAGCCGAAGATTCGCAGAAGGCCAGGCCAAATTTGATGCCCGGCACAGCACCCACGAGTGTCTCGTGCAGGTCCTCTACCGTCTTGATGAAGTGCGATTGGCCCAGAATGAGGTTCACGGCCTCTGGCTTCTCAATCTGCACTAACGTGAGTTCCACCGCCCACCTCCCGCTTCTCTCCCCATGGTGGCAAAAGTGACGCTTTCACGCTCACGACGGATTGTCAAATCCGCCGCCCAGCGGCTGGATCGCCAGATCCAGCCGGAGCGAGGTATGGCTTTTGCCTCAATGCATTGCTCCATAAACCAAGCGGCGATGGTTTCGGGATCACCCCGTCACCACCGCCCCTCGCACCCGCCAGAACAATCCCCGAACGTCCGAGACATTGCCGCTTAGCCACCATCCGCCAAGGGCAATGTGCTCAGTTATTGAGGACAGATGCCTCTGAAAGCGACTTATGAACTGTCAGGCTCAGGTCTCGAGTCTCAATACCTTGTTCACGCTTTGCAGCAGTTCCTGCGGGCCGAACGGCTTAGTCACGTAGTCATCCACCTTGGCGATGTGGAGTCCTAACACTTTGTCAATACTCTGCGCCTTGGCGGTGACAACGATGACCGGGATGTCCTTCAGTTCATCGTCGGCCTTCATTTGCTGGTAGACCTCCCAACCGTCCATATCCGGCATCATCAGGTCCAGCAGCACCAGGTCGGGCTTGAGTCTGCGCACTGTCTCTATGCCCTCACGACCGCCGACAGCGCCGACGAGATCAAACCCCTTGCGCCCGAGGATCAGTTTGACCAGGTCAATCATCTCGGGTTCATCTTCAACGCAGATAACTGTTTTCTTCTCTTCCGCCATTCGGTGATCCTCCCTTTCGCCTCACCGGCAAATCGACACGGACGACTAGAACGCCAATAGTGTACCACTATCCTGCTTTCAAGTCAAACTGCAATTTTCACAAACCGTGGGGTCATCTGATAGGATACCGACGCGCTTTTCGGTGACACGAAAGTTGCGCTATGGTCAGAGTGCGCTATAATTGTACAAACGCACGCGAGAATCAGCCGTCAGTAGATAGCCGGTGACTGCTCATGCGTGTGGTAACTCGATCGCTGAGAGAGCCGTGCAAACTGCGCAACCTGACGACCTGGCTCTGTTAATTGGCCGGGACCGCAAATCGTTCATCATCCGGCTAGAGCCAGGCTCCCAATTCCACACCCACCGTGGGATGGTAGCCCACGACGACCTAATCGGAACCCCTTGGGGGACGAGAGTATCCACCCACCTGGGGTATCCGTTACTGTTGCTTTGGCCCTCCACCGACAACCTCGTGCGTCACCTCAAGCGTACCACCCAGATCATCTACCCTAAAGACGCAGGTTACATCCTGATGAAGATGAGCATCGCCCCCGGCTGTCACGTCGTCGAGGCTGGCACCGGCAGTGGTGGGCTTACGCTGGTTGCCGCCCAGGCGGTCAGTCCCACTGGCCGCGTCTACTCCTACGAAACTCGACCAGAGATGCAACAACTGGCCCGCAGAAACCTGGAACAACTTGGTTTGGCCGAATTCGTGGAGTTCAAACAGCGCGACATCGCCGAGGGCTTCGATGAAAAAGAGGCCGACGCGTTGTTCTTGGACCTGCCCACCCCCTGGGACTATCTGACGCAAGCTCACGCGGCTCTTGCCAACGGTGGCTTCTTTGGCTGCATCCTGCCCACCACCAATCAAGTCAGCCGCCTGATCGGCGCGTTGGAGGAGGCCAACTTCGGCCTGATTGAAGTAGAAGAACTGCTGCTCCGGCCGTACAAGGCGATACCCGCCCGCCTGCGGCCGATGGACCGTATGGTAGCGCACACCGGCTACCTGATCTTTGCGCGGGCGCTTATGCTGTCAGAGGAGTGAATAAGGAGAAAGGAAATATGGGAAACCTGAGACGCTTGGTGCTGGACGTGTTGAAGCCCCTGGAGCCCAGCATCGTGGAACTGGTGCAACTGCTGGCCGACTTGGAGGGCGTGGACGGGGTCAATATCTCGATCTACGAGATTGACCGTCGGGTAGAAAACGCCAAGGTCACTGTTGAAGGGCACGACTTGCGCTACAAGGAAATTGAGAGCGTCATCGAGGAAAACGGCGGCGCGATCCATTCCATTGACGAAGTAGCGGCTGGCAGAGTGCTCATCGAAGACGTCATCACACCGCAAGACTAGCCATGGGAGAATCGGAGGACCCTCGCGGACGCTTCGCCCAGCGTATGGATGATGTGCGCGAGTACAGCCGCATTGCCAGTATCGCGGAGATCGCCCGTCGCTATTTCGCGATGAACGCTTTCGATGGCGTACTAACCACCATCGGCATTGTGATGGGCAATTACATAAGCGGTGTCAGCGACGCCGACGTTGCGATCCGCATCGGCGTCGCCACATCCATCTCCATGGGGGTTTCGGGGCTGTGGGGGGCCTACCTCACCGAGGCGGCCGAGCGTCAGCGTGACCTGGCCGAACTGGAGAAGATCTCGCTCACCAATCTGGGACAGACCAAGATCGGCCGGGCCTCACGCCTGGCAGTGGCCGTCGTCGCGCTGGTGGATGGCCTGGCCCCTTTCGCCGCTGCGTTGATCGTGCTCATTCCCCTCTTCGTCGCGCCACTGATTGGCAACATCCTGATCAGTTATGTGCTCTCTCTGGCCGTCGCCCTGGTCACCCTGTTCGGCCTGGGGATGTTCCTCGGGCACATCTCGGGGCGCAACCTCGTCGGCTATGGTCTGCGCACAATCGTTGCTGGCATCGTAGCCATCGCGCTCGGTTTCCTGCTGGAGCCGTAGCCACGCTGCAGTACCTGCCCCAAAAGGAGAGCGTCTATGATTCGCAGACGCCCCTTCCGTCGTCCACCGCTGTTCCGGCGACGCATACCACTGCGCCGACATCCTCCGGGGGCTCCACCGCCGTTGCCGCCTAAAGCACGCCTGATGCTGGCCCGTGCCAACAGGCTGATGGCGGACGGGCAGTTCATCGAGGCGGCTGACATCTTCGGGCAACTGGCCGACAAGGCCAGAGAACTCGGCCGGCCTATCCGCGCCGCCGACCTGATGATCCAGGCAGCTCGTGCACACCTTGCCGCCAGCGATGCCAGCGCAGCGGTGGAGCAGGCGAAGCAAGCCCTGCTGCTCTTCATTCGCGGTGGGCGCGTCGGCCGCGTGCCCCGCCTCCTGGCCCGTATGACGGAGGCGCTGCGCAACAAGGGCTATCACGCCGAAGCCGATGAACTGGAGCGCGCCATCGAGGAAGGATTGGGCGAAATGGGCCTCTCATTGGAAGGAGTGACACAGCGCGTTGCAGCAGAGAGGCCCGCCCAGCGAGGCACGCTGCCCGCTCAGTGTGCTGGCTGCGGCGCGCCGCTCGTCCCCGACGAAGTCGAGTGGCACGACGCGTACACTGCCGAGTGTCCCTATTGCGGCACGATGGTGAAGGCCACGTAGGAGTAGGAGGTAGACAAGTAGACAGGTACACAAGGCACAATTGCCCTTGTCTACTTGTATCCTTGTTTCCTTGTATCCTTCCCAACAAGCGCACCCTACCCACGGGTAGGGTGTTGTATTCATTGGTATCCATCATAACAAAGGGAGGCAATCATGAGCAGTAGCAAGATCGCAGTGGTAACGGACAGTACGGCTTACATACCTGCAGAGGCCCTGGGTGACCTGAACATCCCGATAATCCCCCTGTGGATTATCTGGGGCGACGAGCGCTTCCGGGACGGCGTGGACATAGACCCACCCACCTACTACCGCCGCCTGCGAGCGTCCAAGGCTTTCCCTACCACGTCTCAGCCCTCGGCCGGGGAGTTCGTGGAGTTCTTCCGCCGCGTCGCCACCGAGAGCGACACCGATACCATCGTGGGTGCCTACATCTCCAGCGGGATTAGCGGCACCGTCGCCTCGGCCGAGATGGCCAAAGCACAATTGCCCGAACTCAACATCACGATCATAGATTCGCTCTTCACCTCAATGGGGCAAGGTTTCATCATTCTGGCGGCAGCCCGCGTGGCTGCGGCAGGAGGCTCGCTGGAGGAGGTCATTGCCGCGGCGGAGGAGACGCGGGATAGAATGAACGTCCTGTTCGCTGTGGACACGCTGGAATACCTGCACCGCGGCGGGCGCATCGGCGGGGCCAAACGACTCCTGGGAACCGCGTTGAACATGAAACCGCTTTTGCATCTGTACGATGGTCGCATTGATGCACTGGCCCAGGTGCGCACCAAACGCAAGGCAGTCGCACAGATGCTGGAAGTCGCGGAGGAGCGGCTGGGCGGGAGACGGATGGCTGAGGTCTCCATCCTCGACGTGGACAACCCGAAGGAGGGAGAGATCGTCGCTAAACAAGTGAGAGAACGGTTCGGCATCTCCACGGTCTATCACGCCATGGTTAGCCCCGTCATCGGCACGCACGCCGGGCCGGGGACCGTCGGCATCGCTTTCTACGCTTCCGACTGACAGTCACACACGCAAACGCCAGAGCGCGCTTCCAGACCGGAGCGCGCTCTTTTCTTACCCCTCTTGCCCAAATCACTTGACGCCCGAAAAGATTTGTCGTACAATGTTCTAGACTGACCGGTCAGTCTAGAAGCAACGGAGCAGGATAAACGATGAAGTGCTATCCCATCACCGGGGGCATCACCCTGCTGATTAGGGATTTCAGTACGTGGCGATTGGTGCTGCTGGCATCCCTGGTGGGCCTGCTGCTGGCCGGCCTGGTGCCGCATCCCTGGCTCGTCTGCGGTCACTGCTGCCAGGGCGAGCGCGGGGTCTGCTCTGTCGGCCGGCAAGTGTGGAAAACAGAGCAGGTCAAGGAGGGATAGCCTATGCCGCCCCGCCCCGACGTATCCGCAGAGCGCCGCACTCAGATTATCCAGGCTGCCCTGGCCTGCTTCGGCCGCAAGGGCTGCCGCAACACCACTATGGACGACATCGTCGCCGAAAGCGGGCTGAGCAAGGGGACTCTTTACTGGTATTTTAAGAGCAAAGACGACCTGTTCGTGTCGGCGGTCACGTCGGCCCTTGCGGAGGTCGGTCAAAGAGTTGTCGCTGCTCTCGAACGGCGTACAACGGCCTCTGAAAAGCTGCGTGCCCTGGCACTGGAACAGGCGGAGTTCTGCAAGTTGGATGCGGGTCTTTTCAGACTGATCATTGAGTTCTGGGTGCAGAGTTCCTCTCGCGAGGAGGCCAGTCAATTGTGGACCGATCTGCTCGTTCAGTTCAGAGAGATCATTGCGGGAATCATCGAAGAGGGGATCAGAAATGGTGAGTTCAAACCGGTGGATGCGGGGCAATTGGTGTGGGCTATGATGGCCGCGTACGACGGTCTGGCAGCCTACGTCACGATGGTACCAGATATAGATCTGGACCGGATCAGCCAGGTCTTTATCGAAACACTTCTGAGTGGATTGATGATAGATGGGCAGGGGAGCGGCCAAGAGGGAGATTGAACCGTGGCGCCGAAGCAAGGACAATCGAACAATCCATCCTGAACCCATCAGCAAAGCAGAAACGGTTCAGCTTGTGATTGGGTTCATCATACTGGGTGGTTACCCCTTTCCATTCCTGATTCTCGGCAGGCAGTTCGCTCTGGCCTTGATTGCCCTGTGGGGATTGGTCACGTTCCTCTGGACGTTGCGGAAATACACCTGCTCTCAATGTGTGAACTTCTCCTGCTTCTTGAACACGGTTCCCAGGGACGTGGTGGACGAGTACCTCAAGCGAAATCCCGTCATGAGAAAGGCGTGGGAAGAAAGCGGCTGGCAAATGGGCCAGACGGGTAGCGCAGAGCAAGGCAATTCTCAAACCAAAGGAAGCAAGGAATGTAAATCGTAATTCTGTTAGTCGCAACGGTTCTGGTCGGTCTACTGATCGGTGCGGTGGCCAGTTTGATCTGGAAGGAGAACCAGCCCCTGGGCGCGGCCGGCGATTACGTGGTCGCCGTGATCTCCACTATCGTCATCGGCCTGATTGACTGGTACGTCATCCCCGCGATAGAGGCCCTGTCTCTACCCGGAACTCACTATGCCGTCATCACCCGGGGCGTGTTCCTTCCCGGCGTGGGACTGGACGTGCTCTGGCCCTACGGCGTGATGCTGATCGTGTCAGGTGTCGCATTCGTGGCAGTGGCTGCGTTTTTCTTCAGGAAGAAGCTGGGGTAAGAGTCCGGATGAAAAACAGGATGAGTAACCTGAAGAGCTCTGCCGGTAAGGTAAAGTCGCTTTACAATGGGGTCAATGGCCTTACTGGCGGTTCGTTAAGCGTCTTTAATGATGCTGTCCAACATTTTGTCGGTGCCCGTGCTGCGGAAGCCTCCGCCAGTATTACCTATTACGCGATCTTTTCCCTTTTTCCCTTGTTGATCATCCTGATTGTCGCCGGGAGTTTCGTGCTGGACAGTGAAAATGTCCATCGCTGGGTGATGGATTTTGAGGCCCAAGTCATCCCGGTCTCTCACCAACTGATCGAGAAGAACATTCAAAGGATTTTTGAACTGCGCGGGACGGTGGGATTTGTGGCGTTGGTCGGTTTGTCGTGGTCAGCTACGAGCGTTCTTGCGGTTTTGGTACGCAACATCAACTGCGCCTGGACAGAAGCCGAACCACGCAATTTCCTGGAAAGCCGTTTGATGGCTCTGGGGATAGTCGGCGGGCTGGTAGCTCTGCTGTTCCTTTCATCAATTTTGACGACTGTGTTTGGAACCCTGGCTCGATTTAGTGTGCCTCTGTGGGAGGATCTTGCGATGTGGGAAGCCCCATTGTGGGCAATCTTACCAAGCGTAGTACCACGACTAGTCGCATTTCTCGCGCTCCTGAGTTTGTACTATTGGGTGCCAAACGTAAAGGTCAAATGGTCGGAGGCCTTCTGGGGGGCGTTGGTGGCAATCCTGGCGTGGGAAGTTGCCACGAGAGGTTTTACCTGGTACCTCAGTAGTGGGATCGTGCAATATGAGCTGGTGTACGGCTCCTTGGGAGCGGTCGTGGTCTTGATGTTATGGGTGTACATTGGCGTTCTGATAACCCTTTTTGGCGCGCACCTCAGCGCAGCAGTTGCTCGACGCGCCGGATAGTGAGGGGAAGCCACGAATGGAATCGCCTACTGTGCTCGCCACCAACCGGCCGGCCGGCCCAGAGGCCAGATGGCTTGGAGGTCGCGTGTATTGTGAGCGCCGTTAGCCAGAGCGGCACAGGAGGACTATGCTAAAGCGAATCTTGTCCCTGTCTGTCAAAGAGTTCATTCATCTCCTCAATGATTGGTGGCTGCCCTCCTGGATGCTGTTCGGCGGCGTGATCGAGTTGTTGGCGGTCGGCTGGGCCACCTCTCGCCCAATGACCAACCTGCCGCTGATGGTGCTGGATCAAGACCGGAGCGGTGCCAGCCGGGCCGTAATCACTGCCAAGGAAGCGAGACGGAGCGTCTCTTCCGCACTCCTGCCACTTGACAGTGCGAGCAAAGCGTTATATGATTTCCGCCTGAATGAACGTTCATTCAGAAAGGGGGAAATCACCAATGGACAACGCCTTACCCTCTGCGGCTGAAAGCCCCGCCGAGACCCGCCGGGCTCAGATCCTGGAGGCCGCCGTCGCCGTCTTCGCCGAAAAAGGCTACCAGCGGGCCACGGTCAAAGAGATCGCCGCCCGCGCTGGCGTCGCTCCGGGCACCATCTACCTCTACTTCAAGAACAAGCGCGATCTCCTGCTGGCCATCGCCGACCGTCTGATCGCCCAGCCAGTGGACCAGGCCCTGGCGCAACTGGCCGACCTGGATGCCGAGGCGTACATCGCCGCCATCCTGCAGAATCGCCTTCAATTTGTCCGGCGAAACCAGGCGTTCTTGCAGGCCCTGGTCACAGAGATCTGGACTGACGAAGAACTGCGGGAGCGGTTCTTCACCCAGGTCATCGGTCCCATCTTTGCCAACGCTGCCTGTTACCTGCAGGACCGGGTGGCGGAGGGAAAGTTGCGCACCTGCCGGATTGAGATCGTCGTCCCGGCCGTCACTGGAGCCATCATCATTCTTTCATTCCTGCGCGCCCTGGTTCCAGAGCATGTGCTGGCTGGCGTCTCCGACGACGAACTGGTGGAGGAACTGGCGCGGCTGTACCTTTATGGCCTCCAGCCTCATCCGGAGGAGGCAGCGGAATGATCGGACGCACGCTCACTATCGCCCGCAAGGAACTGCTGCACATCGTGCGCGACCGGCGCACATTGGTGGTGATGTTCCTCCTCCCGATAGTGCAACTTTTCCTGATGGGCTACGCCGCCACGACCGACGTCGAACACCTGAGCACGGCAGTGCTGGACGGTGACCACACCTCCCAGAGCCGGGAACTGATCGAAGCCTACCGCGCTTCCAACTACTTTGACATCGTCAGTTACGTGGAGGACGAGGATTCATTGGCCCGGATGGTGGACCGGGGGGTGATCCGAGCGGGGCTGATTATCCCAGCGGGCTACGGGGCGGACGTGGTCGCCGGGCGGAGGGCCAGTGTGGCCTTTGTCATTGACGGCTCCGACCCCAACGTGGCCAGCACCGTCTTCGCCGCGTCACAACAGGTGGGGCAGGCGCAGACGATGCGCATCATCGAGCGGCGGATGGGGATAGACATGGAGGACATGCCTGGTGTGGAGGTCTATCCCCGCGTGTGGTACAACCCGGAGATGAAAAGTGTCAATTTTATGATACCGGGACTGATTGCGATGGTCCTATTCACGCTCACCATTCTGCTGACCTCACTGGCCATCGTGCGCGAACGGGAGCAGGGCACGATTGAGCAACTGATGGTCACGCCCATTCGCCCCATCGAACTGATCGTGGGCAAGGTGATTCCCTACGTGTTCGTCGCCTTTTTCGACATGTTGGAAGTGTTGGCTATTGGCGTCTTCTGGTTTGGGGTGCCTATTCACGGGAGTTTCTCCCTGTTGTTGCTTCTGGCCGTGCTTTTTCTGATGACTTCACTGGGCATCGGCATTTTTATCTCCAGCGTGGCTAACACGCAGCAAGAGGCAATGTTGACGGTGTGGTTGATGTTGCTGCCCTCGATCTTCCTGGCCGGCTTCTTCTTCCCCATTGAGGCGATGCCAGGCTTCCTGCAGGCGCTCAGTTACCTGATCCCACTGCGCTACATGCTGGTCATCATCCGGGCCATCATCCTCAAGGGGGTGGGGTTGGAGGTGTTGGCGGAGCAGGTGGTGGCGCTCGCCGTCTTCGGCGCGGTGATTATGGTCTTTGCGGCGACGCGCTTCCGCAAGCGGTTGGAATAGGGGCAATGAACAATGAACCAATGAACAATGAACCAATGAACAATGAACAATGAACAATGACAAATGAACAAATGACAAATGACAAATTGGTCATTGAGACGCATGATCTGATAAAGCGGTTCAAGAATGTTACCGCTGTGGACGGGCTCAACTTGAGCATCCGGCGCGGCGAGATTTTCGGCTTGTTGGGGCCGGATGGGGCGGGCAAGACGACGACGATCCGTATGTTGTGCGCGATTATGGACCCCAGCACGGGCAGCGCCAGCGTCGCTGGTTTCGACACAGTGAAGGAACCGGAGAAGATCAAGAAGCGCATCGGCTACATGGCGCAGCAGTTCTCCCTCTACGGCGACCTGACGGTGCTGGAGAACCTGGTCTTCTTCGCCGACATCTTCCAGGTCGGACGGCAGGAGCGGGAGGTGCACATCGCCCGGCTGCTGGAGTTCGCTCGCTTGACTGAGTTCCGCAAGCGGCGGGCGGCCCATCTTTCGGGCGGCATGCAAAAGAAACTGGCGCTGGCCTGCACGCTGATCCACCAGCCGGAGATTCTATTCCTCGACGAACCGACGACCGGCGTGGACCCGGTCTCGCGGCGCGAGTTCTGGGACATCCTGACCGAACTCCACTTGTCGGGGGTGACGCTCTTCGTCAGTACACCCTATATGGACGAGGCGGAGCGCTGCTCGCGGGCAGGGCTGATGTTCGAGGGGAGCATCGTCGTCTGCGACACGCCGGCGCATATCAAGGGGCTGGTGGAGGGAGAGTTGCTGGAACTGCGCCCCGACCGGCTGCGAGAGGCAAGCAGGGTCATTGAGAACATCGCCGGCGTGCTGGAGGTGCAGACTTATGGCGACCTGCTGCACATATTCGTGGACGACGCCGCACGACGCGCGCCGGCCATCCAGGAAACGCTGGCCCAGGCGGGGATCGTCGTGCGGGGGCTGCGCCAGACTCGCCCACGGATGGAGGAGGCGTTTATCTCACTGATCCGCAAGCGTCGGGAGGAGACGTAAGAATGACAGCCGTTGAGGCGTGGAAACAACGAGCCAGGCAGCTCAAGACGGAGACCTACGCCCTCTACCTGGCCTACAAAGATCCCAGAGTGCCCTGGTATGCCCGGTTGTTCGCCGCCCTCGTGGTGGGGTACGCCTTCAGCCCCATTGATCTGATTCCAGACCCCATCCCTGTCCTGGGCTATCTGGACGACCTGATCCTGGTTCCCCTGGGGGCTGCGCTTGCGCTCAAGATGATCCCCCCGGATGTCATCGCCGAGAGCCAGGAAAAGGCCAGGGAGGCGATGAGCGAGGGCAGACCGACGAACTGGGCCGCCGCTGCCGTGATCATCGCCTTATGGCTTCTCCTGGCGGCGATGACCATCGCGCTCATTGTGAGAGTGATCAGGTCAGGCTAGCCGGCGCTGGTGGGAAGGGCGAAGGCTTCTTTGTTTTCGTAGTCAAAGCAGATTTTGAATTGAGAGAGCAGATTGGCAAAGCCGAGAATGAGTGGAACACGATCCGTTTTAGCGAGGAAACAGGAGATGTCGAGTTCTGGACTGAGCCGCCCGGTCTCGTCGGTCAGGAAACACCTGGCTTTGCCCAGGGAGGCGGGAATCTGGCACTCCGGCTGGTCGTTGATGCCTCCGAGGGTAACGTCTTTCTCGTCAATCTCTACCGCGAACCGTTGCCAGAGGGTCAAAGGCAAAACGGAAGTGTGGGCGCCGGTATCCACAATTGCTTCCCGCGATTCGGAAAGATGTCCATCGGCCCGCACAAACCGTACGTCGGCGAGTAGCCGGATTATCGTGAGAGGATGGTATGCATACCGGGGACTGACGAGTTCGGTGGTGTCAAAGCGCAAGTTGATCATAGATCGCCGCCGCGTTCTCAATGAATTTCACAAAGATTTCCTTGATATCCACACCGGTTTTCTCAGCGGCCGTCCTCTCCACCTCCGCCAGGTTGGGGCCCCAGGCGACCACCGCTTTGTTGTAGATGGCGATCCAGATACTTCCACCGTGGGGACTGTCAATCCCAAAGCGTCGGTGGAGTTCGGTGCTATGCTTGCTGGCCCAGTGCTTGTCATCCCAGTACCGTTGCGACTCCCGTTCAATGGTTTGAACATCCATCTTAATCTCTCCCATCATCGCGCTTATGCAATGGTATTATAAGCCCGGAGGCTCATCTTGTCCAATCCTTACGCTGTCGAAGTAACAGAATTGACCAAAAAGTTCGGCGACTTCACTGCCGTGGACGGAGTCACGTTCAACATACAGCGCGGGGAGATATTCGGTTTCCTGGGCCCCAATGGTGCTGGCAAGACGACGACCATCCGCATGCTGCTGGGATTGCTGCGGCCCACGTTGGGCCACGCCACCGTGCTGGGGTATGACATCGTGCGCCAGTCAGAGGATATCCGCAAGCACATCGGCTACATGTCTCAGCGGTTCAGTCTCTACCGGGACCTGACCGTGAGCGAGAACCTGGATTTCTACGGACGCACCTACGGCGTGCGCGGCGAGCGGCTGCGGGCGCGGAAGCAGTTTGCGATTGAGATGGCGGGACTGCAGGGACGGGAGCGGGAACTGACGCGAAATCTCTCCGGCGGCTGGAAGCAGCGGTTGGCCCTGGGCGCGGCGATTTTGCACGAGCCGGAGATGCTCTTCCTGGATGAACCGACCGCCGGGGTAGACCCCATCTCCCGGCGGTCTTTCTGGGACTTGCTGTACCACCTGGCCGAGGATGGGACGACGATACTCGTCACAACTCACTACATGGACGAGGCCGAGCACTGCCAGGACCTGGCGCTCATTCACAATGGGTGCATCATCGCCCAGGGAGCGCCGGAGGAGATCAAACTGCACGAGATGCAGGGGCAGGTATTGGAGATTGACTGTGATCAGCCAGATATGGCGATTGGCGTCCTGCGACAACTCGCTTCCCCCCCCGTGGGGGGGATTGAGGGGGGGCTGCTGTTCGACGAAGTGGCACTGTACGGCGCACTGATCCACGTGGTGGCTGAAGGGGTCGCGGGGCACAAGCCCAGCATCGCGCAGGCATTGACTGAAGCTGGCGTCCAGGTGCACGTGATGGACGTCATTGCTCCGTCGTTGGAGGACGTTTTCATCGCCAATGTGCGCAACGACTCAGACCCTTCGGGTTTTCCGAAACCCGAAGGGTCTTCACAGGAGTGAGGATATGAAACGAAAGCGGATCGTTCCGATCATCATCATCGCCGTGGTCGTCGTTGCCGTGGCTGCTGCAGGCATCTACTTCGCCACAAACCCGGCTGTCTGGCACCAAACGCTGGTGCAACTGGAACTGGCCGAGGCTGAGGCGAGCGGCCTGACGGCTTCCGGGTTCATCGAGGCCGAGGAGATCACCATCGCACCAGAATTGGGATGCCGCGTGGTCGAGTTGCTGGTGGACGAGGGAGACGAGGTCGAGGCCGGGCAGGTGCTGGTGCGGCTGGACGGGACGTTGCTGGAGGCCCAGATCGAGGCGGCCCAGGCGGCCCTCGACATGGCCCAGGCACAATTGGCGCGGGCGCGTGCCGGCGCCCGCCTGGAGCAGATTCGGCAGGCGGAGGCCGCGCTGGCCCAGGCCGAGGCGGCCCACGACGGGGCCTACCAGGCCTGGCAGGACCTCATCGCCATCCGCGACAACCTTCAGGAACTGGACGCCCAGATCGTCCAGGCGAGAGCACAGGTGGCCGCGGCTGAGGCCGGGTTGGCCCAGGCCACCGCACTGAAGGACGCGGCCGAGATTGGCGACGATGCCTTCCAGAAGGGGATGGAGGCGCTTGCGGAAGCAAAGGAGGAATTGGAGAAGATTCCTGAACCCTACCGCCCCCCCCTGCCGGGGATGCAACTGGACGTTCACCTCATCCCCAACGCTTACTGGAAATCCTGGGTGGGCGTCAACACGGCCCAGGCCGGATTGGACGGAGCGCGGGCTGCGCTGAGCGATCTCTACGCCATGCGGAACAACCCTCAGGAACTGAACGGTCAGGTGGACGCGGCCGAAACGCAGTGCCGGGCTGCCGAAGCCGCTATCCAGATGGCACAGGCCAAGCTGGACGCACTGCGAGCGGGAGCCACGGAGGAGGAAATCGCCACTGTCGAGGCGCAGGCAGAGCAGGCCCAGGCCGCGCTTGACGCGCTGATGGTGCTGCGCGACAAACTGACCATCGTCGCACCGGTCGGCGGGCTGGTGCTGGAATGCAGCATCCACGAGGGGGAACTGGCCGCGCCCGGAGCCACGCTGCTCACGCTGGGCGATCTGGACAAGGTGACTTTGACCATCTACGTGCCGGAGGATAGGTTAGGACAGGTACTCATCGGCCAAGAGGTGGAAGTCCGTGTGGACAGTTTCCCGGAACGACAGTTCATTGGCACCATCGTGGCCATCGCCCACGAGGCAGAGTTTACCCCGCGCAACGTCCAGACGCAGGAGGAGCGCGTGAACATGGTCTTCGCCGTAGACGTCAGCATTCCCAACCCCGATCACGCGCTCAAGCCAGGGATGCCCGCCGACGCGGCGATTATCACCGAGGAGCAATAGCATGAGCAAATCCCAAAGCCCAAATCCCAAAGCCCAAATTGGTCATTGGCCATTGGTCATTGGTCATCTGATCCTTGTGATCCTTGCAATCCTCTTGACCGGTTGTGGAGGCAACACGACGAACGGTGGTCCTATCACCGCATCTGGCTTTATCGAGGGCGAGGAAGTGATGGTCGCGCCGGAGGTGTCGGGTCGCATCACCGAGATGCTTGTGGATCGCGGGGGCGTGGTGCAGGCGGGCGACGTACTGGTACGCCTGGACGACGCGGTGCTCCAAAGCCAGCGCTTGGAGGCTGAGGCAGGGCTAGCAGCCGCCCGCGCCAACCTGGCCCGTGTGCTGGCCGGCGCGCGCCCGGAAGAGATCTCCGCTGCGCGGGCCGCGCTCACCCAGGCGGAGGCCCAACGGGACGGGGCGGCCCAGGCCGTGATCAATGCCCAGAACACAATCAGCAATCCTCTGTCGCTCAACGCCGAGATTGACGGTGCCCGCACCCAGGGGCGCCTGGCCGAGCAGAACGTCGAGATGGCGGAGGCGAACCTGGCGGAGACGGAACTGAGGCACAACGTCTATGCCGAGCAGGGGGGAGATGTGGAACGCACCTGGGACCTGCAATTGCAGGCATCCCAGGCAGCGCTGGCGCAGGCGCAGGCCGAACTGAAAGGCGCTCAACAATACTACTATGCCCAGTTGGACATGCGCTCCAATCCACTCACCCTTGAAGCCAAACTCCACGGCGCAGAGATGCAGTACGACCTGGCCGAGGCACAGGTGACGGCTGCGCAAGCGGCGCTGGACGAACTGGAGGCTGGCCCGACCAAGGAGCAGATCGCGATGGCCGAGGCCCAGGTGCGGCAGGCCGAGGCCGCCGTGCACCTGATTGATGCCCAGATCGCCCAACTCGCGCTGACGGCTCCGATGGATGGCGTCGTCACCAACCGCAGCGGTCAGGCTGGAGAGACCTCTATGGCGGGCGCGCCGCTGCTCACCATCGCCAATCTGGACGAGGTGACACTGGTCATCTACATCCCAGAGAACCGCATCGGGCAGGTGCGGATGGGCCAGGAGGTGGAGGTGCGGGTGGACTCCTTCCCGGAGCGCGCGTTTGTGGGACACGTGGTGAACATCGCGGGAGAGGCGGAGTTCACCCCGCGCAACGTGCAGACGCAGGAGGAGCGCGTCAACCTGGTCTTTGCGGTCAAGGTGCGCCTCCCCAACCCCGGCCACGCGCTCAAGCCAGGGATGCCTGCCGACGCAACGATGCAGCCGTAGCGACAAGCCTCCCGAAGGATCCCGACTGGACCACGAAAGTCGCGAAAGAACGCGAAAGGCACGAAGGCTTGCGTGCTTTTCGTGCCCTTTCGCGTGTTTCGTGGTCCAAGACCCCGTGCCCAGGTCAGCGCAGCAGAGTTTTTCTGCGCCGCAGGCTGGCCGAAACCGCAAATATCTCTGGCCTACGTCACAGAATAGGGAATCATGCCGACTTTTCTGAAGTGCGGGAGAATAGCAACTGCAAAGCGCCAAGCAGAACGTCAATGATCAAGGACAGAAGGGCGACTACGGAGAACCCCCTGAACATCTGAGGATAGTCTAGAAGTCGCATCCCCTGGAAGATGAGTGCACCGGCGCCGCCACTGCCTGGGAGACAGCCAACTATGGCCACGGCTACAGATGCCGTTGCGAGAATCCTGGATCCGGCGATGAGGCGAACGACAAGTGGCGAAGGGTACCAATGTTCAAGCAAGGTACCGACTGTGAAAGGCAAAGCAAAAGCAAACACAAATATCCCCACACTGATCATTCCTGCGACTCTTCCGAGGCCGACACGGATTACAATGATAGGGGACACCAGCGCCACCAACGCCAAGGTCACTGCGACGGTGCGCCACGGCAGCAGCATGGAGGCTCTGCGCGAACCGGGAAGAGCGGAGAATAGGCTGCGTGCCACAAGTGCGCAGGCGTAGCCCAAACCACCTCCCACAACTGTTCCAGCAAGCCAGGGCACCAGGGAAATCAGTAAATGGTCAAGGAAAATGTCCATCATTCTCAACTCTCCTTGTCAGCCGGTACGTAGGGAATCAGCCCTTTCTCGTAGGCCACCTCTTGTATTTCACGCGGCAACCTGCGTGCATCAACGATGAAACCATCTACCATAATCATCCAGGCCATGATGTTGTCGTCCATCTTGCTCGGCCGGTACCAATTGGGGTCCATCTGCATCATATTCAAAGCATCGCGCACCGCTCTTGATTTGGCCGAACCCGTGCTCTTGCTGACACCAAACCACTCACATAGCTCAGCCGCGCTTACGTGGGGGTCTTGGGTTTTGTCGAAGAGGAAATTGACGAATCCCAAGGCATACACAATACCGCACGCCCACGAATTGACGCGCCCGCTCAATAGAGGAGATGGACGCTTGCGACATAGGGCAGCCGTTGCCTGGCGGGCTAGTTGGGCGTATTCCTCGTCCAGGTGCTCTTTGCAGAATGGATCCGTCAGTGCCACGATGGCGTCGAACTTGGCCCGCATCTTCTTGGGCACTCTTTCCGATTTGCTGGTTCTGACCATATTTCTCACTCCTTGATCGAAACTGTGTTTGCCCCCGCTGGATCGTCAGATCCAGCAGTTCTACGTCAGCAGAAGGTTGGCGTTACCCAATGGGATGATGAAAGTGCGAAAGGCGGGCGTAACCGTTCACCTGGGGGCAAAGAAACCGGGTTTTTCCTGCCAGAGGAACCGCTTTGGCTCTTGAAAAGCACTCGCAGCCAGCACTATTCTGCTTGCGAAGCGCCAAAAACCCGGTTTCTGACCTCCCCCCTGAATTCCTTGAAGCCCGAAATTCTTTACAAACGAGACAAGATTCGCTCGTCATTCTGTTCGCTCGTCATTCTGTTCGCTCGTCATTCTG
>Ga0209121_10000967_pt1 | contig 30416 bp, 25 predicted proteins | sample Cruoilmetagenom3_FD_187292 | JGI IMG/M metagenome (GOLD analysis project Ga0209121, IMG submission 187292) | Oil polluted marine microbial communities from Coal Oil Point, Santa Barbara, California, USA - Sample 3 (SPAdes) (version 2) | ecosystem: Environmental > Aquatic > Marine > Oil seeps ...
ACCCATTGGTGTTGTACAACTTCAGTACCATTTTCTATACTTACTAAAGCTCTGCCTTCACTACCAGAAGGAAAGGTGAGTTTTGCCGTATCACCAACATTATAGTTTTCTTTATCTGTTGAGAAGACTAACATTTTAGCCGCTTCTTTATCACCAGATGCTGAGTTAGACCACCAGTTCTTATAGAAATAGGCTGTTCGTCCAGTAGCATGACCACTTACAGGATCGACCACTCTGATTAAGTAACGCCCACGATCATTTTCTGGAATATTGACTTTAAAACTCGCTTTACCTTTTGCATCTGTATCTATTTCATATTGCTGAACAGGTCTATGATAATTGCTAGACACGTAACTCGATAGGTTATCGTAAGAGGAATTCCACCACCAACGCCATTCAATCTTATATACTTTTACTTCTAGCTTTTTTCGTTGAATTGGTTTGCCTTCAGCAGTAACTGTAGCAATATCGAACGTGTGATTTTCGTCTGTAAAGAACGAGCCATAGTTGTTGCCTTTTGGTGATTGCAAACCAACAAAACTCTCGTAAGGTGCATATGGCATGGTGAAAGCATCAAGTGAAAAATCTCCACCATTCTCAAAAGCTCTTACTAAAAATTGTGCTGTAAGCATTCCTGGAGCATTCTTACCAATATTTAATTCGGTATCTACTTTTGCTTTTCCTTCTGCATCTAAATAGCCTTCAAAAACATTGGTTTCTTCTGTGCTGAATTGCTTAGTTGGGTCATTAAATATGTAGTTTTTATAGCCCTCAAATCTTGTGTAAGATGTTGTGAATTTTGCTTTTATTTCAGTTTTTAAATTCTTTGCTGGTGCACCATGTAACCAAGCGACATTTAAGTCTCCTTGTAAGGGTTTGTTGTTAGTTAAAACCTTGTCTTTAAAATCTATTTTAATTTTTAGACGGTTAGGCTTAACGGTCTCGATTTTTAAACTTTTAGAAAAATTAGCTCCACCTACAGACACCTTAGCATTGTAGTTTCCGGTTTTGTAATCTGATGATGTTGGTACTTTAAAATCATAGAAATTATTAATGTTATCTACAGACACTTTTCTGTATACCAACTTCCCAACAGGATCTGTGATTTCTAGTTTTACAGGATGACGTTTTGGTAATTTATTCGCTTTGTCATTGAGCACAAAGGTTAAGAATAAACTATCTCCTGGTCTCCAAACACCACGTTCTCCATAGATATAGCCTTTGAGTCCACGTTGCAATCTATTTCCAGACACATCGAACTTACTTAGTGATAAGGAATTACCATCAAACAACTTGACATAGCTTACATTTTTACCTTTTGATACAATGGCAAAAGCCGCACGTTTTTTAGCATCTAATTCTATAATACCATCATCGTTGGTATTGCCTTTGGCTAGCTCTTGTTGTTGAAAATTATATAAAGTGATGTTAGCACTTGCTTCAGGATTTGTAGTGAGAATATTGGTTACCGCAAAGAAGTATGTATTGTCGTTACCTTGTTTTGCAATGACACCAAGGTTTGAACCTATTAAGTTAAGAGCAACTGTACGATTTCCATAATTAAAATAAGAATCTGTACATGCATTATTTCGGTCTCTATATCTGTAATTAGTATTTCTGTAGCTGTAGCTCAAATTATCCCAATATCGCTCTTCTCTTAGTTCTTGTTCTTCTTCAGAAATATCTTCTGAGGCATAGAAATCTTCCTCATAATAATCATCGTAGTAGTCATCATAATAATCGTCTTCATCTACTTCTGTAGTTTCTGAGTTTGAGGTACAGTCGTAAAGAGAATAGTCACGTTTAAATCCAACTTCTACTCTGTAAATTGCACCTGGATCTGCTTGTAAATATTTAGACAAATCGATACTATAAGCTTTCCATTTGCCTGTATTTTGTTTTGGGTCTTGGATCAACGTAATGGTTTCTTTAGCAATACGACGACCAACATGTTTTATGTGATATTCGTTATTACTATTCATGTTGTTTTCTTGAAGAAACTGTAGTACATTATCTTCAAATATTTTAATGATTCTCACATCAACCTTACTTAAGTTAACAGCTTCAAAATTGAATTTCAAATCTGAAGAGTTCGGTAAAATTGAACCATTGCTAATTAGACGCACTTGTGGTTTTAATTCCTCGAAGGTTAAGGTTTGAGCGAATGCAGTTTTAAGTTTAAAACCGTCTGTGGTTTTAATTCCTGTAAAGACATCAACTCTAATATCGCCAACTAATTTAGTATCAGGATATACTTTTAAGACGTTACCATCTACAATGTATTTTGGGTTTTTTACATTTTGAATTGTCACTAAACCAGCAAAATTTTGTTGCTTTTTTAAAGGATCAGAAAAGTTAATAGATAAGTATTGCTCTGGATTTTGAATCACGTTAGTTTCTACAATACTAAAGTTGTTTTTTCCTGGAATGTTGATAAAGTTCTCACCTTTATTTTCGGCTTTTATGGCTTTTCCATTCCAAGCAATATCAATTTTACTGTCTTCTATTTGACGCTTGATACTGTCTATTCTGAATTCAAAATATCTGGCAGGTTCTGGCACTTCTAACCAAACTAAATTCAAGTCTTTTTTATTCTGTTTCGAAGATACTAATTGCTTTGCATCTTCTAACGTAATCACATCCGAAGAGCGTAATTGACCTAACACATATTGCCATTCTTTGCTATAAGATTGTAGGTTGTTGGTGTTGATACTAAAACTTGGTGTGATGGTTTTAAACTCAAAAGTGTAGTTTTTAAATTCTGCAGGAATGGTTTTATAGATATCACCCAATTTTACTGTAACTCCGTATACTGTTGCAGGCTCTAAAGCTTCATCTGGTGTAAATAGAAGTGTGTGTGTGTTGAGTGCTTTTAATGTGCCTTGGATATGAGGTTGTGTTTTAATTAAATCTGTATCTAATACTTGTTCTGCTTCCCAACCTTCAACCTCTTCAGTCAAATTGATTCTAATAGGTGTTTTTACCGAAACCACTCCAGATGTGGTATAACTTACATAATCTCTGTACTTAAAAATATTATCGGTTTCTACAGGCTTCTTTTTACACGATACTGCGATTACAATTAGAGCTAGGAAGGCAAGGTGCTTTTTGATGTGCATAGTTGTTTGATAGTATTAAAATAAAACTTCAGTGAAAAAGAAGGGTAGGTGCATTCTTGTTAAAATATGTACGCCAAGTTTTTAACGTTTGGATTTTGGCCTGCTGTTAAATTGTTCTTAAAACTTACTTTTCATAAATCCCAATAGTCAACTTACCCTTATCATTCATTGTTGCACGATACATGCCAGCAGTGTTAAACTCAGCAACCATATTACCATTCTTATCAACAGCAACAATACCACCATCACCACCTAAATCTGCTACTTTGTCTAATACAATTTTAGAAGCCTCTTTTAGACTTATTCCTTTGTAATCCATTAGCGCAGAAATATCGTGAGCTACTTGTGCTCTTATAAAATATTCTCCCCAACCTGTGCTCGATACTGCACATGTAGCATTGTTTGCATAAGTACCAGATCCAATAATTGGTGCGTCACCAACTCTGCCATATCGTTTGTTGGTCATTCCTCCTGTAGATGTTCCAGCGGCTAGATTTCCATTCTTATCTAGTGCAGCACAACCTACAGTCCCGAATTTGGCATTTTTAATATCGGCATCATAGAAATCTATATAGGCAGACTCATTATCTACTTTACCTGCTGTTTTTGCTTCCCGTTCTTTAACACGCTTTAGAGATTCTAAACGTCTTTCAGTATAAAAATATTCCGGTTCTACTATAGTTAACCCTTGCTCTTCTGCAAAAATCTCTGCCCCTTTTCCAGAGAGCATCACATGCTTAGACTTATCCATTACTGCTCTTGCTAAATCAATAGGATTTCTAACTGTTGTTGTGCCAGCTGAAGCACCAGCATTTAAAGTTTTCCCATCCATTATTGAAGCATCGAGTTCGTTAGTTTCGGCATTAGTAAACACAGCGCCTTTACCTGCATTAAATAATGGCGAATCTTCCATTACATTAATAGTTTTGGTAACCGCATCTAAACTACTTCCTCCGTTTTTTAAAACGTTGTATCCAACTCTAATGGCTTCTTCTAATTTAGCTTTATAGGCAGCTTCGTTTTCTGGAGTCATATTTTTTTTTAGAATTGTGCCTGCACCACCATGAATAATGATAGCGAATTCTGGTTTGGACTGTCCATTACCTTCAGGGTTTTCTCGTGTTATGTTTTCAGGATGTTCATCCGGATTTGGTAGCAATTCACCACATGCAAATACTAGACATAGTGTAAAAACAAAAGGAATTAATTTTTTCATGATGGGTCAGTTTTTATAAGTGCTTTAAAGTTACATTTTTAAGAATAATGCTTCAAACAAAACCGATAATTTATTAGTAACTTTGCATCAAAATTTAATAATTCGTAAAAAACAAGCATATATGGAAGCAGTTGCTACCGATTTCGGAATAAAAGAAGCTTTACAACAATTAGGTGTTAAAGACTTAAATGAAGGGACTTCAACAGGATCTAATAATTTTTCTAACGGAGATATTATTGAAAGTTATTCACCTGTAGATGGTCAATTAATTGGCAAAGTAAAAACAACAACACGAGCAGATTATGATAAGGTAATGGATGCAGCAACAAAAGCATTTTTATCTTGGAGAGATGTGCCAGCACCTCAGCGTGGTGAAGTTGTACGTCAGTTTGGCAACAAACTAAGAGATTTAAAAGAACCTCTAGGTAAGCTTGTATCTTACGAAATGGGAAAATCGTTACAAGAAGGTTATGGTGAAGTGCAAGAGATGATTGACATCTGTGATTTTGCTGTTGGATTGTCTAGACAATTAAATGGGCAAACCATTCCGTCTGAACGTCCAGGACACGTTATGAGAGAGCAATGGCACCCAATTGGTGTGGTTGGTATTATTTCGGCATTTAATTTCCCAGTTGCAGTTTGGGCTTGGAATACAGCATTAGCTTGGATTTGTGGTGATGTTTGTGTTTGGAAAGCTTCTGAAAAAGCACCTTTATGCTCTGTAGCTTGTCAAAACATTATTGCAGGGATTTTAAAAGAAAATAATTATCCAGAAGGTATTTCTTGTATCGTTAATGGCGATTATAAAGTTGGTGAAATGATGACTACTGACCATAGAATTCCTTTAGTATCTGCTACAGGTTCTACAAGAATGGGTCGTATTGTTGGAGCAACTGTTGCTGAGCGTTTTGGAAAATCATTATTAGAATTAGGTGGAAATAATGCTATTATTATTACACCAACTGCAGATTTAAAAGTAGTTGTTCCTGGTGCTGTTTTTGGTGCTGTAGGAACTTGTGGACAGCGTTGTACATCTACTAGACGATTAATTATTCACGAATCAGTTTATGATAAAGTACGTGATGCTATCGTTGGTGCTTATGGGCAGTTAACGATTGGTAATCCTTTAGACGAAAAAAATCATATTGGTCCATTAATCGATCACGATGCTGTAAACACGTATTTAGCTGCTATTGAAAAAGCAAAAGCTGAAGGCGGAAATGTATTAGTTGAAGGTGGAGTTTTAGAAGGTGAAGGTTACGAATCTGGATGCTACGTAAAACCAGCAATTATTGAAGCTGAAAATAATTTTGAAATTGTGCAGCACGAAACCTTTGCTCCGATCTTATACTTAATGAAATATTCTGGTGAGGTTGAAAATGCTATTGCAAAGCAAAACGGAGTGGCTCAAGGTTTATCTTCTGCTATCATGACTAACGAAATGAAGGAAGCAGAAAAATTCTTATCATATGCAGGTTCTGACTGTGGAATAGCTAACGTCAATATCGGTACATCTGGTGCTGAAATTGGTGGTGCTTTTGGTGGTGAGAAAGAAACAGGTGGTGGACGTGAGTCTGGATCTGATGCTTGGAAAGTGTATATGAGAAGACAAACGAATACAGTAAACTACTCAGACGAGTTACCTTTAGCACAAGGGATTAAGTTTGATTTGTAAATTGAAATTTATTAGTGACAATAAGAAAGTCGTTTCGAAAGATTCGGCTTTTATTTTTAACATAATTAAACGCAACCATTTCTTACACAACTCATCTTATAGTTATATATTTCGATTAATGAGTAATCATAAAATGAACACATGGAAATAAAATTGAATCAAATTCTAGTGTTAGGACTTCTGTTCCTGTTATTAAGTTGTGAAACAAGATTTGAAACGAATACTAGAGTATTAGTTAAAGGTAAAGTAGTTGATGATTTTGGTCAACCAATTTCTAATGCAGAAATAAGTGTATATACGCAAAAAGGTACAGGTTATATATTAACTCCAGGTCCTTCTGGAGAGGATGAATACCTTTTAGGTAGAAATATATGCAATGCAGATGGCACATTTTCAGTAACGTCAATTTTTGATGAAGATGTCGATTTTTTTATAGAGGTCGTTAGTGATAATAATTTTTCAGAATATATTTATAAAACTAGTACACTATTCTACACACCTGAAAATTTGGTATTCGATCTTCAAACTGTTACCTTAAAAGAGCTTGTCAATGTAAACTATAATATTTCGAGAGTAAGTGGTGAAGGTAACTCTATAAGCTACACTTTTACATTTATTGATGATTTTTGTATAGAAGTGTTTGAAGAAGGGGAACTAATTGAAAACGAAAGTTATTGTTTTCAAGACATAGAATTAAATGGGACTTTAAACGACAACTTACCAAATATTGAAAGAAATTTTAGTTCAGTTTTAGGGTCTATTGTAGAATTTACGTATTCTATTAATAACCAACCAGAAGTTTCAGAAACATTTACCATAGGTCAAGAAAATTATGAGTTTACATTTACCTATTAGAGATATAATAATTATTTCACTATTGTTTTTGGGTTCAGTAGGATATGCTCAAAGTGATATTGAAGATATAAACAAAGATGAAGAAATAGGGTTTAATAAACGTCATAAAACTAGACAGAAATATGCAACATTTTCTATAGGTTATCATAATCCTATTACTTCTGGAGACAATTATTTTGGAAATGCATTAGAAGGCAGTTCAGGTATAGATTTTAGCTTTCAGTTTTATATTTATAGGCAATTTGTTTTGGGTGTTTCAGCGAATTCAAGTTATTTTGATGTGAAAGATCAAACAATTGTTGGGAATTACAAAAAAACAACATTGAACGAGCAGTTTTTGTATGTAGGCTATGAATTTTTACCCACTAATAAATTGAGATTAGGTGTACTGGTTTCTATAATAGGAAATGCGCGTTTCAAAAATAAATTTCGCTCTCAGCCACTAGCGTATCAAATAGATTATGGAAATTTGGGAAGTTATGGCTTTAATATTAAGTATGAAATTGGTCGCAGTTTTATGATACATATAGACTATGCTTATCGTACGAGCAAAACAGATATTAAAACGCCACTAGAAATACAAAAAACATTCAGCAGAGCTTCTTATCATAATATTGGATTTGGATTAACTTTTACAATTGGGAGTAAAGATATGTTGTCTAGGTTGATTGAATAAAATTATAGCTTTTGTGGCTTTTACGTTTTGTCGAATAATCAGAGATATTTATTGTTCGTTTCTTATTTTTTGTAATTTGAACTCTTTCAGATAAAAAGTATAATCCGTTTTAAACGTTTTTAAATGAAATAGGTCTAATAGACGATGAAACATCCATGATTATAATAACATGAAACAAATAGAGCTGCAACATTTATATTGGCGAGTAGGATTTGGGATACATCCTGCAGAATACAAGTCCATTAATAAAAGTAGAAAAAGTGTTGTAAAATCACTTTTTAAAGATTCTAATACCTTTTCACCATTAAAAGTTGATGTTTCATATTTCAATAATATAAGTTACAAGGATTTAAAAGACAATCCAGAACTAGCCAAATCAGTTCGAGAAAAAAACGTAAAAAAAATAAAGGAACTCAACTTTCAATGGATAAATCAATTAGCTACATCAAAAGAACTTCTTAGAGAACGAATGACGCTTTTCTGGGCCAATCATTTTGTTTGTAAAGACAATAATATTGTATTCATTCAGAAGTACAACAATACCTTAAGGACGTATGCAATAGGTGATTTTAGAGCTTTTGTCAAAGCCGTTTCTAAAGAAGCTGCAATGCTAAAATATTTGAATGGGAAACAAAATAGAAAAAATAAGCCCAATGAGAATTTTGCTCGCGAAATTATGGAGCTATTTACATTAGGTGAAGGAAACTATTCTGAAACTGATATTAAGGAAAGTGCAAAAGCCTTTACTGGTTATAACCATGATATTAAAGGCAATTTCGTATTAAGGAAACATCAGCACCATAATGGACAAAAGACATTTTTTGGAAAAACCGGTAATTTTTCTGGTGATGATATTATCGATATAATACTAGAGAACAAACAATGTGCGCGATATATTTCTAAAAAAATATATCGCTATTTTGTTAATCCAACACCAAATGAAAAACACATCAACGCTATGACGGAAGTGTTTTTTAAAGATTATAATATTGGAAATTTAATGCGATTTGTTCTACTTTCTGATTGGTTTTACGCTGTAGAAAATATAGGCGCTAAAATAAAATCACCAATTGAATTTATGGTGGGAATCGCAAATACAGTACCTATTAAGTTCGAAAGAAAAAAGGATATTTTAAAGATTCAGAAACTATTGGGTCAAACATTATTAGATCCACCAAACGTAGCTGGCTGGAAAGGCGATAAAGCATGGATAGATGCTAATACCATAATGGCACGACTAAAACTACCTTCTTTAATGCTTAATAATGCCATAATTTCTTTAAAAAAGCATGGTGATTTTAATGATAGTTTCAGAGAACGCTACTTTAAAAGAAATAAAGGCAAGTTACCTTTTAAAATCTTACCAAATTGGGATACATTTTCTACTAATTTTAAATCCGTTGAGACTGAAAGATTAGACACATATATTATACAAGGAAAAATTAACAAGGGTACAGCAGACTATTTAGAAACTCTGAATAAAAAATCGAAAAAAGATTATTGTATTCAGCTAATGTCATTACCAGAATATCAAATGTGTTAATTATGGAAAGACGTAAATTTTTAAAAAATTCGGCATTAGCAAGTAGCTTATTATTTGTTCCTAGTTTTGTAAAAGCATTTGAATCTGTTACTACAGAACGATTTGGGTTTAAACGACTGGTTATTGTTCAACTTGCTGGGGGAAATGATGGTTTAAACACTATTATTCCATATAACAATGACATTTATTACAATGCAAGACCTCGATTAGCAATTAAGGAAGGTATAATAAAACTAAATGATGACTTAGGATTTCATCCAAGTTTAGCACCATTACGTTCATTGTTTGATAATGGTGAATTATCTATTATAAATAATGTTGGCTATCCTAATCCTGTTCGGTCGCATTTTAGATCCATGGATATTTGGCAAACTGCAAGTGGCGCTGACGAATATTTGCAAAGTGGTTGGTTGGGTCGCTATTTAGATGCAAATGGCAAAAAACCATACAACGCTTTAGAAATGGATGAGCAATTAAGTTTAGCCATGAAAGGCGAACATTTTAATGGAATTGCGACTAACGATTACAGAGTATTATACAACACGTCGAAAGACCCATATTTTAAAAATGTACTTAATCATTATAACGATGCACATTTAAGTGAACACAACTTAGGTTACTTATACCAAACCATGATTGAAGCTAAGTCTTCTGCTAATTACATTTATGAGAATACTAAAGTAAAGCTATCTCAGCAGGAATATCCGCAAAATAAATTTGCTAGACAGCTTAAAAATGTGGCACAGTTTATTAATTCTGGATTGGAGACCAAAGTTTTTTACACATCATTAAATGGTTTTGACACACACGCAAACCAACTTAACAAACAAAAGCGATTACTGTCTCAATATGCTGATAGTATTTCAGCCTTTGTTAAAGATTTAAAGCATAATGAAACTTTCGATGATACTTTAATCCTAACATTTTCTGAATTTGGAAGACGTGTTAAACAGAATGCAGCAACTGGTACTGACCATGGAGCTGCTAACAATGTTTTTGTAATAGGTAAAAGTCTAAAGAAAGCTGGCTTTTATAATGATTTAGCTAGTTTAAGTGATTTAGATGATAATGGAGACTTAAAATTTGAAATTGATTTTAGAACTATCTACGCTACTATTTTAAGTCAATGGCTTGATGCGGATGATACTACTATTTTAAATAATTCTTATGACAAACTTAATTTCATATAAGCAAAGCTTACAATTATCATTTTTAAATTATTTTATTACCATTGGTAATTTAGAAGGTACTTACGTGATAGCAATAAGACGATCGATTATCAAATAATTATTTCCACAATTGTAACGGTTTCAATAACTGAAGATGGTTGCCACTTTATACTGAAGAATTAGAATTGACATTACAGTAAAATTAAAAACCTTGTTTCATTTTAGCTTTTGGCTGAGTGAAACAAGGTTTAAATAATTGATTAATAGCAATACAAAGATGTGCATAATATTCTATGGTTAATAATATTTATGATGAATGGTTAAAAAAAATGTATAATCTGTCTGATTTTAGTCACTGCTCCGATTAAATACAGAAAACAAAGGTTAAAACCACCGTTAAACCCGACGAATTAATTATACTTTACTTTTCGTAATATTCTAATGGTTTCTTTATAAGACTTATACAATTGAGAACTATACTTTTTTATGTACGGTTTAGAATACTCAAGCTTAAGCAAAGCATCTTCAAAACCATTGAGGTAACATATTAAATAACTTGCCGCCAAATTTTGTAAATCTGCTTCTTCATGCTGGTGCAATGACATTCCTTTTTCAAGTTTTTCTAAAATGGCATTGTTGGAATTATAAATATGATGTAATACTTTTTTATCAAATTGTGGAGACTTAAAAATTAAATTCGCTTCTATAGAATAATTGGCATTATCTTCAAAATGAATTGTTTTTTCTTCTAGTTTATAATATTTATAGGATTGTTGAAGACCAAGTCTTACATATTCAATAATTTTAAATGAATCTTCTGTAAATGAAATAGCAACCTCATCTAAAGCCGAATAAAACAAACGCACCTGCTCATTTATTAATTCTATATCTACTCTCGAAAAGAATACTTCATCTTTAACATGTTTTTTATCACCAGACCAACACAGTACAAAGTACTCTTTAAAGACCTTGTACTTAGGGCTAAAATCTTGACGCTTATTCATAAAATCAAAAACACCATTTAACGTTAACTCAATACTGTTTTGGGCGTGATTTTCTATGGCCTCTACGATTTTAGAATTGACATCTTTAATTTCAATATCAAAAACCTTAGGCATACTCATACTACCATCTCTAAAAAACACAGATCCACCATAATACTTCCAAATGTTTTTTCTTAGCGACGTGATTTCATCAATTGGTCTAATGGTTACTAACCCAACAACTTTATCATCTGGTAAATGCGGAAAAGGAATATTTTCGTATTGCACTATTGGTGGATTAGAGAGATATGCATTGATTAAATTCTGAATTTTACTGTCATCAAAAAAATCAACACCTACAATTTTATTGTCTTCGTCTTCTACACCAATTACTATATAAGAGTTATTTTCTGGATTGCTATTTGAGAGTGCGCAAATATGTTTTAGAAACTTTGCTTTTCCTTCCTTAAAACTAATATCAATTTTTCGCTTTTTGTCATAAAAACTATTCTCATCATTATGAGCTAGTAAGTTTTTTATGAGTAAGCGTTTGTTAATCATGTTTGTTATTCCTGCATTGACAAGAACCTCATTAATTAGATTTTTTTACTGTTGTAGAATTTGCCTGTGCTGTACAAAACATTAATACATCTGCAATATTAACATGGGCAGGACGCGAAATAGCAAAGTAAATAACATCTGCAACATCCTCTGGTTGCAATGCTTTATAACCTTTATAAACATTATCTGCGGCACTATCTCCTTTAAACCTAACTTTAGAAAATTCAGTTTCTACTAAACCAGGATTAATGGCACCAACTTTTATTCCAAATGGATTTAAGTCAATACGCATTCCTTCGGTAATTGCTAAGACAGCATGCTTGCTGCCGCAATACACATTCCCATTAGGATAAACTTCTTTACCAGCAGAAGAACCAATATTTATTATGTGTCCAGATTTTCGTTCAGTCATACCTGGAATTACCGCTTTACTAACATAGAGCAATCCCTTTACATTAATATCCATCATTGCATCCCAATCGTCCAAATCACCTGTTTGTATTGGATCTAAACCATGCGCATTTCCGGCATTGTTTATTAGAATATCTATTTTTTGAAATTCTTTTGGTAACGATGCAATAGCTTCTAGCGTTTTTTCCCTATCACGAACATCAAAATTTAAGGTATGTACATCGGTTTCTCGAGATAGTGCTTTTTCTACACTATCTAATCGTTGTTGTCTACGACCACATAAAATTAAATTGATACCATGCTTGGCAAATAAGTGCGCTGTTGCTCTACCTATTCCACTTGTTGCTCCTGTTATTAATGCTGTTTTTCTCATAGTTATTTCCTGCGAAGGCAGGAATCTTTAAGTTAATTATTATAATCTCCATAGCGCAAGATTCCTGCCTTCACAGGAATTTATTAAGGCACCTTATGTCCTTGGCTAGCCACTAAAATCAAAAACCAATCTTCTAATTCTAAATCAATTTTTGCGGCTTCAACTGCATGCTTCAATCGCTCTTTATTGGTTGTACCGATTACAGGATGAATTCCTGAAGGGTGTTTTAAAATCCAAGCTAATAACAACTGATCTTCTGTGGCATTGTATTTATCCATTAATTCACCAAGTTGCTTATGTATACGTCTAGTTTGTTCATTATCCTCTCTAAACACAGAGCCTAATGGCGACCATGCCATTGGTTTTATTCCGGCAGTCGTCATATAATCCAAAGTACCATCGTGCATTGCTGAATGCTGCGTTAATGAAAATTCAACCTGATTAACATCAATATCTATTCGCAAACCAATCATTTCCATTTGTGCTGGTGTAAAATTAGATACTCCAAAATCTCTAATTTTTCCATCTTTTTTAAGAATGGTTATAGTTTCTGCGATTTCTTCAGCAACCATTAATGGACTTGGTCTGTGCAATAACAATAAATCTAAGTATTCTGTATTTAAGTTTCTTAAAGACTCTTCAACCGACCAAATGATATGTTCTTTACTATAGTTGTAATGTCCAACTTTGTTATCTCGTTTTTCACAGACAAACTGAATACCACATTTTGATATCAGTTGAATATCTTCACGATTAATATCCGATTCTACAAAAGCTTTTCCAAAGTCAGCTTCTGTAGTATATGCACCATAAATATCAGCATGGTCAAAAGTGGTAATATTATTAGAAATGCAATGGTGCATTAAAGCGGCCATTTCTTTTTTTGAGAGTTGTTTTCCCCAACTTCCCCAGGTCATCGTACCTGCAATTAAACGAGAATATGTCACTTTCTTTTCAGTTTATAAGGGTTTTTCTGTAATTGATGCATAAAAATACTCAAAACATAACGAAAACAGTATCATTGATATGTAATTATTCGGTATCCCAAATCATGAAACATTTACAGTCTATAAAATCACTCTTTTTAAGTTTAATTATTTTGGTATGTTTTTCAAACTGTACCAAAGAAGACGTTAATTCTAATCAGCAACTATCTAGTATTTCTGTAAAACTAAAAAGTACTGTTGGCACTTATAATAAGGTTTTTGTTGAAATTGAAGATGTACAATTAAAAGTAAAAGAAGATGAAAATGCCTCTAATGCTTGGATAAGTTTAAATGCAATAAATCAAGGTACTTATAACATCTATGATTTAAGAGACAACTCAGAATTACTACTTGTAAATAATTTTGAAATTAAATCTACATATATCTACGAGATTAGATTGATACTTGGTGACAATAATTTTATGGATTTAGATAATATACTTTATAGTTTAGACGTTACAGATTTAGGTAACTCAGCACCATCTAATTTGGTGAAAATAGATTTAAATTCAAATCATATATACGACTTTGTAATTAACATAGATATAGATAACTCGGTTAGCTATAATGAAGACCAAAACATGATGGTTCTAGATCCAGAATTGTATACTGAAATAACACAATTTTAATATTAATTACGCTAATCCATAATTAATAACTATAAAAGAGTAATACTTCGGTATTACTCTTCTTTGTTTTATTATATTATGAATCATAACAAAAAGTCTATACCGTTAATTATAAACGTATATAAAACAACAATAAATTATATCAAATGAAATATCTAAAACAAATTATAGCATTATTAGTGATTGTATTGTCATTTTCCTGTGATGAAAATGAAAACACAATGAATAGTGAAACAGCTGTGTTCTCTGTTAAACTTATAGATGATCCTGGCGATTATGAAAACGTGTATGTCGAAGTTATAGACGTTATGGTTAAATATGAAAGTGATAATGACATTGATCAAGAAGAAGAAGGAGGTTGGGAGTCTATTGGAATAATTAATCCTGGTATTTACGATTTATTAGAACTCACAGGTGGTGTAAGTCTTCAACTTATAGAAAATGAAGAAATTGAAACAGGTACAATAAAGCAAATTCGTTTGTTATTAGGTGACGAGAACAGTGTGGTTTTAGAAGGTGAAACAGAAGCTCTGCCTTTAAACACACCAAGTGGTCAGCAATCTGGACTTAAAGTAATGGTGAATCAAGAAATTTTAGCCGGATTTAATTATGATTTTATCTTAGATTTTGATGTAGATGAATCCATAGTTATGGCAGGTAATTCTGGAAATATAAATCTTAAGCCAGTTTTAAGGGCTAATTTAGAATTTAATTCAGGCAGTTTATCTGGGATGATTTTACCTTTAGGAATTGCTGTAGAGATAGAGGTAACTAATGGTCTTGTATCGGCTTCTACAATGACCGATGCAATGGGTAATTTTGAGATTTTAGGATTGCCCGAAGGACTATATACACTTACCATTACTCCAGATGACGATTCTTTATTAATCCCTATTACAATTCCCAATGTTGAAGTGGTTGTTGGAGAAACAACAATCTTAGAAACTGTTACTTTAGAATAAGATTAGTACACAAATAATAGAAAAGCGCAATATCATTTCATATTGCGCTTTTTTTTAACCAATTGTTAACAGCAACTAACAAATAATTTTAACACTTTGCATCACTGAAAAAATTACTAAAAATAGTTTTGTTCTTAAACCCTTAAAATAATGGAAGAAACGAGTACTGTTGATATTAAATCAATTAATGAAAAGATAGAAAAAGAAAGTGCATTTGTAGACTTACTTACCTTAGAAATGAATAAGGTAATTGTTGGACAGAAGCATATGGTAGAACGACTACTTATAGGTTTACTTGGTCAAGGTCATATTTTACTAGAAGGAGTGCCTGGTTTAGCAAAAACCTTAGCAATTAATACACTTTCTAAAGCAATTGATGCTAGTTTTAGTAGAGTTCAATTTACACCAGATCTTTTACCGGCTGATGTTGTTGGTACTTTAATTTACAATATGAAAGAGAATGATTTCTCAATTAAAAAAGGTCCAATCTTCGCGAATTTTGTATTAGCAGATGAAATAAATAGAGCACCTGCAAAAGTTCAATCTGCTTTGTTAGAAGCGATGCAAGAGAAGCAAGTAACTATTGGAGACGAAACCTTTATTTTAGATAAACCATTCTTAGTAATGGCAACACAAAACCCTATTGAGCAAGAAGGAACTTATCCTTTACCAGAAGCTCAAGTGGATCGTTTTATGTTAAAGACCGTAATTGATTATCCAAAAATAGACGAAGAACAGATGATAGTGAGAGCCAACTTAAAAGGATCTTACGAAAAAGTAAACCCTGTGGTTTCCGTAGCTCAAATTTTGAGTGCACAAAATGCTGTTAGAGAAGTTTATATGGATGAGAAAATTGAAAAATACATCTTAGATATCATATTCGCTACACGTTATCCAGAAAAATATAAACTAGGAGATTTAAAAGGATTGATTTCATTTGGCGCATCTCCACGTGGTAGTATCAATTTAGCAACAGCTGCTAAATGTTATGCGTTTATTAAAAGAAGAGGTTATGTAATTCCTGAAGATGTTAGAGCTGTAGTACATGATGTATTACGTCATAGAATTGGCATTACATATGAAGCCGAAGCTGAAAATGTCACTTCAGAAGACATTATTAATAAGATTGTAAACGAAATCGAAGTACCATAAATAGTTGTCAGTAAATCAGTCTTCAGTTAGCAGTAGCTTACTCGAATTCTGATTTTATTAACTGCAAACTGAAGACTGCTTACTGCAAACTGAAAAAATGGACACTAAAGAACTTCTTAAAAAAGTACGAAAAATTGAGATTAAGACACGTCGCTTGTCTGATCATATATTTGGAGGCGAATACCATTCTACCTTCAAAGGTCGAGGTATGACTTTCTCTGAAGTACGTCAATACCAATTTGGTGATGATGTAAGAAATATTGATTGGAATGTCACTGCACGTTACAATGAACCGTACATAAAAGTTTTTGAAGAAGAGCGTGAGCTAACAATGATGCTCATGGCAGATGTTTCTGGTAGTAAGTTCTTTGGCACCAAAAATCAATTTAAAGACGAAATTGTAACTGAGATCGCAGCAACATTAGCATTTTCGGCAACTCAGAATAATGATAAAATTGGGTTGATTTTATTTTCAGATGAAATTGAACTTTACATTCCGCCAAAAAAAGGACGCTCTCATGTCCTTAGAATCATTAGAGAATTATTAGAATTTCATCCTAAAAGTAAAAACACAAACGTCGCTGAAGCCCTTAAATTTTTATCTAATGTGATGAAAAAGAAAGCCATCGTTTTTGTGCTTTCAGATTTTATTGCAGACGATTATAAACAAAATTTAAAGATAGCAGCTGGCAGACACGATATTACAGGTATAAGGGTTTATGACCAGCACGAAGAAACAATACCAAATATTGGCATGGTACAGATGGAAGATGAAGAATCTGGAGAGCTTATGTTGGTAAACACAGCATCAAAAAAAGTAAGAATGAATTATGGAAAATTCTATAACGAGAAAGTGAATTACTTTAAAGATAGTTTTACAAAATCTGGAGCTGGTACTATAGATTGTCGCGTAGATGAAAGCTATGTTAAAAAACTTTTGGGCTATTTTAAACGAAGAGGATAAAAAATGATGAATCACGAATTACGAATAAAGAATTACATATTAAAGAAGACTTTAGTTTTCGGTCTATGTGCTATTTTCTTTTTTCTATTTTCTTTTCAAGCTTTCGCTCAGGTAAAAACTGAAGTCGATACTACTAAAATTAGAATTGGCGAACAAATCAATTATAAAATTAATGTAGAAGCTGATTCAACTGCTTTGGTTGTATTTCCGGAAGGGCAAACCTTTATGCCTTTAGAAAATGTTGAAGCTTTAGAAATTGATACAACTAAAAAAGATTCCAAGTTTTTATTGTCTAGAATTTATAAGCTCACACAATTCGATTCTGGAGCTTACACAATACCAAGGCAAAAAGTAATTATTGGTGATCAAGCATTCTTTACAGACTCTTTAAAAATTGAAGTTAATACTGTTGAAATAGATACCTCTAAACAAAAGCTTTTTGACATTAAGCCAATTATTGAGGTTGAAAAAAGTGGAGGCAATTGGTGGAAATGGCTGTTAGGTGTTTTAACATCACTTGCATTAGTCGCATTTTTACTTTACTGGTTAATTTGGAGAAAAAAACCGCTAACAGAGGAAGAAGAAATAGCTTTACTTCCACCATATGATCGTGCAAAATTAGCATTGCAAAAACTAGATGAGAGTCAATTTTTAATACGTTCGGAAGTAAAAGACTATTATTCCGAATTAACTTTTATCATAAGAAAATATCTCGATGAAAAAGTTTATGATCGTGCTCTAGAAAGTACAACAGACCAGCTGATTAATAGACTAAATCTGTTAAAAGAGGGTAATCAAATTCCGCTTACAAAAGATACTATTAAAAATCTTGAATCTATATTACAGCGTGCTGATTTAGTAAAATTTGCGAAGTCTGCTCCAGATACAGCTTTGGCAGAAATGGATAAGTCTACAATAGATAAAGAAATAGACCATGTAAAAGAAAGCTTACCAGAACCTACCGAAGAAGAAAAGCTTTTAAACCAACAATATAAAGAAGAACAAGAGCGTAAAAAGAAGCGTAAAAAGGTTATTCTTACTGTTGCAATATCTATTTTCTTAATCATTGCCACATTTGTCGGATTTGGTATAAAATATGGTTTCGATTATGTAAAAGATACCATTATCGGTCATGAAAGCAAGGAATTATTAGAAGGAGATTGGATTGAGAGTGCTTATGGATTTCCACCCGTTTGGATTGAAACGCCAAAAGTTCTTAAGCGTGTTGATTTACAAGTACCTGAAGCAAAAAATGAAAATGTGAAGGTGACTACATTTATGTATGGTACACTTCTAGATATTTTCAGTGTTACAGTAAATAACACTGCTATAAAAATACCGCAGCAACCAGGACAGACTCAACAATCTCAAGAAAACAAAGAACCAACTTTTGATTTATTAAAGGTTTCGGAAGAAAGCATCAAAGGTTTTGAATCTGTTGGTGCAACAGATATAACAGTAAAACGGGAGAAATTTCTAACGCCTAATGGTGCAGAAGGTTTAAATACTTATGGTACATTAAATATTAAAATTCCTAAAACAGATTATTCGGTAGCCGCTAATTATATGTTATTATGTTTTTCAAATGAAAATGTATTGCAACAGATTATAATTACATCACCAAAAGACGATGTTTACGCAGAGGATATGGTACAACGTATTATAGATTCAATAGAACTTAAACCTGAAGAAAAAGCTGAAGACGAAGAATGATGTTTGATAATATAGAATTTTTAAATAAAGAATTATTCTGGTTGTTATTGCTATTACCAATAGCAATACTATGGTATGTTTTTAAACACAACAAACAAACTGCTGAGTTAAAAATCTCTAGCATTAAAGGTTTTAAAACTTCATCATCCATATGGTCTAAATTAAGACATGTGCTTTTTGCTTTGCGCTTAATAGCTTTAGGCTTATTAATTACAGCAATAGCCAGACCGCGAACAGTTGATGTGTCCACTAAAACTAAAACAACTCGTGGGATAGATATTGTTATGGCAATTGATGTTTCAGCGAGTATGTTAGCAAAAGACTTGAGACCAAATAGATTAGAAGCTTTAAAAGAAGTCGCAGCAGATTTTATAGATGGTAGACCAAACGATCGTATAGGTTTGGTTGAATATGCAGGTGAAGCTTACACCAAAACACCAATTACCAGTGATAAATCTATTGTTTTAAGATCATTAAGAGATATTAAGTACAATACAATAATAGAAAGTGGCACAGCAATTGGCATGGGATTAGCCACTTCTGTAAACCGCCTAAAAGATAGTAGAGCAAAAAGTAAAGTTATTATTCTTTTAACTGATGGTGTTAATAATTCTGGTTTTATTGACCCGAAAATTGCGAGCGAATTAGCTGTAGAATATGGCATTAAAACCTATACTATTGGTCTTGGAACTAATGGCATGGCAATGTCACCAATCGGTATTAATCCAAATGGAACTTTTAGATATGGTCGCCAACAAGTAGAAATTGATGAAGATTTACTTAAAGAAATTGCTGAGGCAACAGGCGGAAAATATTTTAGAGCTACAAATAACAAAAAACTAGCCGAGATTTATGATGAAATCAATAAGCTAGAAAAAACGGAAATAGAAGAAAAGAAGTATTACAATTACGAAGAAAAATATAGACCGCTAATCCTATTAGCTGGTATATTTTTACTACTGGAATTATTATTACGAAATACAATATTTAGAAGCTTTGTTTAGACTCGACGAAAAAATATGGTTTTGGACGTTACTGGTTATTCCAGTGATTATTTTGCTGTTTATTCTGCTTCAAGTGTGGAGACGCTCTGCTCAGAAAAAGTTTGCTGATAGCAGCTTATTAAAAAGATTGAGCCCAAACCAATCGCTATTTAAAAGTATCTTAAAAGTATTAGTGCTATGTGGAGCTTTTGCATGTTTATCATTAGCATTAGTAAATCCTAAAATTGGAACAAAATTAGAAACTGTTAGAAGTCAAGGAGTTGATATCGTTTTTGCCGTAGATGTTTCAAAAAGTATGCTCGCAGAAGATATTGCACCAAATCGTTTAGAAAAATCTAAGCAATTAGTTACTCAAATCATTAATAGTTTAGCAAGTGATCGTGTTGGTATTATAGCTTATGCTGGTAAAGCATTTCCGCAATTACCAATTACAACAGACTATGCATCTGCAAAAATGTTCTTACAAAACATGAATACAGATATGCTATCCTCTCAAGGTACTGCCATTAGTGAAGCGATTCAGTTAGCAAAAACCTATTATGACGACGAAGAGCAAACCAATAGAGTGCTTATTATTATTTCAGATGGAGAAGATCATGATGGTGAAGCCGTTGATATTGCAGAAGAAGCTAACGAACAAGGCATTAGAATATTAACCATAGGTGTTGGAGATTCCAAAGGCGGACCAATACCAATTAAACGAAATGGAGTCATCTTAAATTACAAAAAGGATAATCAAGGAGAAACGGTTATTACACGTTTAGATGAAACAACACTAAAAGAAATAGCAGAAGAAACTAACGGAATTTATATTAACGGAAGAAATACAACTGAAGTTGTTGATGCTATTAAAGACGTGTTAGACAAAATGGATAAAAAAGAATTTGAATCTAAACAAATCGCAGATTTTAAAGATCAATTTCAGTGGTTTCTAGGTTTAGGCATTCTATTATTATTCATTGATATTTTCTTTTTAGAGCGAAAAACAGCATGGCTTAAAAAGATGAATTTATTTAATGAAAATTTTTAGATTTTCTTTAACGCTATGTCTTAAAAGGGTTTACTAATTTTAAATTAAATAATGATTGAAATAAAAAAATACTTGCTTTTAATTATTTTGATGCCACTTTTAGTTGTGAGTCAGGCTAATGAATTACAAGGTTTTGAAAATTTAGTAAACAACACTTGGGTCGCTAATGGAGAATGGTCTAATGGAAGCCAATTTAAACAAGAAGTTCATTATACATTCAGTTTAAATAAGACTATTATTATTGCAGACTCAAAAGGCTTTACAAACCAAGAGCAAACAGAATATGGTAATAGAAATCATGGCATAAGACAATATAATGCAACAAAAAACACCATTGAATTTTGGGAGTTTGATGTTTTTGGTGGAGTTACTCAAGGAACCGTAAAAATTAAAGGTAAAGACATTTGGTATCGTTATAATTATGACGAAACTACAGTTACAGATTGTTGGGAATATGTAGATGATGCTACTTATAATTTCACAGTCGGAACATATAAAGACGGTAAATGGGACGCTATTTATCTTAAAACCGTTTTTAAATTAAAAAAATGAGCACAATGAAGTTTTACATAACGCTTATTACGCTAATAATTGGGTTCTCTGGGTTTTCGCAAGAAGACAATAAAGAACAATTAAAAGCAGAAAAAAAGGCAACTAATCTAGTATACAAAGCTAATGAGTTAGTTGATGGAGATAATTATATTGAGGCTGAAATGGAATATAGAAAAGCCATATCTGAAGCTCCTAACAAAGCAGTTGGCGCCTATAATTTAGCGCATTCGTATTTTAGAAATGGCAGTTTTGATGAAGCCTTATTTAGAGGTCAAGAAGCGGCAAAAAATGCAACAACTAAAGATGAAAAACACAGAGCTTTTCATAATATTGGTAATATTTTAATGCAAAACAAAATGTGTAAAGAAGCTGTTGAAGCTTTTAAAGATGCATTAAGAAACAACCCAAATGATGAAGAAACACGTTATAACTATGCCTTAGCAAAAGATTGCGCTAACCAGCAAGAAGATGGTGGTGGTGAAGACAATAAAGAGGACAAAGACAAAGAAGAAGAAAAGGACAAAGAAGACGAACAAAAGAAAGAAGACGAGAACAAAGAGGATAAAGATAAAAAGGACGAAGGAGATAAGGATAAGAAGGAAGGTGAGGATGAAGAAGATGAAAAAGGAAAACCAAAAGACGATAAAAAAGACGAAGGAAAAGAAAAGGATGATAAAAAAGATAAGAACCAAAAACCAAAGCCTAAGCCAGGACAAATGTCGCCACAGCAAATAAAGAATATTTTAGATGCTATGCAAAATCAAGAGCAAAAAGTGCAGCAAAAAATGAATGCCGAAAAACAAAAAGGGGCAAAAGTAAAAACTGAAAAAGATTGGTAAAATACTGTTTACCATATTTTAATATAAATTCAGTGTCACACTGAGCATAGTCGAAGTGTATTTATAATGAAAGCATTAAAACAAATATCAATACTATTCCTAATACTTGCTACTAGCATAGTTTCAGCACAAGTTAAGTTTGAAGCCAAAGTCAGTAAGAAGAAGTTGGGTATAAATGAACGTCTTAGAATTGATTTTGAAATGAATAAAGACGGAGATAATTTTGTGCCTCCAAATTTTAAAGGTTTCGATGTTGTTGGTGGTCCAAATACTTCTGTGAGCAATTCCTGGGCAAATGGTAAACGATCTTATTCTAAAACATATAGTTATTTTTTATCACCTCAAAAACGAGGGAAATTCACTATCAAACAAGCTACTATTGAGATTGATGGCGAAACCTATAAAACATTCCCTATAAGCATTAATGTTACAGCAGCAGTAGATAAACCTAATGCAAATCCTGATGCAGCAGACATTGCATCAGACAATATTCACCTTGTTGCTGAAGTCTCCAAAGGAAATCCATACCTAAATGAAGCCATTACTGTAGTTTACAAATTATATGTATCACCAGAAACAGGTGTTAGTAATTGGAGAGAAAAAGACAATCCAAGATTTAATGATTTCTGGAGTCAGAATATAGAAATAAAGGGATTAAATATTCAAAAAGGATTGTATAAAGGAGAAGATTATCGTTATGTAATTCTACGTAAAACAGTATTGTATCCACAAAAAACAGGGAAACTAAAACTAGAACCCTTAGTATTAGATATCACAGTTGAAGTACCAACTAATAGGTATGATATTTTTGGGAGACCATTAATGACAAAAGTCCCTAAAATTGTGACAGCAGGTAGTAGAACTATAGATGTAAAACCATTACCTGTACAAAACAAACCTTCAGATTTTAAAGGAGCTGTTGGTGATTTTTCATTGAAAGTTTCAACTACAAAAAGTCAATTGAATGCTACTGAATCGCTTCAAGCCAAAATACAAGTTTCAGGTAGAGGAAATTTAAAATTATTTGAAATTCCAAAGTTAACAGTACCAAGTTCATTAGAAGTGTACGAACCTGAGCATAAAGAAAATGTACGCACTAATTTAAATGGTATGCAAGGTAGTATTTCAGACACTTATACCATTGTTCCACAATACAAAGGAAAATATCCTGTACCAACAATTTCATTTTCGTATTTCGATTTAAAAACTGAAAGTTATAAGCGTATTACTTCAGATGAAATAATTATTGATGTTTTACAGGGTCCAACAGCTGTAAATAATAGTGATAATACAACAGCATCAAGCGCTAAGCAAGCTGTAAATCCAAATACAAACACATTTGCTTTTATAAAAACAGCATCAAATTGGACTAGTATAAGTACAAAACCATTTTTTAAGTCAACAGGCTTTTGGTCACTGTTATTGTTACCGTTTTTAACAATTCCATTAGCTATTGTGATTAGAAAGAAAAAAGATGAGCGCGATGCTGATATTCAAGGAAACAGAATAAGAAAAGCAGATCGATTAGCCAAAAAATATCTTGGTGCAGCTAAAAAAGCTTTAGGTAAAAAAGAAGCATTCTATTTAGCCTTAGAAAAAGCGCTTCATAATTATTTAAAAGCAAAATTAAATATTGAAACTAGCGATTTTAATAAAGAAAAGATTGAAACTATTCTTAAAGATAGACAAGTAGACCATGACGTTGTCTTGGATTTTATATCAATTTTAGAAAATTGTGAATTGGCTCGTTATACACCAATTACACAGGTTACTATGCAGAACGACTATGATAAAGCAGCAAAGACGATTTCATTAATTGATAAGCAATTGAGATAATATGAAAACATTTACCATCTTATTTTTATGTTGTTTTAGCGTTTTGGGCTTTTCACAGAACAACCAACTTTTTGAGGAAGCTAATGCCTTATATAATGATAGTAAATATGCCGAAGCTATTGATAAATATGAGTCTATTTTAAATGGGAGCAAACATTCTACTGAATTGTATTTTAATCTTGGCAATGCTAATTATAAGCTTAACAATATTGCTCCAAGCATCTATTATTTTGAAAAAGCTCTTCAATTAAACCCTAACGATAAGGACACACTAAACAATCTAGCTTTTGCGCAAAACATGACTATTGATGCCATTGATAAAGTACCAGAAGTAGGTTTTTCTCGAATCTTAAAAAATGTGGTAAACACTTTTAATTCTGATACATGGGCAAAAATTTCGATTGCTGGTGTTTTTGTATTTGTATTATTATTTTTAATGTATCATTTCTCTTATACCTCTTCTAAAAAACGTATTGCATTTGTAATCAGTGTTTTTAGTTTAATAGTTGCATGCTTCTCTATAGCCATGGCATTTCAAAAAGAAGGATTGAATAAAAAAGATAATCCGGCTATAGTTTTTGCACAAGAAAGTAGGGTGAAAGCAGATCCAAATCAAACAAGTGAAGAAGTATTTAGGCTTCATGAAGGTACTAAAATACAGGTTTTAGAGGCCTATGAAGATTGGAATAAAATACAACTTTCAGATAATTCTATAGGATGGATTCCATCTAAAGACATTAAAGTGTTGAAGTCTTTTTAGAAATTATTTAACATTAAAGTGTTCTGTAAATACTATATTCGCACTTTATGCAAAAAAAATTACAAAAGAAGTCAGCTATATTCTTCACCATATTATTTATGGCTATTATTTGTGCTCCTTCTGTAATTATGTCCTTTGACGACTCTATTGATATTACATGTTTTTATGGAGAAAATGAAGAAGAGGAAAAAGAAAACTTTAAACTCCTTTTCGAAATCAATTCTTTAATACCTGAAGAATGTTTTATTAGCTCCAAAAGCAATAATAATATTAGATATGCTTTTAAAACATATCCTAAACCACATCTTAATTTAATTTCTCCACCTCCCGAATTCATTTCATAATTTAAAAAAAAGGACAATTCTTGTCTAAAAAATTATTAAAAATTAGCTAGTGAGACTACTCATTAGCTCAAATGAATTTATAAATATGTTTAAAACATTAAAAAATGACATACCAGCGAGTATTGTCGTATTCTTTGTTGCACTACCATTATGTTTAGGTATTGCACTCGCTAGTGGAGCACCACTTTTTTCAGGATTAATTGCAGGTATTATTGGTGGTATTGTAGTAGGCTCTTTAAGTGGTTCAAAAATTGGAGTTAGTGGGCCTGCAGCAGGTTTAGCAGCTATTGTATTAACAGCAATTGGCACATTGGGTAGTTATGAAAATTTCCTAGTTGCTGTTGTTTTAGGAGGAATTATTCAATTATTGTTCGGCATTTTAAAAGCCGGTATTATTGGATATTATTTTCCGTCATCGGTAATTAAAGGGATGCTTACTGGTATCGGAATCATTATTATTCTAAAGCAGATACCACACTTTTTTGGATATGATGCTGATCCAGAAGGTGATTTTGCTTTCTTTCAAGTTGATGGACAAAATACCTTCTCCGAAATAATAAATACAATCAATCATGTTCAGTTTGGTTCTGCATTAATAGGGTTTATTGCTCTTGGTATTTTAATACTTTGGGGAAATGTACTTTCTAAAAAAGGAAAAATTTTCCAAATCGTACAAGGACCATTAGTTGCGGTTGTTCTCGGAATCTTGTTTTTTGTAGTTACTCAATCAAATGAAAGCTTAGCTATTGCAGAATCGCATTTAGTTAGTGTGCCTGTACCGGATGGTATTGATTCGTTTTTAGGACAATTCAGTTTTCCAAATTTTGCTGCAATAACTAACCCTGAAGTTTGGATTGTAGCATTTACTATTGCATTAGTGGCCAGTTTAGAAACGTTATTATGTGTTGAGGCTACAGATAAGTTAGATCCGCACAAAAATGTAACACCAACTAACCGTGAGTTATTAGCTCAAGGAACTGGTAATATTTTATCAGGTTTAATTGGAGGACTACCAATTACACAAGTAATTGTAAGAAGTTCCGCAAACATACAGTCTGGAGGAAGAAGTAAAATATCAGCAATTATCCACGGGGTTTTATTATTGATTTCTGTAGTATTAATCCCAAGATTATTGAATATGATTCCACTTTCGGTTTTAGCCGCAGTACTCTTAATCGTTGGGTATAAGCTTGCAAAACCAGCATTATTTAAGCAAATGTATGATCTAGGTTGGAAACAATTTATTCCGTTTACGGTTACAGTCGTTGGTATTGTCTTTACAGATCTTTTAGTTGGAATAGGTTTAGGATTAGGAGTAGGTATTATAGTGATATTAATTAAGAGCTACCAAAACTCACATTTCTTGCATAAAGAAGGAGAAGATATTGATGACGGAAAAATAAAAATGACTTTAGCTGAAGAAGTGACATTTTTTAATAAGGGAGCAATTCTTAAAGAATTAGATGCCTTACCAAAAAACTCTTTTTTAGAACTAGATGTCACCAAAACAAGATATTTAGATAATGATATTATCGAAATTTTGGATGATTTTGCCTTCAAAGCTAGAGAGCGCCAAATAAATATAAAATTAATGTCAGAAAGAGGCATAATTGAAAACCCAGAAAGTTTTATTGAGTTTTTTAAACTAAGACCTAAAACAGCATAAGATTAAAACTATGAAATCTTTAAAATTACTTTTAGCACTAATAGTCCTTTTGGCTTTTTTAACTCCAAATGAGATTAAAGCTCAAGACAGTAATCTTGGTAATTGGATCATTTATATTGGTAACAAAAAGCTAAATGAAAAATGGAACATTCATAATGAAGTACAATATCGAAACTACGATACTGCTGGTGATTTAGAGCAATTGTTGTTACGTACAGGTTTAGGTTATAACATTACTAATAATAGCAATATTTTACTTGGTTATGGTTATATTTTATCTAAAAACTATTTAGATAATTCTGATGAAAAAGTATCCGTAAATGAGCATCGTATTTTTCAACAGTTTAGTACAAAGCAGAAAATAGGTAAAGTAGGTTTAAGCCATCGATATCGATTTGAGCAACGTTTTGTAGAAGACGATTTTAAACTAAGGTTGCGTTATTTTTTAGGAGTTAATATTCCTTTACAATACAAGGAAGACGGAAAGAACCCTTTATATCTATCAATGTATAACGAAATATTTTTAAACACAAAATCATCTGTATTTGATAGAAATAGAGTTTATGGCGGTTTAGGCTATAAATTCTCTAAAGAATTTCGATTAGAACTGGGTTATATGAATCAGTTTTTTGAAACCTCAGGACGAGATCAAATTAATCTAATTGCGTTTGTCGATTTTTAACTATTAGCAAAGCCATTATAATATTTTTTCTTATTTTAAACGAGTCTAATTACTAACTTAAAACTAAACTATGAAGAACTTATTTTCAAATATAAAAGGTGATGCTTTCGGAGGTATTACTGCAGGAATTGTAGCATTGCCTTTAGCACTAGCCTTTGGTGTATCTTCTGGATTAGGTCCTGAAGCTGGACTTTACGGAGCCATTTTTATTAGCTTTTTTGCCGCACTTTTTGGAGGAACTGCGACTCAAATTTCTGGTCCAACAGCTCCGATGACCGCAGTAAGTATGGTAATAATTGCAGGCATTGTTGCTGCTAATGATGGTAGTGTTGAAAAGGCATTACCTGCTATACTAACCGTTTTCTTATTAGCAGGTTTAATACAAATTGGGCTAGGACTCGTTGGAGTAGGGAAATATATAAGATATATTCCTTATCCTGTAGTTTCTGGTTTTATGACAGCAATTGGTGTTATTATTCTTTTAACACAAATATTACCATCAATAGGTTATTATCCTAAAGAAGATGAAGCTTTTGTAGAACAATTTAAACCCCAAGCTGAAGAGGTTATTCTCGAAAATATCTTAAAAGAAGAAGCTGGAGAAGGTATTTTAGTCCTCGAAAATTTTGAAGAAACTATTGATAGAGCTCATAAAATTACACCTGAGCAAATTTTAAATGAATCTCAAACCTTAGCAGCAAAAGAGGCGTCTGGTACGCTTGGAGCACTAAAAGTATTACCAAGAGCTTTAAAGAATATTAATTGGTTAGAATTACTTTTAGCTTTAGGAACCATATTCATTATTTATGGTTTTAAGCGCATTACTAAAGTAGTACCAAGTACATTAGTTGCTTTAATAGTGATGTCTGGAATTGCCTATGGCTTTAATTTAGGATATCGACCAATTTCAGAAATTCCAGGAGGCATTCCTATTCCAAGGTTAGAAATGTTTACAAATTTTAGTTTGGGAAGTATAACACCTTATATTTTTACAGCACTTGCATTAGCCTTATTAGGTGCAATAGATTCTCTACTTACAAGTGTGGTTGCTGATAATATGACCAAAACCAAACACAAACCAAATAAGGAACTTATTGGTCAAGGAATTGGTAATACTATTGCTTCTGTTTTTGGAGGTATTCCTGGCGCAGGTGCCACAATTAGAACAGTTGTAAATATTAATGCTGGAGGGAAAACTAAACTTTCTGGTATGATAGCTGGTGTAATGTTATTGATAATTATGCTAGCCTTAAGTGATGTAGCATCTAAGATTCCAGCAGCTGTATTAGCTGGTATTTTAATTACTGTCGGTATTGGAGTTATGGATTATAAAGGACTTAGAGCAATTCCGAGTTTACCAAAAGATATTAAATTAGGACCAATAAGATTGAGCTCAGAAGTATTAATAATGCTTATTGTATTAGTATTATCAACTTTTTGGGATTTAATTTTTGCAGTAGGTATTGGTTTAGTCATAGCTTCTTTAATGTTTATGAAGAAAATAGGAGACTTAACTGCAGAACGTTCCGACGTAAAATCATTAAAAGAAGAAGCATGGGCAGATGAAGCAAATTTCCCTTCAAGCTTAAAAGAAGAAGTATTTATTAAACACATAAAAGGACCTTTGTTTTTTGGTTCCACTAGTGATTTTCAAGCTTTAGCAGAACAAATTCCAAAGACAGCAAAAACAGTAATTTTAAGATTAGGACGTACGCAGTATATGGACCAATCTGGTTTATATGCGATGGAAGATATGCTTCAAGATCTAAAAACAAGAGATGTCGAAGTTCTATTTGTAGATTTATTAAGGCAGCCACGTTACATGATGGAACGAATTGATATTATTCCAGATTTTATTCCTGAAACACATATTTTTGAAGATTTCGAATCCTGTCTACATTGGATTAAAACAAATGTAGAAGACAAACATTAACACATTACAAAAACAATAACAAACATGAAAAATATAGCAATTACAAAAAACGTACAAGGAGCATTAACACCAAATGGTGTTTTACAAGATTTATTAGAAGGGAATAACCGCTTTGTAACTGGAAATTTGGAAGGTGCTGACAATAGCGCCTTAGTTAGCCAGACTACAGGAGGTCAATTTCCTAAAGCAGTAGTATTATCTTGTATAGATTCTAGAGTACCAGTAGAAACCGTATTAGACCAAGCGATTGGTGATATCTTCGTAGCTAGAGTAGCTGGTAATTTTGAAAATGTTGATATCCTAGGAAGTTTAGAATACTCTTGCAAGGCTGCAGGAAGTAAACTCGTACTTGTATTAGGTCACGAAAGTTGTGGAGCTGTAAAAGCAGCCTGCGATGGTGTTGAATTAGGAAACATTACTGCAATGCTAGAGAATATTATGCCAGCTGTTAGAATATCTGCAGATGAAGTTGAAGGTGAAGCAAATTCATCTAATAAAGAATTTGTGGCCAAAACTGTTGCAAATAACGTAAAGCTTACTATCGATCGCATTCGCGAAAAGAGTCAAATATTAACAGAAATGGAAGACAATGGTGAAATTGCTATTGTTGGAGGTGTTTATAGCTTGCATACTGGTAAAGTAGAAATGTTGTAATAGCTATTAAACTATTATTGTCTCTGTCATTTCTGTACAAGTTAGCTAATTCGAGGACAGTTTTGATTAAATTTATTAGGTGCTTTGCCGTTTAAACTTTGATGAGGTCTTTCCTCATTATAATAGTAC
>Ga0209121_10000968_pt1 | contig 30395 bp, 27 predicted proteins | sample Cruoilmetagenom3_FD_187292 | JGI IMG/M metagenome (GOLD analysis project Ga0209121, IMG submission 187292) | Oil polluted marine microbial communities from Coal Oil Point, Santa Barbara, California, USA - Sample 3 (SPAdes) (version 2) | ecosystem: Environmental > Aquatic > Marine > Oil seeps ...
TCTCATACCCCGCCCAGATCGCGCCCCCGAGGGCTGCCAGCGCCGAGCCCGGCATGACCACGCCGACAAACAGCCGGTCGATGCGGAAGCCGAGCGCTTCGACCATTTCGCGGTTTTCGACACCGATGCGGATCAGCAGGCCGATGCGGGTGCGGTTCAGCACCGCGTGCAGGCCGAGATAGACCACGAGGCCAAGCCCAATGGCGAACAGGCGGTAGATTTCGATGGCCACATCCCCGATCACCAGCGCGCCTTTGAGGAAGGCGGGCCAGGGCACGGTGACCGGCGTGCCGTCCCATCGCGGGCCCCGCGACGGTGAGGGTGACCCAGGAGCTGGGCGCGCCGATCAGCACGAAGGCCACAGCCGCAACCGCCACCGGCAGCAGATAGACGCCGCCGAACCGGCCGATCAAGCTGTCCACACGGTCCAATGCACGTTCCATCACGCTCTCCTATCCCGACAGGCTCAGAAGTCGGGCTTGCAGTGCTGTGTCCGCGACGAAGCCTTCCATCGTGCCGGTATGGGCGATCCGGCCATCGTCGATCACTGCCATGTCGTGCCCAAGAGCCCGGGCGAAGTCGAAATTCTGTTCCACCAGCAGCATCGTCGTCTCGGCGATTTCGCGGAACGCTGCCGCTATGGCGGCGACGATGGCGGGCGCCAGCCCCTTGGTCGGCTCGTCCGCGGGGATCAATGCGCGCGGCTCGATGATGGCGCGCGCGACTGCGAGCATCTGTTTTGGTCCGCCAGACAGCGCCCAGGCCTGCTTGGTCCAGAAGGTGCCGAGGGCTGGGAAGAGCTCTTTGACGCGGGCCAGGCGACGTTGGTCGAACGTGCCCTTGGCGGTGGCGAGCACGAGGTTCTCCTCGTCCGTCAGCCCGCCGAAGACCTCCATCTTTTCCCGCACATAGGCGATGCCGAGCCGGGCGATCTCGGCGGTATGAAGCCCGGTGATGTCCCGGCCCCGGAACCGCACCGACCCGGGCGAGGGCCGCCACAGCCCGATGATCGAGCGCAACGTGGTCGTCTTGCCTGCCCCGTTGTGCCCCAAGAGCACGAAGGCCCCGCCCTCGGGCACGCTGAGTGACACATCCTGCAGCACGGCGTATTGGCCGATATCGGTGCGCATGTGGTTGAGGGTCAAAAGGCTCATGCGGCCCCCACGGGCGTGTCGGGGGATACCCCGAGATAGACGTCGCGCACGATGTCGCTCGCCATCACCTCGTCGGGTTTTCCGTCGACCAGCAACGCGCCGTTGCGCAGCACGATGATCCGGTGGGCGAGTGCGCGGACCACCTCCATCTTGTGTTCGACCGGCAGGATGGTCTTGGCGTGCTCGTGCTCGTGCTCGTGCTCGTGCTTGAGCTCCGAAATCAGCTCGAGCACGTCCGGCGCGTGGTCGAACGACATGCCGGCGGTCGGCTCATCGAACATGTAGATGTCGGGCTCCATCGCCATCAGCAGCGCCACTTGGAGTTTGCGCTGATCGCCGTCGGGCAGGGCGGCGGCGAGATGGGCGACCAGCCCGAGTTTCGTGGCCTCGAGGGAACGTTCGGCCCGCGCGGTCAGCCCGTGAGGCGCTTGGCCCGGCCCCAGAACCGCCTGCTGTGGCCGGACTGCGCCTGCACGGCGAGGCGGGTGTTTTCGAGCGCGCTCAGCGCGGGGAACAGGTTGGTGAGCTGGAAGGCGCGCCCGATCCCGTGATGCGCCCGCGCAGACCGCGACCGGCCGGTGAGGTCGATGCCATCCTTGACCACCCGGCCCTCGGACGCGGGGAGCTGACCCGATATCAGGTTGAAGTCGGTCGTCTTGCCGGCGCCGTTCGGGCCGACGATGACGGTGAGCGCGCCGGGGCGGAAGTCGCACGACACCTTGTTGACGGCCACGTGCCCGCCAAACCGGATCGTGAGAACCTGTGTCACAAGGGTAGGCTGGGTCATATCTGGGGTCCCGGCGTGTGGTCCCGGCCCGCGCAAGCTTGCGGGCCGGGGGCGCGTTGCGGGTGGGATCAGGTGTGGCCGAGCGCAATGCCCACCTCATCCGCGGTGATCTCGCGCACCAGCTCCGGGATCGCCCAGTCGACGCCGTCATCGACGCGGATCTTGAAGTGGGACATCGACCGCAGCGCCTGGTGATCCTCGCGGCGGAAGGTCATCGTGCCCTTGGGCGTCTCCCGGCTCATGCCTTCCATCGCCGCGATCAGCGCCTCGGTCTCCAGCGCCTCGGTCTCCAACGCCTGCACCACAGCCAGCGCCGCCATGCCGCCGGCGGTGAAGAAGTCGGGCGGGCTGTCGAAGCGATCGCGATGGGTGTGCACCAGCCAGTCGTTCACCGCGTTGTCGGGGCTCTCGTAATAGTAATAGATCGCGCCCTCCATGCCCGGCACCTGCTTGTAGGTCGGCAGGACGGGCAGGATATGGCCGCCGGTCGAGATCGCGACCGGCCGACCGCGAGATCGTGCCCTTTCTGGCAGAAGGGCTCACCAGCAAGCAGATCGCGCCGAAGCTCGGGATTTCGCACCGCACCGTCGAGGTTTGCCGCGCCAAGTTCCTGAAGGAGTTCGCCGTGACCGACACGAGGGCGCTGTTCCAGACGCTGGGCGGGGGCCGGACAGAGCACATCGTGCCGCGGGAGCGACCGGGGGGCGCGGCGCGCAAGGGAACTGCGCATTTTGATCTGTGTTGCGGTCCGGACAGACTTGGGCACCAGAGGGATGGTGGGACCGTCCGGGGCGCCGCGGATGCCAAGGCGCCCCCCCCGGTATCGCCCGCACCAAGCAAAGTGGGCGATCAGATCAGGTTGAAAGCGCACTCGATCTGTCGGTCGCCGGCGCTTCTTGTCAGCCCTGAACACCACAAATATCGGCGCTGGGCGATCCGCGCCCGGCGGCGCAAGTGCGCACCTCCTGCAACCGGGTGCTCGGCACCGGCGCCCCCGGCGGCGACTTGATCCAGGCCGCGATCGACGGGCTGGTCGCGCGAACCCGCAACATCGACCGCGCGGTCGCGCCGGTCGGGTTCGAACGTGTCTCCGTCGAAGGACAGACCCTGCGCGACTGTCCCAACCCGTCTTCCGTCTGCGCGGGTTCCCGCGGGTCAGCGGGGCAGGGTGCCTTGCGCGATCCACGCATCGACGACCTCGAGCGCGGCCGTACTGAACGCGGGGTCGTTGATGTGGCAGCCGATCTCTCGCAGCGCGACGTTGTCGGGGCAGCGCGCGCGGACCTCGTCGATGAAGTCGGCGAGCCCGTCCGCGTCGCAAAGCGGCCCGCCGGGACGGTCCCATTCGTTGCACCCCTGGAGCGGCAGCAGCAACACCACGGGGCCCTTCGCCTCTGCGAGCCGGACGCACATCGCCCGCGCCATTTCGCGGCGCTGATCGGGTGTCATCATCACCGACGACAGCAGCCGGTTGTGCGCATGCACCTCCTGGCCCGCGACCCGGGCGGGCGGGTCCTGCCAGCCGACGAAGTCGACGAGATCATAGCAACCGGGCGCGACGATCTGGGGGATGCCGGCCTTTCCCGCATTGGTCATCCGGTCGGGCCCGGCGCTGATCGACGAGCCCATGATGTGGTTGCCAACCTCCTGCGGCGCGAAATCCATGACGCCTGCGAACACGCCGTCGGCGGCGAGGCTCTCGAAGGCGCGCCCGCCCATGCCGGTGGCGTGGAACACGGCCACCTCAAAGCCGCGCTCTTCCAGCGCCGGCTTCAGGCTCACCATGTAGCGCAGCACGGTCTTGCCGAAGCTGGTCATGCCGATGAGCGGCTTGGTCAGGTCGGGCTTTTCCACCGCCCGCGCAGCACCCAGTACCGCGCCGGCGGCTTGGCTGAGCGCCGCCTTGCAGATCGAATTAAGCCCGTAAAGCCCGCCGGCCCAGAGGATCATCTGGATGTCGGCGGCGAGCCGTTCGGGCGGCAGCATGGCCGAGAAACTGACGGTGGAGACCACGTACTTTGGCACGCCCAGCGGCAGCGCTTGGGCCAGATCAAGCGCTAGGTCGGTCCCCATCGAGCCGCCGAGCACGACGACCCCATCGAAGGCGCCCTCGCGGTAGAGCCTGAGCGCCAGCGCGGCCGCACCTTCGGCCATGATCTGCATGGCGGTGTTTTCGTCGCCGCTGTCGATGGCGGTCTGGATCGACGATCCACCCGCCTCGGCCACGTCATGCTTGGACCAGTCGCAAGGCGCGGCGGGGTCGCCGAGGACCGAGACGTCCATCGTCACGACGCCGCCCCCCTGGCCCCGGATCACCTGCGTCATATACCCGAGTTCGTCGTCTTTCGTGTCCCAGGTGCCCACGACCAGAATGGTCTTGTCAGCCATCGGTGTCTCCCTTTCCGTCCAGTAGGTTCCGCGCAATCCGTTCCGCTAGCGCGATGAACCTCTCAGCGCGCGCATGTGCCCCGGGCTCGCCAAGGCGCGGCACGATCCAGCCCACATAGGTAAAAGCGCGCAGGGCCCGAAACAGCGCGAGATCGGCGCGGTCGAGGGGGCGGGTGGCCGTGTAACCTTCTATCAGTGCGCCGATCAGCGGCGCCGGGGTCTCTGCGCGCAGCGCACGGTTGGCGGCGGTGGCGAGGTCGAAGGCGCGCGCGCCCCAGCCGCCGTCATCAAAATCGATCATCGCCGGACCCTGCGCGGTCAGGATCACGTTCTCGGGCACCAGATCGGCGTGGATCAACCCGAAATCCATCGTGCCCGCGCGCGCGGTCAGTTGGTCCCGCGCGAGGTCGCGCGCCGCGGCGAGCAGGTTGCGCCCCGCGGGCGAGAGCAGCGGGTTCTCCCAGAACCGGCCCCAGAGCGGGGCCGGGCCGACCAGCCCGTCCGCGTCCCAGGCCGGCCGGGTGAAGCCCGCGGGCGGCGTCCAGGCGTCGCAGAGATCGTGCAGCCGCGCCATTTCGGCCCCGAGCGCGCGGTAGGCGCCGGGCGGGTCGTCAAGCAACGCGAGCCGTCCGTCGACGCCCATGGGCGTCCCGTCGATCCAGCTCAACATATCCGCGACCACGCCATTCCGCGTGACACAGAGCGCGCCCTCTCGGGTGGGCTGCGGGACCGGAACCGGGAGCCCGCCCTGAGCGAGGGCCGCCATCCAGTCCAGCTCGCTGCGCAGTTCGGCGAGGCTGCGAAGCCCCGGGCGGTGGAGCCGCAGCGCGCACGGGCCGTCTGGCGTCTCGATCCTGTAAACACTGTTCTCCCGCTGCGCGACGAGCCTGCAGTGCGCACCCTCGAGGCCCCAGGCGGCAAGGTATGCCCCGGGCTCAACCAACCGGACGTCCGAGCGCGCCCAAGACCTCGTCGAGCCGTTGCAGCATGTAGTCCGCGTTTCCCTTCGAGAACGGCATCGGCGGGCGGATCTTCAGCGTGTTGTAGTGGATCCCGACGAAACTCAGCAACACGCCCCGGTGGCGCATCTCGTTGGCGACCCGCTTGACGTAGTCCGTGGCCGGGGTCCTGGCCGCCCGGTCGGTGACGAACTCGGCACCGAAGATGAGCCCGTAGCCGCGTACGTCACCGATCCAGTCGTAGCGCGTTGCAAGGTCGCGCAGGCCCGCGCGGGCATAGTCCCCAACCCCCCGCGCGTTCTCGATCAAGGCCTCGCCCTCCAACACATCGAGCATTGCGTTTGCCGCGGCGCAGGAGACGGGGTTGCCGCCGAACGTATTGAAGTACCGAAAAGAATTTCGAAACGCAGCCATATGCGCCGCCGAGGTCACCACGCCCGCAACAGGGTGTCCGTTGCCCATCGGCTTGCCCAGCGTGACGATATCGGGCCGCGCCTTGATCCGTTGGTGCGCCCACATGGTCTCGCCCAGCCGCCCGAAGCCCGATTGCACCTCGTCGGCGATGAACAATCCGCCCGCCTCGCGCACAGCTTCGAGCGCGGGGTCCAGCCAGCCCGGGTCGAGGCTTGGGAAGCCCTCGTTGACGAACCCAGGGCAGAGGATGATCCCGGCAAAGCCGACGCCGCGCGCCTCGAGATCGGCAATCGCGCCGCGCACGGCCTGCGCGAAAGCCTCGGCATGCGGTCTGCCGGAAATGCCGCCGAGCGGGCGGGTGCTGTCGGGGGCCGGGACGTGTGCCACCCAGCCGCCGTCACCGGTGCCGGGCCGGTTGGTGGCCGAGAGCTGCGCCACGGCCGCGGTGTTGCCGTGGTAGGTGTGGTCGGTGGCGATGAAGCCGCGCTTGCCGGTCACGGCTTCGGCCATGCGCAGCGCGATGTCGTTTGCCTCGGACCCGGTGCAGGTCAGCACCGCGGTGTCGAGCGGCGCGGCGAAAGTGGCGGTCAGCCGCTCGACATAATCGACAAGGCCCTCGTGCAGGTAGCGGGTATGGGTGTTGAGCGTCGCCGCCTGCGCGCAGATCGCATTGACCACGGTCGGGTGACAATGGCCCACGTGTGGCACATTGTTGTAGCAATCGAGATATTTCCGCCCGTCGGCATCCCAGACCCAGACCCCTTCGCCGCGCACGATATGTACCGGATCATCGTAGAAGGTCGACACATTCGGGCCGAGCAGGCGCCGGCGGCGCGCAACCAGGTCTTCCTGTGTCACGGCGCCCTTCACAGCGCGATCCAGGCCGTCTTGAGGTCGAGATACTTGTCGAAGGCGTGAAGCGACTTGTCGTGGCCGTTGCCCGATTGCTTGACGCCGCCGAGCGGCACGGTGAGGTCGGCCCCGCCGTAAGTGTTCACATGCACCACGCCCGCGCGCACGTCGCGCACCATCCGGTGAGCGCGCGAGAGGTTCTGGGTCCAGACCCCGGCGGCGAGGCCGTAGTCGGTGCTGTTGGCGAGGACGACAGCCTCTTCGTCGGTCTTGAACGGGGTCACGGCCAGCACCGGGCCGAACACCTCCTCCTGCGCGATCCGGTGCTCCGGCTTCACCCCGGTCACCACCGTCGGCTCCATGTACCACCCACCGGTCTCCTGGAGGATGCGCGAGCCACCCAGCGCCAGTTCCGCGCCCTCGTCGAGCGCACCGGAGACGAAGCCGAGATTGCCTTCGAGCTGTTGCAGCGAGTTGACCGCACCGATGTCCGAGCCCAGGTCGAGCGGATCGCCGACCCGGAGCGTTGCCGCAGCCCGGGCAAGCGCTTCGACAAATTCGTCGTGGACCGTTTCCTCGACCAGCAGCCGCGAGCCCGCGACGCAGACCTGGCCCGCGTTGCGGAAGATCCCCATTGCCGAAACGCGGGCCGCCTGGGCGAGGTCTGGGGCGTCGGCGAAGACGATGTTGGGCGACTTGCCGCCAAGTTCGAGGTAACAGCGCTTGAGGTTTGAGCGGGCGGAATACTCAAGCAGCCGCCGGCCGGTCGCGCCGGAGCCGGTGAAGACCATCACGTCCACCTCCATCGACAGCGCAAGCGCTTCGCCTGCGACGCTGCCCTGACCGGTCACCACGTTCAAAACCCCGTCCGGCAAGCCCGCCTCGGCCGCCAGTTCGGCGATCCGCAACAGCGTGAGCGAGGCGGTTTCGGCGGGCTTCAACACCACCGAATTGCCCGCCGCAAGGGCCGGGGCCAGCTTCCACGACCCGATCATCAGCGGGAAGTTCCACGGCACGATGGCGCCGATCACGCCGACCGGCTCCTTGTGGACAAGGCCCAAAAACCCGGGCGCGGTGGGGGCGATCTCGCCGTAGAGTTTGTCGAGCGCCTCTGCATAGTAGCGAAACGTCGCCGCCGCCGAGCCCGCCTCGGCCTTCAGCGCCATCGAGATCTCGGTGCCGTTGTCGCGCACCCCGAGCACGGCCAGCTCCAGCGCATGGGCCTCGATCAGCTCGGCGAGGCGCAAGAGCACCTTCTTGCGCTCTCCCGGCGCGCGGCGCGACCAGCGCCCGTCATCGAAGGCGCGCCGCGCCGCCGCGACCGCGCGGTCGACGTCCCGAGGCTGCGCGCATTCGAGCGTGGTCAGCTCTCGTCCGTCGATGGGCGAGAGAACTTCGAGCGCTTCGCCCTCAGCCGCTTGCCACGTTCCGTCAATAAAAAGCTTCTGCGGCGCGACAGGTTGGCGGCGAAGCTCGTCGATGCGTGACTGGTCGACCATGCGCGGGCCTTTCTTTGTTTTCTGTCGAGGATGACCCGGCGGACGTGCAGGGCCAGCACGAGAAGGATGAGGGCAAACAGGATCGCTGCAATCGGGCGGTCGATGAAATCGAGCGGGGTTTTTACCCGCGCCATCGCCGAGCGGAGTTTCACTTCCATGATGTTGCCAAGCACCATGCCAAGCACGATCGGCACCACCGGCAGATCAAGGCGCTTGAGGATGTACCCGAACACACCGAACCCGGCGGCCAGAAGGCAGTCGGAAAAGGAGTTGCGCAAAGAGTAGACGCCGACGAAGGACAGCGTGAGGATAGCAACACCAAGGAAGCGGTTGGGGATCTTCACCACTTTGACGAGCTGGTTCGTCGCGACCAGCAGGAAGGCCACGACCAGCACGTTCAGGATCAACAGCGCAAGGTAGAGCGCGACCACGAAGTCCATATCGTTCTGGAACAGCTGCGGGCCGGGGGTGACGTTGTGGACATAGAACACGCTCAGCATCATCGCGGTGAGCGCTTCGCCCGGGATCCCGAGGGCCAGCAGCGGGATCATCGCCGCGCCCGGCACGGCGTTGTTGGCGGTCTCGGCGGCGATCAGGCCTTCCGACGAGCCGTGGCCAAAATCCTCGGGGCGCTTGGAGGATTTCTGCGCGTAGGTGTAGGACATGAACTGCGCGGTAAACTCGCCAACGCCGGGGATCATCCCCATCACCACGCCGAAACTCGCCGACACGCCGGCCACACGCGGGTGGCGCAAAAGCTCGCGGAACCCCTGAAAGAACGAGCCTTTGAGCTTGGTGAGGCGAATTTTTTCATCGTCGCCCATCAGCAGGATGAAGGCTTGGCTGAGGGCGAACAGGCCGAGCACCACAACAATCAGGTTGACGCCGGACGACAGCCAGGCCTGGTCGAAGGTGTAGCGTTTCGAGTAGGTCGCAGGATGCAGCCCGATGGTCGAAAGCCAGATGCCGAGACACGCCATGGCGGCGGCGATCAGCGCCTGACGCCGGTGCGCGGTCACCACGAGGATGATGCCAAGCAGGGCTGCGAGGAAGATCTCGCGCGAGCCGAACATCGGTGCGATCTTGGCCAGTACCGGGGCCAGCAGGATCAGGCAGAAGACCGAGAAGATCCCGCCGAAAAAGCTGGACGAATAGGCCAGCGACAGCGCCCGGCGTGCCTCGCCCCGGGTGGTCATCGGGAACCCGTCATAGGTGGTGAGCGCGTTCACCGCCGTGCCCGGCGTGTTGATCAGGATCGCCGGGATCGAGCCGCCGTACATCGACGAGCCGTAGATGCCGAGCAGCACCGTGAGCCCGACGATCGGGTCCATCGAGAAGGTCGCGGGCAGCAGGATGGCGATCGCGACGGCGGGGCCAACGCCCGGGATCGCCCCGATCAGTACCCCGCCCACCGAGCCGACCAACAGCGCCAAGCCGACGTCCCAGCGCATCAGGATGCCGGAGGAGGCCTGGACCTGGGCGAGGAATTCGGTGAGGAGCTCCATCCGTCCGCCTCAGAGATAGAGGATGAAAAAGTTGCGCAACGTGCCCGGCAGAAGCTCGTAGAGCGCAGCGCCAGGGATCCTGACCTGCAAGAACCCCTTGAACAGCACCACCACGGCAAGGCCGAAGAGCAGCGAGATCCCCAGCATCTTGGGGCTGCGGTAGCCCATCCGCCACGTCAAGGCGGCAGCGAAGGCGAGGGTGACCGGCAGGTAACCGATCAGTGGCACCAGCCAGACGTAAGCGAGAAACCAGCCGACGAATTCAAGCACGAAGAGCCAGTTGCGGCCCTCGATCCGGTCGGGGCGGGCGAAGCGTTTGCGCGGCAGATGCCACAGATGCAGCGCGGTGAAGCCGACCATGCCGAAGACACCGACCGCAGGCCAGAACCGCGCCTGGCTGAACAGATCCTTGCCGTCCTTCCAGACCGTCTGGTCCCACAACAGCGCGGCAAGGACGGCTGAGACGGCAAGGAACCCGACCGCGAACGGAAGCTGGCCGCGTTTCGGGCCGCGCGCGCTCTCGCCGATATCGTCGTTCATGCTGTCCTCGCGGCCTGCCCAATGCGGGGCGAAACACGGGCCGGAGCGCTGCGCCCCGACCCGCAGCCCTTGGGAGGGTTACTCGATCAGTCCGCCAATGGTCGCGAGCGTCGCCTTGTCGGTTTCGATCAGCGCGGCGCTGGCGTCTGCGTCCATCCAGTAGACGAGCGCACCGGTGGTCTCGGCAACCTCCTGGGCGCGGTCGCTCATCACCGTCTTCATCGCCACAGCGGCGATCTTGTCGCGCACGTCCTGCGGCGTCTCCTTGGTGACGAACAGCCCGTTCCACAGTGCGATGTCGAGCGAGGCCTCGACCTCGCCGATGGTCGGCGTGTCCGGCACTTTCGAGATCCGCTCGCCGGCGATGGAAACCAGCACCTTCACGTCGTCGAGACACGGCAGGATCAGCTGCAAAGTGGTGTTGATGACGTCGGCGTCGCCCGAGGCGAGTGTGTTGCAGTCGAGCGCGTCGAAAGCGGCGTCGGACCCCCAGCTGAAGCCCTTCACGGCGGCCAGCGCCTTGGTCACCTGCGTCGGCGTCAGCACGTCGCCGAAATGGCCCAGAGCCACGTCGTTTTCCATCGCATGCGCCGCCAATTCGTCCATGGTGGAATAGGGCGCATCGCTCGAGGTGGCGATCACGAAGGGGTAGGTGAGGAAGATGCCGATGGGGTCGAACTTCTCCGGGCTGAGTTCATCGATGCCGATCTCATGGCCGATCACCGAAACGGCGGGCACGAACGATCCGATGGTATAGCCGTCGGCCGGGGCCGTGGCCACGTCGATGGCGCCGGGGAAGGGGCCGCCGCCGCCGCCGGGCTTGTTCACCACCGCGGCGGACACGCCATACTCCGCGGCAAAATCCTCGGCGATCATCCGGGTCAGCACGTCTTCGAGGTCACCCGGCGGCCACGGCACGATGAAGCTCACGGGCTTTTGCGGATACTCGGCGGCGGCGGGGGCGGCGATGGCGGCCATGGCAAGAGCCAAGCCCCCGCCCAGGAGGTGAGGGGTCTTCATGGATGTCTCCCTGTTTCACGCCCTTGCAAGGGCGGTTCATTATTTGAACCGGCGGTTCTCAATCAGGTTGACAGAGCCGTCGCATATCTGTCAACAAAAATGGGACAACTTGTCGCAGGCCGCGCGCACGGCGGCTGCGAAATTGTGCAGAGAGGCCGGCCAACGCTCATGGGAACGACATCCAAAGCTCTATCTTTGCTGGATCTTTTCTCCCAATCGACCCCCAAGATCGGGTTGAGCGAGTTGGCGCGCCGGTCGGGGTTCAACAAGGCCACCGCGCATCGGCTGATGAGCGACCTCGCCGCGCATGGCTTCGTCGAACAGACCGGACCAGCGCGTGAATACCGTCTCGGACCCGCGGTTCTGCGGCTCGCGCAGCTGCGCGAAGCGGCGGTGCCGATGCGCGAGGTGGTCGGCCCGATGCTGGCGGAGCTTGCCGCCGAGACCGGCGAAACCGCGCATGTCTCCTTGGTGCAGGGCGGTGAGCTGGTTCTGTTCGACTTCGCCTACAGCCAGGCCCACGGCACATTGGTGACGATGGGCGACGCGCCGGTGCTCGCGCTGCATGCGACAAGCTCGGGCCTCGCGGTTCTGGCCTTCTGCGAACCCGCCTTCGTCGACCGGACGCTGGGCGGCAAGCTCGGCGCGTTCACGGCCAAGACCAGGACCGATCCGGAGGTGATCCGCGCGGCGCTCGAACCGGTCCGCCGCGAGGGCGTCGCAGAGTCCGAGGGCGGCTTCGAGACAGACGTGCATTCACACGCGATGCCGCTGTTCGATGTCCACCAGCACTGTATCGGTGCGATCGCGGTGGCGGCGCCGGCGGCGCGCATGGACGATGCGCTCAGGGCGACGATCCGTGCCGCGCTCAGGCGCCAGGCCCCGCGCCTCACCGCGGCGCTCGGCGGGCTGATGCCCGACGGCTTTCCGTGGCCGGATGGCTTTGAGGACACACCCCGCCCGGCCGGGCGCGCGCAGGCGCCCGACACCCGTTTCAAGATCGCCGCCGCCCCCCGGTGCCCGGCACAGGACAGACCCCCGGCGCGCCAAACACGCAAAGGCCGGTCACACACAGGGAGCTCCCCATGAAATCCGCCAATTTCCTCAAGGAAAACAACGCCCGTTCGCTCTGGCACCCGATGGCCCACCCGGCCGACTCGCAGGCCAATCCGCCCACCATCGTGACCGGCGGCAGCGGTGTGCGGATCACCGATGTCGACGGCCACGAGGTGGTCGATGCGGTGGGAGGCCTGTGGAACGTCAACCTCGGCTTCTCCTGCGATCCGGTCAAGAAAGCGATCGCCGATCAGCTCGACAAGCTGCCCTATTACTCGACCTTCCGCGGCACCACCAACGACGCGGTCATCGAGCTGTCCGAAGAATTGCGCGACTTCTTCGCGCCCGACGGGCTCAGCCGCGCCTTCTACACATCGGGTGGGTCGGACAGTGTCGAAACCGCGCTGCGGCTCGCACGCCAGTACCACAAGATCAAGGGAGAGCCCGGGCGGGTGAAATACCTCAGCCTGAAGAAGGGCTATCACGGCACTCACACCGGTGGGGCGAGCGTGAACGGCAACGCCAATTTCCGCACCCAGTACGAGCCGCTCCTGCCGGGCTGTTTTCACATCCCCGCGCCCTACACCTACCGTAACCCGTTCAACGAGACCGATCCGGAGACATTGGCCGGGCTTTGCCTCATGGCCCTTGAAGACGAGATCGTCTTTCAGGGCGCGGGCACCATTGCCGCCTTCATCATGGAGCCGATCCTCGGCGCCGGCGGGGTGATCGTGCCGCACAAAAGCTTCATGCCGGGCGTGCGCGAGATCTGTTCCAAGCACGGCATCCTGTTGATCGCCGATGAGGTCATCACCGCCTTCGGGCGCACCGGGTCCTGGACTGGCTCGCGACACTGGGGGGTCCAGCCCGACCTCATGTGCACGGCCAAGGCGATCACCAACGGCTACTTCCCCTTCGGCGCGGTGATGATTGCCGACGGCGTGGCCGAGGTTTTCGAAAAAGATACCTCGGGGGCTGCCGCCATCGGCCACGGCTACACCTATTCTGGCCACCCGGTCGGCGCGGCCGCGGCGCTGGCCTGCCTCGCCGAGACAAAACGCCTCAACGTGCCCGAGAACGCCGCCGCCCGCGGCGCCGAACTCTTCGCCGGGCTGCAGGCGATTGGAAGCCAATGCGTGGTCTGCGGCGATATCCGCGGCGGCCAGGGCCTGATGTGCGCGTTGGAACTGGTCGCGGACCCCAAGACCAAGACACCGATCGACAAGGCCACCATCGGCAAGGTTCAGGAGATCGCCTACCAGGCCGGCGCGATGGTGCGGGTCTCGGGCCCCAACATCATCCTCTCGCCGCCGCTGGTGCTGACAGCGGACGACGTCCAGGTGATCCTTTCGGCACTCGGGGCCGGGTTCAGGGCACTCTGAGGCCGCTTTTTTCTTGGCAACAAATACGCCCGCCGGAGGCAATACCCGCCGGCGGGCCGTTCGCCCAAGCGCGGTGGGCGAAGCGTGAAGTTAGCGCTACCGATAAAGAAATCAATATGTTGACCCCCCGTCCGAGTTCGGGACACCTCGGGACAAGGCCCTTGGAAAGGGCCTTTTCAAACGCGTTTCCAAACGCGTTCGCGAAGCCGCTTCGAAGCGGCTTCGGCCGTCACACAGCGGGCACCTTCAGCCGCACCCCGTCGAGCTTCGCGGACATCTCGATCTGGCAGGACAACCGCGAATGGGCCTCGCGCGGCGCTTCGGTGATATCTAGCATGAAATCCTCCGTGGCCTCCGGGCCGCCGACCGCCGCAAACCAGTCATCCGCCACGACCACATGGCAAGTGGCGCAGGACAGGTTGCCGCCGCAATCGCCAGGTATGCCCGGCACATCCGCCGCCAGTGCCGCGTCCTTCAGCGTCGTGCCTTGCGCGACGTCGGCGGCGATCTCGGTTCCGTCCGCCAGTTCCCAGGTTACTTTCATATCGGGCCCCTCATACGTAGTACACGTAGAAATCGCGCAGGCCGTCGCCTTCGAGGTCGCGCGTCTTCTTCTCTTCCTTGAGCCGCATGAACACCTGGTGCTCGGCCAGCTCTTTGCCCACGGCTTCGGCGAGCAGCGTATCGGCGGCAAGGTCGCGCATGACCTGTTTTAGGTCAATGCCGACGCCGTCCTTTGCGTCCGTCCGGTCGAACCCGTCGCCGGTCTCGACCGGCGGCAGGGGGTAGCCGGCCGTCACCCCGAGACGGGCCGCCTGCAGCACCGCGGCCACGGCGACGTAAGGGTTGGCCGAGGCGTCGGCCATCCGGTGCTCGATCCGTTGCTTGGCGCCGCCCTCGGCGCTGACCCGGGTGGTGACGTTGCGGTGGTCGCCGCCCCAGTTGCGCCAGTACCCCGCCAGCATGCCCGGTTGCAGCCGCTGGTAGCTGTTGGCCGTCGGCGCGGTGAACCCGGCGAGTGCCTTGTGGTGATGCATCAGCCCGGCCACGCAGGATCTGGCGAGGTCGTTCATATGCTCCGGGCCGCCGTGCGCACCATTGCCGAGCGCGTTGCGGCCATCGGCGTCCCGGAAGGAGAAGTTGATATGCATGCCCGACCCGCCCGCTTCGGCGACCGGTTTCGGCATGAACGTAAGCACGATCCCATGCTCAAGCGCCACTTCGCGGGCCATCTGGCGGAACAGCACGATGTCGTCGACCGCCTTCACCGCCGCATCGAAGGTGAGGGTGAACTCGAATTGCGGGCTGTCGTATTCGCCGGTCATCATCTCGAGCTTGAAGCCGAGCGCATCGGCGCGCTCCCAGATGTCGTCGGTGAAACGCAAAGGATCGGTGAACGGCCCGGTGCCGTAAACCACGCCGCCCGGCGCGTCATAGGGCACCAGCCGCCCGTTCTCGTTGCCCTGCATCGCGTAGCATTCGAGCTCGATCCCGATCATCGGCTCCAGCCCGATCTCGCTCCAATCCGCCACCGCCTTGCGCAGCGCGCCGCGCCCGTCGAGGGGCAGGGGGCTGCCGTCCTCATCCATCAGGTCGCCCAGCACCACCTTGGTGTGGGCTTCCCAACCGTCGCGGATGCCTTCCGCCTTCCACACCAGTTCCATGTCGGGCAGCCCCTGCATCATCATCGCGCCCGGCGCGTCGAGCAGGTCCTTGTCGTAATGCACCCCGAAGGTCGAGCGGCAGAACCGCGTCGAGCCGTCGGCGATCATCCGTTCGGGTAGGTACTTCCCGCGCAGGATCGACAAATGGTCGAGGAACATCGCACGCAGACGGTCTTTCATCGGGTCTGGCTCCTTCCGGGGGCCGGGGCCGTCGGTGGCAAAGCCGGGTCAGGCCGGGGTGATGGTCACGGGCAATTCCTTGATCCCGCCGACGAAGTTTGAGCGAAGGAAGCGGTGTGGTCCAGCGGCTTCGACCCGCTTGATGCGCTTTGCCAGTTCCTCGAACAGGATCCGCACCTCGAGCCGGGCGAGATGCATCCCGAGGCAGACATGCGGGCCCCCCTGACCGAAAGAGACGTGGCGGTTGGGCGCCCGGTCGAGCTTCACCCGGAACGGATCGTCGAACACCGTCTCGTCGCGGTTGCCCGAGGCCCACCAGAACAGCACCTTGTCGCCTTCGCGTACGTTTTGCCCGTGGATCTCGATATCCCGAGTCGCGGTGCGGCGGAAATAGAGCGCGGGCGTGGCCCAGCGGATGATCTCATCTGCTGCGGTTTGCCAGACCTCGCCGCCCGCCTGCATCTTGCCCAGAAGCTCCGGCTGGTGCGCCATCGCCTGGATGCCTGCGGCGATGGAATACCGGGTGGTGTCGTTGCCGGCCGCCACCAGAAGGCAGAAGAAGTTGCGAAACTCCAGCTCCGGCAAGACCTCGCCGTTCTTGTCGGGTTGCAGGATCATGTGCAGCACGCCGTTGGTATCGCCGGTGCGGTTCTTCTCGGCCATCAGCGCCTTGGCATAGTCGAAAAGCTCGGCGCCGGCGGGCGAGTTGAATGGCATCAGCCGGTAGGCGTCGGTGTCCATCTTGTCGAGCACATGCTCGGTGAAGTCGGGATCGGTATTGGCGATGAGCGCGTCGCCCTTCTCGACCAGCCATGGCAGGTCTTCCTCCGGCGTGCCGAGGATCTGGCCGAGCATCCGCATCGGCAGTTGCCGGGCGATCTCCTTGGTCGCGTCGAAGGTGCCCATCTGGAGCGTAGCGTCGAGGATTTCGTCGCAGAGCCTGCGGATCTGCGCTTCGAACCCCGCCACCACCGGGGCCGAAAACGCCTTCGCCACCTTGATCCGAGTGGCCATGTGCTCGGGCGGATCGGTTTCCTGGAAGGTGCGACGCGAGAGGTACTCCTCGTAACTCTGGTCCTCCATCCGAATGCCGCGCGCCGACGACATCAGCGCGGTGTCGCGGTTGAGCTTCAGGATGTCTTCCTGCCGGGTGACGTTCCAGAAGCCCAGGCCCCCGTCCCAGTCGGTCCATTCCAACGGCGCTTCGCGGCGCATCCGCCGGAAGGTATTGTGCGGGGGGCCTTCTGTGAAGGTGTCATGGTTCGACAGATCTGCATGGCCGTCGTCGGTCGGTGTCCAGACGGTCATTCGCGCCTCCCCTATCTGTTGGTGGTCTGTTGTGTGTTTGTGGTTGTCGATCGCGCGGTGTAAAATATATTAGTGGCGCCGCTAAATATGTAAACCGAGGAAATCATGCGCATCGGCATCCTGATGACCAACACCGACGAGAGCCCTTTCGCCGCGGCGCATCCGGGCGACGGCGAGAAATGGCGCGCGGCGCTCGCGCCGATGTGCCCGGACTGCGCCTTCCCGGTTTATGCAGTCAAGGACGGACGATTTCCCAAACATGTCGGAGCCCATGACGGGTTCATCATCACCGGAAGCCCGGCTTCGGTGAATGACCTCGCCCCCTGGCTCGACCGGTTATTCGGGCTGATCCGCGAGGCGGTGGCGGCGGGTGTGCCACTGTTCGGCGCGTGTTTTGGCCACCAGGCGATCGCGCTCGCGCTCGGCGGCGCAGTGGAGGACAATCCGGGCGGCTGGGTCTTCGGCACGATAACGACGGAGGTGAAGGCGCCCGCACCCTGGATGGAGGCCGGCCAGGTCCGCCAATACGCCGCCCATGTAGAGCAGGTCACCCGCCTGCCCGAGGGCGCCAAGGTCGTCATGGGCAATGAAGATTGCCCTGTCGGCGGTTTCGTGATCGGGCAGCGGGTGTTCACGACCCAGTACCACCCCGAAATGACGCATGCGTTCGTCACGGCGTTGATCGAAGAGTACGCCGCAAAGCTGCCCGCCGGGGTCGCCCGGTCGGCGCAGGACTCGCTCGCCGAGAGGGCTGACAACGCAGCTGTCGCCCGTTGGATCATGGATTTCTTCCGTCAGGCGCAGGGCTGAGGCAAGCCGCTTTGAAGCGGCTTGAAAACGCGTTTCGAAACGCGTTCCGAAAGGCCCTTCCAAGGGCCTTCGCGCCTCACTCAAGCGCGGCGAGCAGGTCCATGGCGGTCACCCGGTCGAACTGCACGTGGCCGACCATGAACGTCTCGGCCGCCTCTGCCTTCCGGTCCCGGATCAGCTCGAACAATGCGCGGTGGTCGCGGGCCGAGGCGGCGATGGCGCCGGCGGTGCGATAGCGCGCGCGGTAATAGGCGAGCAGCTTGCGCGCGTTGGTCTTGATCATCTCGACGAGGAACGGGTTGCCGGAAGCCAACGCCACCGCTTCGTGGAACCGCAGGTTGAGCAGGTAATAGCCCTCCGGATCCTCGTTGCCCCGCGTCTGCGCGTGGCGCTCGCAGGCGGCGACGATCTCCGCGATCCGGGCAAGTTCCACCGGCCCGCGCCGGCGCGCGGCGAGCCCTGCCGCCTGGCCCTCGAGCTTGGCATGCACCTCGAGGATCGCGAGGAACTCCTCGAGCGTCGGCTTGAACAGCATCGCGCCCTTGCGCGGCGGGCGCACGACCAGCCCCATCGCTTCGAGCCGGATGATCGCCTCGCGCAGCGGCGTGCGCGATACGCCATAGGCCGCGATGAGGGCTTTCTCCTCGATCGGGTCGCCAGGCGCGAGATCGCCGTGGTCGATGCCTTCGAGGATCCGTGTGAGGATCGTTTCGGTCTGACCTGCCATGGCGGGACTATGCCGCGGGGCGAAAGAAAAGCAAGCCGCGGGCTTCAGCCGACGGGCGGCGGCGCAGTGGTCTCGCGCACCACGAGTTCGGTTGGGAGCACCAGCCGCGGCCCCGGTGATGCCGCCCGGGTGGCGGGCGAAAGATCCATCCGTTCAAGCAGGAGCCGCGCTGCGGACTGGCCGATCTCGGGGCGCGGTTGGCGGACCGTCGTCAGCGCCGGCACGAAGTGCGACGCCATGTCGAGATCGTCAAAGCCGATCACCGAGACCTCGGCGGGTACCTTGACCCCGCGCCGCATCAGCGCGCCGATAAACCCGATCGCCATCACGTCGCTGGCACAGAACACCGCCGTTGGCCGATCCGGGGCCGCGCACCAGGCATCGGCCGCGCGCGCGCCGCTTTCGAGCGAGAAGTCGCCGGGATAGACCCAGCCCGGCGCCATCGCGAGACCCGCTGCCGCCAGCGCGGCTTGCGCGCCTTTCAAACGTTCCCGGGTGAGCACGTTCTCGGGGGGGCCGCAGAGGTGGCCGATCTTGCTGTGGCCAAGCGCAACGAGGTGCTCCACCGCGCCCTGGCCCGCGGCCACGTTGTCGATCGTGACCCGAGGCCGGTCGACGAGTTCGCTCCATTCGCAGGCATAGACCGTGGGGGGGCGGATCTGCGGCGGTCCGAGACTGTCGAGCGCTTCGGCCGGCAGCAGCCCGTCCAGCACGATCAGCCCGTCGACGTGGCGTGCATTGGCAAAGGCAGGGAACTGGTGGCCCGTCACTCCATCGCCCCGACCGAAAGGCGTCGTGTCGGTGACCAGCACGTTGTAGCCCGCTTCCGACATCACCGCGGCGATGCCGGAGAGAATCGCGGAGAAGAACGGGTTGGCGAGGTTTGGAACCAATACCGCCACCGCGCCGGTCTCGCGCTTGCGCAGGTTGCGCGCGGCGATGTTGAGGCGGTAGCCCGTCTGTTCGATCGCCCGGAACACCGCGTCGCGAGTGGGGGCGCTGACCTTGTCGGGGGAGGAGAGAGCGCGGCTCACGGTCGCCGTGGAAACCCCTGCCGCTGCGGCGACATCACGGATGCTTGGGGCTTTTGTCTTCATGCGGCGGGCCGCCTTTCGTGCTGGGCCGGTCGTCAACGTGCTGACGCTAAAGTTAAATTTACGACTCGAATTAAATTTTGTTGTAAACGATTACATCACGCGTATAGTGCCGATGTAAAGGATTACATCCGCGGTTCGCAAACGCCGGGGAGGGCCCATGCGAATGCACCTCTCTCCTCGGCCGAGGAGGTTCACGACATGAAGACGATCAAGGGTCCGGCCCTTTTCCTGGCACAGTTTGCTGGCGATGACGCGCCGTTCAATTCCTGGGACAGCATCACCAAGTGGGCGGCGGACGTCGGCTACAAGGGCGTGCAGGTGCCAAGCTGGGACGGACGTCTCATTGATCTCGCGAAGGCCGCCGAGAGCCAGGACTATTGCGACGAGTTCAAGGGTGTCGCGGCCGCGAACGGCGTCGAAGTCACCGAATTGTCGACGCACCTCCAGGGCCAGCTCGTGGCCGTTCATCCGGCCTATGACGAGGGCTTCGACGGCTTCGCCGTGCCGGAGGTGCGGGGCAATCCGAAGGCCCGCCAGGCCTGGGCCGTCGACCAGGTGAAGAAGGCGCTCACGGCGTCCAACAAGATGGGCATCGGGGCGCATGCCTCCTTCTCGGGTGCGCTCGCCTGGCCCTATCTCTACCCTTGGCCGCAACGGCCCGCGGGGCTTGTGGAAACGGCTTTCGACGAGCTTGCGAAGCGTTGGAAGCCGATCCTCGACCATGCCGACGAGATGGGCGTGGATGTCTGCTACGAGATCCACCCGGGCGAAGACCTGCACGACGGCGTGACCTTCGAGATGTTCCTGGAGCGGGTCGGCAACCATCCGCGCGCCAACATGCTCTACGACCCGTCGCATTACGTGCTGCAATGTCTCGATTATCTCGACAACATCGACATCTACAAGGACCGGATCAAGATGTTCCACGTCAAGGATGCCGAGTTCAACCCGACCGGGCGGCAAGGCGTCTACTCGGGCTACCAGCCCTGGGTCGACCGCGCCGGGCGGTTCCGTAGCTTGGGTGACGGCGAGGTCGATTTTGGCGCAATCTTTTCGAAGATGGCGGCCAATGATTTTGATGGCTGGGCCGTGGTCGAGTGGGAATGCTGCCTCAAGCATCCCGAGGACGGCGCGCGCGAGGGGGCGGCCTTCGTGAAAGACCACATCATCCGCGTGACCGAAAAAGCCTTCGACGATTTCGCCGATGGCGGCACCGACGAGGCGGCCAACCGCAAGATGCTGGGGATCGGGTGACATGGCGACACGTATCAGACTTGGCATGGTCGGCGGCGGCAACGACGCCTTCATCGGCGGCGTGCACCGGATCGCGGCCCGGATCGACGGTGAGTTCGACCTGGTGGCAGGCGCGCTCAGCTCGACACCCGAAAAGGCGAAGGCAAGCGGCGCGGTGCTCGGCCTCGCCCCCGACCGCACCTATGGCGATTTCCGCGAAATGGCGATCCGCGAAAACCGGATCAAGGACGGGATCCAGGCGGTGTCGATCGTCACCCCCAACCATGTGCACTACCCGGCGGCGCGCGAGTTTCTCAAGCGCGGCATTCACGTGATCTGCGACAAGCCGCTCACCTCGAACCTGCCGGACGCGCGCAAGCTGGTGAAGATCGCCGAGGAAAGCGGGGCGCTGTTCGTGCTGACGCACAACTACACCGGCTACCCGATGGTGCGCCAGGCGCGCGAAATGGTGGCGGCGGGCGATCTCGGCGAGCTTCGCGTCGTGCAGGTGGAATACGCCCAGGACTGGCTCTCGACCGCGGTGGAAACCACCGGCACCAACAAGCAGTCCGAATGGCGCACCGATCCAGAACGCACCGGAGCCGGTGGCTCGACCGGCGATATCGGCACCCACGCCTTCAATCTCGCAACCTTCGTCACCGGGCTGGAAGTCGAAAGCCTCTCAGCCGATCTCGACAGTTTCGTCGAGGGCCGCCGGGTGGACGACAATGGCCATGTGATGCTGCGCTACACCGGTGGCGTCAAAGGCATGCTGTGGTGCAGCCAGGTGGCGGTCGGCAACGAGAACGCGCTCAAGCTCCGGGTCTACGGCACCAAGGGCGGGCTCGAATGGGCGCAGGAGGACCCCAACTACCTGTGGTACACGCCCTTCGGCGAGCCGAAGCGCCTGCTCACCCGGTCGGGTGCCGGCGCCGGCGACGTTGCCAACCGTGTCAGCCGCACGCCGGGCGGGCACCCCGAGGGCTATCTCGAAGGTTTCGCCAACATCTACGCCGAGGCGGCCCGGGCGATCCGCGCGAAAGAGGCGGGCGAGGATATCCCCGCCGACGTCGTCTTCCCGAATGTGCAGGACGGGCTCAAGGGGGTCGCTTTCGTCGATGCCTGCGTGCGCTCGTCGGCGCGCGACGCCGCCTGGGTCAAGCTGGCGCTCTGAGATGGAAGCGGCTGCCTCAACCGAAGCTCCGGGGGGTACGACGCGCGCCCCGGATGCCCCACGCCCGGGCAGCGCCCGTCCGGTGCTGGCCCTGCGCGACGTGCAGAAAGCCTTCGGGCCGGTGCAGATCCTTTTCGACATCGACATCGAGCTGATCCCCGGCGAAGTGCACGCGCTCATCGGCGAGAACGGCGCCGGCAAGTCGACGGCGATGAAAATCATGTCGGGCTATTATGAGGCGTCCGGCGGCACGGTGGAGCTCGATGGGGCCCCCGTCACCTTCACCCATTCGCGCGAGGCCGAGAAACGCGGCGTCACCATCATCCACCAGGAATTCAACCTCGCGCCCGCGCTGAGCATCCGTGAAAACATCTTTCTCGGCCATGAACTGAAACGGGGCTGGCTGCTCGACCACAAGACCATGCAAGCCCGCACCCAGGAGCTGCTCGACCGTCTGGAAACGCCGCTCGACCCGCGCACCCGAACCGCCGACATCGCGGTGCCCGAGAAACAGATGGTCGAGATCGCCAAGGCGCTGTCGCGCGAGGCGCGCGTGCTTATCATGGACGAGCCGACGGCCGCGCTTACCACCCGTGAAACCGAGGTGCTGTTTCGCCAGATCGAGCGGTTGCGTGCGCAAGGCACGGCGATCCTCTATACCTCGCACAAGCTCGACGAAGTGGCGAAGATCGCCGACCGGGTCACGGTCATGCGCGACGGCCGGATCGTGCGCACGGCGCTGCGCGGCGAGATGAACGAAGACCAGATGGCGGAAGCCATGGTCGGACGCGAACTGACCGACATGTTCCCCGCCAAGAGGCCCGCCGCGAGCGCCGAAGCCGCGCTGGAGGTCTCCGGCTTCTCGCTCGAAGGCGTCGTCAAGGACGTGAGCTTCCGCCTTGGGCGCGGCGAGATCCTCGGGTTCGCGGGGCTGGTGGGCTCAGGTCGGACCGAACTCATGGAAGGGCTGATCGGCCTGCGCGACGCGACCGGCAGCCTGCGCATCAACGGCGCGGAAACGCATATCCGCAACCCCGAACAGGCGATGGACGCAGGGCTCGTCTACCTGCCCGAGGACCGCAAGGAACACGGGCTGATCCTGACCCTCGATATGCGCCGCAACCTCACTCTGCTGGTGCTGAAGAAGTTCACCAGGGTCCTGATCGACCGCAAGGCCGAGGAGGCAGCACTCGACAAGGCGATCGAGGAGTTTGACATCCGCGCGCCGTCGCGTGACGTTCTGGTGGGCAACATGTCGGGTGGCAACCAGCAGAAGGTCCTGCTCGCCAAGATCATGCTGGCGGAACCGCAGATCGTCATCATCGACGAACCCACCCGCGGCATCGACGTCGGCACCAAGCAGCAGTTTTACACCTTCATCCACCGGCTCGCGGAGGCTGGGCATTCGGTGATCGTGATCTCATCGGAGATGACCGAGGTGATCGGGCTCTGCGACCGGGTGCTGGTGATGCGGCGCGGAAGGATCGCAGGCGAAGTGACAGGCGCAGACGTGAACGAGGACGTCATCGTGCGCCTCGCGATGGGATTGGCAGTGAAGGGCAACGAGAATGGCTGACACCACGAGCACCGGCGCGAAGGCCGGCTTCAAACTCGACGTCCAGGCGCTCGGGCCGATCCTCGCGCTGATCGTGCTGATGGTGATCGGGACCGCGCTGAACCCCGACTTCCTGGCCGCGCAGAACATCACCAACGTGCTGTCGCGGTCCGCCTTCATCGGCATCATCGCGGTGGGTATGACCTTCGTCATCACCGCCGGTGGCTTTGACCTCTCGGTCGGTTCGATGACCGCCTTCATTGCCGGGCTGATGATCATGCTGATGAACGCGCTGATCCCGGCGCTCGGCACATCGTGGTGGGTGATCGTGATCGGCATGGTCGCGGGGCTGGCGATAGGCGGCGTGTTGGGGGCGATCAACGGGCTGCTCATCACCCGGCTCAACATCGAGGCCTTCATCGTCACCCTCGGCTCGATGGTGATCTTCCGCTCATTGGTGACCTTCCTCGCCGACGGCGGCACGCTGTCGCTCAACTTCGCGCTCGGCAGCCTCTACGAGCCGGTCTATTACGGCGGGCTGTTCGGCATTCGCTGGCCGATCATCATCTTCATCCTTGTCGCGGTGCTGGGCGAGATCGCCATGCGCCACACCGCCTACGGACGTCACTGCACAGCCATCGGCTCCAACGAACAGGTGGCGCGCTACTCGGCGGTGCACGTCAAACGCGTCCGTACCATGACCTTCACGGTGCTCGGTGTGCTCGTCGGCGTCGCCTCCGTGCTCTATGTGCCGCGGCTCGGCTCGGCGTCGAATTCCACCGGCACGCTGTGGGAGCTTCAGACCATCGCCAGCGTCATCATCGGCGGCACGCTCTTGTCGGGCGGGTTCGGCCGGGTCTGGGGCACGGTGGTCGGCGTGCTGATCCTGAGCTTGATCGACAATATCCTCAACCTCACGGACCTGGTGAGCCCGTATCTGAACGGCGCGATCCAAGGCGTGATCATCATTCTGGCGGTCGTGTTGCAGCGCGCCAGAAAATCATCCCGTTGACGGGAACAACGCCCCGGCAGGGGGTAAACCAAGGGAGTGAGACATGAACATGAAACACCTATTCGGCGCGACCGCGCTTGCCGCGATCATGATGGCGCCGATGGCGATGGCCCAGGACACGACCGTGATCGGTGTCTCGATCCCGGCCGCGACCCACGGCTGGGCGGGCGGCATGAACTTCCACGCCCAGGAAGCGATCGACCGTCTCGAAGCGACATACCCTGAGCTCGACTTCGTGCTCGCCACCGCCTCCGACCCCGCCAAACAGGTCGCCGATATCGAAGACATGATGGCCACCCGCGACATCGACGCGCTGGTCGTGCTGCCGTTCGAGAGTGAGCCGCTGACCCCGCCGGTCAAGCGCGTGGCAGCAGCCGGCAAATGGGTCACCGTGATCGACCGCGGCCTCTCCGAGCCCGGCATCGAAGACCTCTATGTGGCCGGCGACAACCCCGGCTTCGGCACGACCTCGGGCGAGTTCTTCGTCGAGATGATGCCCGACGGCGGCAATATCGTCGTGCTGCGCGGCATCCCGACCACCATCGACAACGAACGCGTGGAAGGCTTCCAGGCGGCAATCGAGGGCTCGGGCATCGAGATCCTCGGCATGGAGCATGGCAACTGGAACCGCGACGACGCCTTTGCGGTGATGCAGGACTTCCTGTCCAAGTATCCCGAGATCGACGCGGTTTGGGCGTCGGATGACGACATGGCCATCGGTGTGCTCGCGGCGATCAAGGAAGCGGGCCGGATGGACGACATGTGGGTGCTCGGTGGCGCCGGCATGAAGGAGATGATCAAGCGGGTCGCCGACGGTGACGAATACGTCAAGGCGAACGTGACCTACCCGCCGTCGATGAGCGGCACGGCAATCGAGCTCACCGCGCTCAACTTCGTCTCCAACGCCCCGGTTTCGGGCAAGTTCGTGATCGGCTCTGTGCTGGTCACCCAGGAGAACGCCGAGAAGTTCTACTTCCCCGACAGCCCGTTCTGAAGCCAGTCAAATCCGGAGAAACAAGTGCCCGGCCGCAAGGTCGGGCACTTTGTTTTGCAGGTCGTGGCTCTGGCCGGTCGGGCGCAGCGGGGTCAAATGACGGTGCGCGGCCCCTCGTCTTTGACCGGCTTGATGTCCAGCACCGATTGATGGACCTCCGGCGCCTTCTGCGCAACTGCGACCGACTTTTCGGCCGCGGCGATCAGCGCGCCGGCGATCAACCAGATATAGGGTACGATTGCGGCGTTCAGGAGCAGGTCGAACATGGTGATCCCGAGCATCAACGCGAGTGTGCCGGTGTGGGTCAGGTTGTCGCCCTCACCCAGGCGCTTGCGACGCAGCCAGATCAGGAACACCGGGACGGCCAGCAACCCGAACTCGGCAATGAAACCGAAGATGCCGTAGGTCCCGAAAATGAAGATCCACCGCCCGTCGGTAACGGCGGCCTGGCTGCCGTCCCATTCGCTGAACACAAGGTTGCGGCCCCAGCCGCCCCACCCGAACAGCCGCCGCTCGTTGGCATGCTGGAGCAGGATCTCCTCATTCTCGAACCGGAACTCAAGAGACTGAGCACGGTCTCCGCTGATCTGATTGATGAAGCCGATGATGTCGTCGAGCGGGATGATGCCGGCGTTGCGCAACGCCGGATAGGCCAGCGCCAGCACCACGAAGATCAGCCCGATACGCATCCGCCCGGCCTCGGAAAACAGGAAGATGGCCGGGACCAGCAGCAACATGTAGGTGGCTGAGGCCATGCTCTTGCTGGCGATGACGACCAGCATCAACCAGAGCAGCGCGTAGATGTACTTGTGGCGGGTGCCTTTGGGCTGAACCCGCGCGAGGCTCGCCGTCGCGAGCGCCGCTGAGACGAAGAAGAAGGCGAGCCACAGCGCGTGCGGCAGGAACACGATGGGACGGTAGGTGCTGCCCCGGATCATCTGGATGAAGTCGTGCTGAAAGAAGCCGTAGATCCAGATGTTGAGCTGTGGGCTGAAACGGATCTCGAACACGGCCGGGATCGTGTAGATCAAACCGCCGATCATCAGCGCCCGCAGAAGCTCGCGCCGTCCGGTTTCGCTGGCCAGAACCGTGCGGGCGGTCAAGAAGGGCAGGGCGTGAATGAGCACGAGTGCGCCCGAGAACGAGATCACCTCGCGCGGCACCAGCCCCGGGATGACACGGATCGCCGCTTCGAACGGCCCCACCTCCATGAAGGGGGCGTCGATGATGATGGTGTCGCCGTTGGTCAGGATCGTCGGGACCGTCATGAAGACGAAGGCGATGAGCAGGATCTTGGCGAGCCCGGATCGGGGCAGGAAGGCGATCTTGACCTTGGCGACGAAGATCGTGAGGAAAAAGGCGCTGAGATTGGCGATCACCAGCTTGTCGATCGGCGGCAGCAGCGGCAGGTCGACTTCCGTTCTGGGGGGCAGGAGCAGGTAGCCGCCGATAATCGTCCACACGAAGGCCCGCTCCAGCGGCATACGCTTGTACATAATCCAGGCCACGAGCGGCCAGGAGAACAGGACAAGGTATGCGATCGGGTTCGGCATTGTGTTCCGGCGATGCAGTCGGACGGTGGGGTCCGACGAGGGTAGAGCGTTTGGTTCGGTATCGGCGACCGGCGCAGCGTGCGCGCAGGTTTCGCGTCGATCCACACCTTGAAAAACGGGTGCCTCTCGGCCCCCGCTGATTCCCGCACGTATAGGCGATTCCTTCGCCTGGGTGAAACCATTCCCCGCATTGTTGCGGGTTTTTCGCTAGTGTCCGCAGACCAGCCGTATCGGGTATGTTCCGGCACGAGGGGATCGTTGAAGGAGCTTGCACAATCCGTTTTTGGCCCTTTCCATTGACCCTGCAGCGCAATGGTTGCAAAAGTTAAACCGGGCACGGTGGCGTGTGGCGTCACCTATCGGGAGTTTTTGGTGCAACTGGCGGTTCTGGGCTTCAATCCAGCAAAGATGTTTTCCGGCGACGGTTTGATGGCGCGCGTGCTGCGCGGCTCGGCGTTCGTGCTGTTCGGCTATGGCGCGAGCCAGGTCCTTCGTCTCGCGTCGAACCTGATTCTGACCCGTCTGCTCTTCCCCGAAGCCTTTGGCTTGATGGCGCTCGTCGCGATGGTCGAGGTCGGACTTACGCTGTTCACCGACATGGGCATTGCACCGTCAATCGCCCAATCGAAGCGCGGCGATGATCCCGACTTCCTTGATACGGCCTACACCCTCAAGGTGATCCGCGGCTTCGTGCTGTGGCTTACGGCCTGTATCCTGGCCTACCCGGCGGCGCTGTTCTTCGAGGCGCCCGAGCTGGCGCTGTTTTTGCCGATTTCGACCTTCTCGATGGTCATTTCCGGCTTTACCACCGTCCGAATCGAGACCGCCTTCAGGCACCTGCAACTTGGCCGGGTGACCGCGATCGATCTCGCCTCCCAGGTGGTCGCACTTGTCTTCATGATCCTGCTGGCTTGGTACACGCGGAGCGTTGTGGCGCTTGTCGCCGGTGGCATCGTAACGGCAGCGGTCCAGAATTTCCTCGCCGGCCGGTACCTCGATGGCCACCGCAATCGCCTGCGCTGGGATCCTTCCGCCGCGCGTGAACTCATTCATTTCGGCAAGTGGATTTTCGTCTCGACCCTGTTCTCCTTCTTCTCGAGCCAGGGCGACAAGCTGGTGTTCGGCAAGTTCCTGACGCTGCATGTGCTTGGCATCTACAACATCGGTTATTACCTCGGCAGCTTCCCGCTGATGCTCGGCACCGAACTTGTCGGCCGGGTGATGATTCCGATCTACCGCGAGGTGCGCGAGAAGGGCACCGCGTCCGGTGCCCGCAAGCTGCGGACCATGCGGTTCCTCATGACCGGCGGGCTGATCGCGCTGATGGGGGTGCTGGCGATCTTTGGCCCGATGCTGGTCAACTTCCTCTACGACGACCGCTACGTAAACGCGGGCGCGATGCTGGTGCTGATCTCGCTCGCAATGATGCCGGCCGCGGTCGGCGTGTCCTATGACCGGGCGGCGCTGGCCGCGGGCGACTCACGGCATTTCTTCATCGTCTCTGCGGCGCGTGGGATCACCGGTGTGGCATTCCTGCTGATCGGCGTCCATTTCTGGGGCATCGTCGGTGCCATCGGCGGCCTCGCCCTTTCAGGTATGGCCGTGCATCCGTTTTTGGTCTGGCTGTCGATCAAGCATAAGGTCTGGGATGGTGAGCACGATGCCATCTTCGCCGTGGTAGCGGTCGCTTTGGCCGTCGGCGCGATCTGGCTGCATCTCGGTGAGATTCAGGCTATGGCCATCGCCGCAGCAGAAGGTTGAAGTGGGGCGGGTGCGAAATCCGAAGCGGATTTCGTTACAAAATCCGCACCGGATTTTGTGCCGGTTTCCGCACCGGAAACCGCGCCCGATGACAGGTCTCGCTCCAGAACAGAATGCGGGGCCAGGTTTGATCACCCGCCCGGATGGTCAGTTTCCGGCTTCGCGGATCACCGCCGGGCGGTCGAGCTTGCCGCTCGCGGTACGCGGCATTGCACCCGGCCATGTGTGGAGACGGGCGGGCAGCATATAATGCGGCATGGTCTTGCGGCAATGCGCCATGAGCGCCGCCGCATCGGCCCCGTCCACCAGCGTCACCGACGCGACCACTGCCTGTCCGCGGGCCTCGTCCTCGACGCCAAAGGCGATCGCATCCGTCACCATCCCGCTTTGCGACAGGAGATCCTCGACCTCGGTCGGGCTCAGCCGGAAGCCCATCGTCTTGATCATGTCGTCCATACGGCTCACGAACCACATGTCGCCCTCGTCATCGAGACGGACGAGGTCGCCCGACCACACCACCGGTTTGCCGTCGGTGACCGGGGCGAGCGCCGGACAATGGCGGATCTTCCGGGCGGTGAGTTCGGGGCGTTCCCAGTAGCCAAGCGAAACCAGCGGCCCCGCGTGAACCAGTTCACCCTCGTCGCCGGGCCCCGCCACGCCGCCATCGGGGCGGATTGCAAAAACCTGAGCGTATGGAATTTGCTGGCCCATCGCCCCCTTCTTGGCGGCGAAGCGTTCGGGCGGCAGGTAGGTTGAACGGAAGGCTTCGGTAAGACCGTACATCAGGTAGATGTCTACGTCAGGAAAGATGCCCGGCATGAGGTCCAGGATATTGGGCGGGATTTTGCCGCCTGTGTTGGTCACGCGTGCCAGCGCGGGCAGGGCGGTCGGCACCTCGTCGAGGTATCGCACCAGCATGTTCCATAGCGGCGGCACACCTGCTATCCCGGTGACCTCGTGTTCGCGCGCCATGCGTACCACTTCCGCCGGCATCGTCACCGGCTGGTGCACGACGCTGCCGCCCATCCAGAACATCGAGGTGAGCTGGTTGAGACCGGCGTCAAAACTGTAGGGCAGGACCGAGAGCAGCCGGTCGTCTTCCCCGAGCTTGAGATATTCGCTGACCGCGGCCGCACCGATACGGATGTTGGCATGGCTCAGCATCACGCCCTTGGGCCGCCCGGTGGAGCCCGAGGTGTAGATGATCATCGCAAGCTCGCCCGGGCCGGGGACGGCCTCCGGAGCATCGCCGGCGGGGAGATCGGCCCAAGTGTCGGTGCCTTCAACCGGCTTGCCACGCACCAGCACAGCCCGCACGCTCTCAGGGAGCGGCACCGCGGTCTTGCCGGCAACCATGCCCCGGTCGAGGATCGCGGCGCTCGCCCGGCAGTCTTCGGCGACATAGGCGAGCTGGGCACCGGTCCACTGGACGTTGACGTTGACGGCGACGGCGCCCAGCTTCCAGGCGGCGAACATCGCGGCGACCTCGCCGATCGACTTGCGCAAGCTCACGATCACCCGGTCGCCCCGGGTGACGCCCCGGTCCGCGAGCCAGGCGGCGAGCCGGTCGACTTCGGACGACAGTGCGGCGTAGCTCGCCGCATCCTGCGCGTCGATCAGGGCGGTTTTGTCCGCTCGGGCGCTGAGGTTGTCGGCCAACAGCCGGTACATCGAGCCTGTTGCGCCCGGGATATCGGAAAGTGTCACGAAAGGTTTCCCCGTTTTGGTGTCTTGCCGGTTTTGCCTCGGCCCCATGTGCAGGGCAATCGTG
>Ga0209121_10000969_pt1 | contig 30359 bp, 24 predicted proteins | sample Cruoilmetagenom3_FD_187292 | JGI IMG/M metagenome (GOLD analysis project Ga0209121, IMG submission 187292) | Oil polluted marine microbial communities from Coal Oil Point, Santa Barbara, California, USA - Sample 3 (SPAdes) (version 2) | ecosystem: Environmental > Aquatic > Marine > Oil seeps ...
TTTTCTATTAACTGTTCATGATTACCCTGTTCTAGTATGGTATTCTCTTTGATGAGGATAATATAATCGGAATTGAATATTGTACTTAATCTGTGTGCTATTACAAAAGTAGTCTTTCCTTCCACTGCTTTCTCTATAGCGGTTTGAAGTAACTTCTCTGATTTAGTATCTATCCTTGCAGTAGCCTCATCTAAAATTAACACCTTTGGATCTCTAAGAAGTATTCTAGCTAAAGCAATTATTTGCCTTTGTCCAGAACTAATACCATGACCATCACTATCGATCTTAGTCATCAAACCCTTAGGTAATGATTTTATAAAAGAGGATACTCCTAGGAATTTAAACATATCTAAGGCCTCTTGTTTTGTTACCTTAGCATTATCATATCTAAGATTGTTTAAGATAGTATCTTCAAAAAGGAAGGTGTCCTGGATTAGGTATCCAATACTTTCTCTTAGAATATCAAGGTCCCATTCTTTAACATCAGTTCCATCTACCAATATCTTTCCATTCTTAACATCGTAGAGTCTTGCTATTAGGTTTACAAAGGTAGTTTTACCTCCACCTGTAGGGCCTACTATAGCTATTGTTTTCCCAGGATATGCAGTAAAGTTAATATCTTTGAGTACTACGTCAGTACTATTGTAACCAAAATCTACATCTACAAACTGTATTCTACCATCAATCTTTTTTGGAGAATATGCATTATCTGGAGGGAAGATATTACTTTTTAATTCCAAGATCTCTCTTAATCTAGAAGCTGAAGCCACTCCAGTCTTTATATTTCTCCAAATGTATGAAATTTTGTTTAACCCATGGAAGAGCTGTTGGGAATATGCGTTAAAAAGAATGACCATACCGATAGTGAGGATTCCTACGGACATTAGGTGAAGGGAGTAGAGTAGAGTTGTACCTACACAAAGGATACTGATCATTGTGATGAAGGTATCCGCTGTGGAAGATATTGCTGAAACTTTTTTAGATAGTTTGTAGTAGTCCTTTGTTAAGTTTTCTAATTGTTTGGTCCAATTCTTTTGTTGGTTGGTTGATTGGATGGATATGAAACCATCTAGAGATTCCTGTACCTTAGCACTAATCATACCTTCTTTATCTAAGGACTCTTTGATAGGTTTTTCTAAAAACCTTCCTTGGAAACTGAGGAAAAGAAGAGCCATGATAGTGAAGGTTAGGGATATTAATGCTACTTTCCAATTAAGTAAAAACATTGTTGTTAGGATAGTACTCATCATAAAGAAAATACTCATCACCCTGACAAATCCTTCTGAGAAGAACTTATTAAGACCTTCAACATTCCCTGTAAGTCTTTGTATGATATCTCCTGTTTGATTGTCTGACACGAACTGTGTAGGTAGTTCTTGAATTTTTTTAAAGACCTCCTGTCTTATATTGAAGAGAACTTTCTGAGAGAGAACCCCTGTGGTTCTTACTCGTATGTAGTTGGTTATGGCCGTAAAAAGTAATACTATTAATGCTGTAAAGACAGTATCAAGCAGGCCATTAATATCATTATTAGCGATATTAATATCTATTGCCTTTTGTGCAAGTTTAGGGATTAGAACAACTCCTAAAAGATTTGAAGCTAGTAGTGCGATAGCTATTACAATTAATGTAAATATATACGGTTTGAAATGTCTAAGTATAAGTGTCAAACCTTTCTTTGTATCTATCTTTTCATCTTTGTTTAGGTTGTAATTGTTAGCCATAGTTCCTTTGGGTTAATTCAATTTCTTGGTATAGAACGGATTTTTTAAGTAATTCTTCATGTGTACCAAATTCAATAATTTTACCTTCGTCAAAGAGATATATACGGTTACAATCTTTTACAGAAGCAATCTTTTGAGCTACCAATATGATTGAAATATTCTTATATTGGTTCTTAATATTTTCAAACACTTTACGTTCAGTAGTAATGTCTAATCTACTGGTTGCATCATCTAGTATGAGTAATTGAGGATCTCCTGCTAGTGCCCTTGCTATCATTATCCTTTGTTTCTGACCACCAGAGAGATTACTGCCCTGTTCTCCTACGTTACTGTTGTACCCGTTTTTAATATTTTGAACGAATTCGTCTACCTCTGCTATTCTTGCAGCTTTAAGGCCTTTCTTTGTTGGTATATTTCTCCCGAATTTAATATTATTTAAAATACTTCCATTGAAAAGAAAATTCTCTTGGAAAGAAAATCCGGTTATACTTCTAATGTCCTCGATTTTGTATTCTTTGATGTTTTTATTATTTAGTAATATTTCTCCAGAGGTAGGTTCTAATGCTCGGAGTAGGTGTTTGAGGAATACAGTTTTACCAGATCCTGTTAATCCGAGTATCCCGATTTTTTCTCCCTTTTTCATTTCAAAGTTTATATTCTTTAAAATCTCTGTATCTTCTATGTTTAGGGAGAGATTTTTAACTTTGATAGATTCTAATTTTTCTATTGATAGTCTTCCATTTTTAAAGGTTAATGGTGCATCAAATACTTCATTTATACGCTTAAGTGAGGCCATTGATTGACCAATCATTGTAGTCATTAGTCCTAGCATGAGTATTGGGAGTGTGAAGAGTTGTACATATGTATTGAATGCAGTAACTTCTCCAAGTGTCATATTTCCGTATATAACTTGTTTACCACCGAAATATATTATTATGATCGTAGCTATTACTGAGAGAGAATTCACTATTGGGACTACAATGGAGAATACTTGATTAATCTCTAGTGCAATCTTTTTGTTTCTTTGATTTACTTTTTTAAATTTCTTAATCTCTGTTTTTTCAGATACAAATACTTTTACAAGCATTGTTGCTTTAATGTTTTCACTTATAACCTTGTTGAGCTTATCTCTTAATTTTTGTACTTCTTTAAAGAGTTTGAATTTGTTTTTAATGGCTAGTAGAAGGGTAATTACAGCAAGAGGAGCAACAATTACAATGATTGTTGCTAATTGTGAATTTAGAGAGAACATTAATACGACACTTCCTATGAGTAAGAATATTGCGGTTAGTACAAAGCCTATGGATTGTGCAAAGGTATTCTTTATATATATGGTATCACTGTTGATGATGGTTAGTATTTTAGATGGTTTGTTGTGTACTAAGTAGGAGTAGTTTTGTTTTAATACTTTTCTAAAGAGTCTATCTTTGAGGTCTTGTCCTATCTTCTCACCCAGTATTGCATTGAGGTATGTATTTAGGTATGTAAATACTGTACCAACTACTAGTGCAATTCCTGTAATGATGTAATATTTACTGTCTATTGTATATGTAGTGATGTATTCATCAAGGACTTTAGATACTAGAGTAGGGATGACTAGGCTTACAGAGTTAGCAAGGATTAGGGCTATGATACCGCTAATTATTAGTATTAGGTATTCTTTCCCTGTTATATATTTTTTAAGGTGTTTGAATGGGTTCACAAGGAAAGTATATCAAATATTTTTAGAGTATTGGAAGAATACGGGATATGTGAATCTACACTGTAAATGGCATTAGAAAGGAAGTATGGTAAAAGCGGGCAATAAGATGAGCTATAAATTGAATTAGAATTTATAGAAAATAGGAACTTCATGTTTAGAGATATACTGTTGTAGTAAAGATTCTTAAAATTTGATAGAATCCCAACAATAATACTAATTACTATAAAAAACATAGAGATGTCAATAATTGAAAAAGAGTATTGTAAAAGGATAGAGAATGGTGATGATATCCTTAGCCAGCTTAAAGGTCTTCAACCAACTTTTGTGACTTCAGAGATGAGAAGAACTATATATAAAAATGGTGGGAAATATTTTCTAAGAATAACTAGTCAAAAAACTAATGGAGAAAATATAAAACACTTTTTTTCATTGAAAGAAGATAGTATGAGGGATGGTCTTGATGGTCAGGGGTTAAATAAGAGAGTAGAGATCGATATTGAAGTATCGAAGGATCAATTTTGTAAGTTGAAAGAGATTATAGAATTATTAGGATTTACAAAAGAAAATTATTTCAAAAAGACAAGATATAAGTTCGAAATTGATCAATTAGAAGTTTCTCTTGATAGATATAAAGATTTTGATAACCTGGAAATAGAAGGAGAGGTCGAGGACGATATAATAGGATTTTTATCTAAAATAACGATTATTGAAAAGAGGGAATAAATGTCAGAAACAAGGGTAGCGTTTCTAATGCTAATAATTCCAATCTGCATGAGAATTTTTTGAGTATATCAAATGTTTTGTAAATATGGCGGGACATAGGGGTCTGGAACCTAAAATGAGACAAATAAGACAGTATAAAAAGGCGAAAAAGTATCTCTTTTGTGATATAATTAACACTATGAAAAACATAATAATAAATAAAAATATATTCAACTTAACGACGCCAACTACAAGGGTCTAATCGTTGGGATATATTTCTATTTATTAACTAAGTATTCTCCCAACAATTGGGAGTTTTTTTCTTCGCTTAAAAACTTCATACCCTAAAAAGAAGGATTTCAATTTAAATTTGATTATTTTAACGATGAAAAATAAATATTTAGTAATAAACAAAAAAGGGAAAATATATATACCAAAAGAATATCTTGCTTCTAAGGAGTGTTCATCTGATATGAATATCTTAATTAGAAGAGAGGTTCTCGGTGAACAGTGGGAGTCAGAAAAGAAATCTGAGTATATTAAGATTGCTAATAAATTAGGTTTTAGTTGGGAAGAGAATTCTCAAATAGGATTTTTAAATTATAATTACAAAGCAGTTCTAATAAAGAGATTGGTAGAAGGATATGCAAGAAATCTAGTAAATCAAATAGGTTTTCCCATTTACGAAGTTAAAGGAAGTAATTTCTTTGACCTAAAACATCCCGTTGTTCAATCTTATGCGGGATTATTTGGCGACAGACTGTTCAAATCTAACAATATGGTAATGAGTTATGATGCTAGTTATCCTCAATTTAACCTTGCCTCAAATATGAAGCTCAAAGAGTCAGATTTTCCATTTGCACATTTCTCAATCTCTGATTGTTATAGAAATGAACAACGTGGAGAGTGTATGCTTTTGTATAGAAATAGAAGATTCTTTATGCCAGATATTCATCCGTACTTTAAGAATGTTGAACAAGCTTGGGATTGGTATCCAAAGGTAGAAGAGCAACTTAGGGAAAGTTTTAAGTTTGCAGGAAAAGAATATCTTAATATTGCAAAGGTTAGTTCACAGGATAATTGGGAAGAATATAAAAATGGAATTATTAAACTGGCTGTTGATAACGAAAAAGAGATATTAGTTGATATTAAGATAGGGGAAGAAGAGAAGTATTGGATAGTAGATGTAGATTATGGTGTTATTGATCAATTCGAACAGTTTAGAGAGATTGGTTGTATACAAATAGATGTTGGGAATGCTAGGAGACTAGGAATTAAGTATGATAATGATAAATATCCAGTAATAATTCATTCTGCTATTCCTGGTGGTATAGAAAGATATATTTATATGTTAATTGATAATTTCAAAGAATTCCCTATTGATTTTCAACCTATTCAGTTGAGAATAATTCCAGTTGGAGAGAAATATGTAGATTATGCTTTAAAGTTAGTTAAGAAAAATATGGATATTCGTATTGATATTGATGATAGAGCGGAGAGTGTCTCCAAGAGAATTAAGATGGTTCATGAGGAGAATATCCCTAATGTTTTGGTAGTTGGTGAAAAAGAAATGAAGGAAAATTCACAATTGGGTATTTTTAAGGAAATAAGGAAATCATTAAATTTAGATGTTGGATTCTTGAAGATGAATTGGCCAGTATTGATAAGTAGGAGGTTGTAAATGTAAATGGCGGAGAGGGCGGGATTCGAACCCGCGATAGGCTTTAACACCTATGACTCGTTAGCAGTGAGTTCCTTTCGACCACTCAGGCACCTCTCCATACGGCTGTATTATATCATCCCCTTCCTATTTATCCAATTTGTATTTTCTATATATCAAAGCTAAAATAGGGTATGTATTTAGGAGCACACGTATCATCAGCAGGAGGCATAGAGAATGCAATTAAGGCTGCAGATAAGTACGATATTAATACAATACAAATGATGCCTACAGCACCAATGAGATGGGCTACTAAACCAATCCCACAAGAAAATATCAATAAGTTTATAGAACAATTAAAACAATCTCAATTGAAGAAAATATTAATACATGGGATATATCTTACCAATTTAGCTAGGAAGGATAAAAAACTCTTTCATTTGGGGAAAATGGGATTAGTAGTTTACTTGGATTTTGCACAGAAGGTAGATGAGTTAATTGAGAAGAACAGTATAGATTGTGAAATGTTAGGAATATGTTTCCATCCAGGATCACAGAAAGAACTCTCATATGAAGACAGTATTGAAAGAATATCATATGGAATTAATTGGATATTGGACGAAGTAAAAGGAAAACAGAAACTACTAATTGAAACAACTGCAGGTATGGGGAACAATCTTGGGAGAAGTTTTACTGAACTAAAACTCATGAGAGATGGAGTAGAAGATAAAGAGAGGGTAGGTTTTGTAATGGACACACAACATACATACGCCGCAGGATATGATTGGGTAAATGAGATAGATGGGGTGATAGAGGATATGGATAGAGAGTTGGGCATATCAAATATCAAGGCTATACATCTCAATGACTCTATGACTAAACTTGCTTCGAACAAAGACAGGCATGCCAACTTGGGAGAGGGAGAATTAGGAATTAGTACTGTAAAAAAACTATTGAATAGACAGGAGTTTAAAAACATCCCCTTTATTCTAGAAACACCAGCACTTAAATCTAATGATACAATGGAGGGGGAGATTAAAAAGTTAAAAGGATTAGTGAAGTAATTTATATAACATATATGTATGAAAAAGGAGAATATTCAAATAGGTAGTTTAGTAAGAATCTTGGTGATGACAGCAATAGGTATATCTATTCTTGCTTCTACATTTGTTATATACTTCTCTCTCAATAAAACATGAAGAAGGTTAGACTTAATAAACACCAAAAACTAGCAGTAGAACATAAAGAGGGTCCTCTTCTAATCATTGCTGGGGCTGGTACAGGAAAGACTTCCGTAATTACTCAAAGAGTTATTCATATTATGAAATCTAAGTGGGCTAAACCCTCTGAGATATTGGCACTCACCTTTACAGAAAAGGCTGCACAAGAAATGGTAGAACGTATTGATTTAGAAATGGAGTATGGTTATGAAGAACCATGGGTATCTACATTCCATGCTTTTTGTGATCGGATCCTTAAAGCAGAAGGCCACTATATTGGTCTTGATACCAATTACTCCATTATGACTCAAGCCCAAAGCTATATCTTTATGCGTAAACATCTTTTTGAATTTCCTTTGGATATATTTAGACCTCAGGGAAACCCTACAGACTTTATCAATGATCTAATTAAACACTTTTCAAGACTTCAGGATGAAGATTGTTCTCCACAAGAGTATTTAAAGTTTGTAAAAGGGTTACCAAGAACTAACCAGGAAGAGAAACAGAAGCATTTAGAGTTGAAGGAATTGGCTGAAACATACGATATGTATACTAAGCTTAAAATAGAGGAGTCTAAGATAGATTTTGGAGATCTGATAATCTTTACACTACAACTTTTAAGAAAGAGACCAAGTGTATTACAGAAATATCAGGATCAATTTAAATATATCTTGGTAGACGAATTCCAGGATACTAACTATACACAGAATGTGTTAGTTAATATATTGATATTGGGAATTGATTACAAAAACAAGAGGAAGCTTCCTAGAAATTTAACTGTTGTAGGAGATGATGATCAGGCTATATATAAATTTAGGGGGGCTGCAATTTCCAACATCTTACAGTTTAAAGAAATATATCCAGATGCTAAGGAGGTAGTGTTAAACCAAAACTATAGATCAAGACAAGAGATATTAGATAGTGTGTATAGGTTGATAAAGCATAATAATCCATATAGGTTAGAGGTTACAGAAAAGATAGATAAAAAGTTAAAGGCTAGTAGTATGTTTGAGGAGATGGATGAAGATGCAGTAAATTTAGTTGTAGCAGGGAATAATAATGCTGAAGCGGAATGGGTTGCTCAAGAGATTCTTAAATTAACAGGACATGGTGATATTAAGGTGGAGGGTGATAAGACTCTTTCATACGATGAGTCTGGGCAATCTAGTTTGGTTGATAAGAGTAGTGAACAGGAATATAGATTTTCTGACTTTGCTATCTTAACCAGGACTAACTCTCAATCTGAGATATTTGTTCAAACCTTAAGATATTATGGTATTCCTTATAAATTAGGTGGACGAAGAGGTTTATATGGTAGAGATGAAATACAGAATTTAATCTCCTATCTTAAAATCCTTGTTGATTATACAGATGGTATAGCTATGTATAAACTTCTCACTATGGATATTTGGGGGCTTAGTTCTAGGGAGTTTGTGGAAGTAAATAGATTAGCAAGAGAAGAGAAAGTTTCTCTGTTTGAAGAATTGGAGAGACTATGGGGAATTAAATTAGGGGAGGATGATTGGAAGATTGAGGATTTGGATGTAGAGGAGAATGATGTTATTAATAATATCCTTTCCCCTATAAGTATATCTTCAATAAGTGATTTCTTATTAATTTTGCATAATGGTTTGAAATTGATGAGGGATCATAAACCAATTGGTGAAATCCTGTATGACTTTGTTACAGAGAGTGGATATATTAATTATTTATTAGAAAACGAGAGCTCAGAGAATCTGTTTAAAATTTCTAATATTGCTAAATTCTTTGATTTAGTTAAAGAGTTCGAAAAGAATAATTCTGGGAGTAATATCTATGAGTATGTTGATTATCTCGATTACTGTATTAAAGTAGGAGAGTCTCCAACTATTGATAGTTCTGATTTTGATGATTTTGATGGTGTGAATATATTAACAGTACATAGTTCTAAGGGTTTGGAATTTCCAGTTGTGTTTATTTCTAACTTAGTTTCAGATAGATTTCCTCCTAGAAACAGAAGTGACAGGATTCCTATACCAGATGAATTGATTAAGGAGTCACTTCCAAGTGAGGTTAGTAGTAAGGAGGAGCATCTTCGAGAAGAGAGAAGACTTTTTTATGTTGGTGCTACCCGTGCTATGGAGAGGTTATATCTTACTGCTTCGAATTTTTATGGTAATGCAAAAAGGAAGAAGAAACCAAGTATATTCCTTTATGAAATTTTAGATAGAGATTTAAAGGAGGAGTTTGATTCTCCTGTAATTGGTGGTGTGAATGAAAGTGCTAAAGAGAAACTTAGTTATTATCACAAGGATGATGATATAGTGGAAGAGGGTATGAAAGATATAGATACTACAAAAAGAGTAAGTTATTCACAGCTTAATACATATGTAGATTGTCCAAAGAAATATAGGTATGTGTATATACTTAAGGTTCCATCTAAACCACATGCTTCGTTATCTTTTGGTAGTACAGTGCATAATACATTAAAGGATTTGTATGTACTTCTTCGGGATTCTAAAGAGGGATTGGAAGGTATAGTTGAGAGGCCTACAAAAAAGACTTTACTAGATCTCTATGATAAACATTGGATAAGTAGTGGGTATGATAGTAAGGCACATGAGCAAAAAAGAAAATCTTTTGGTAAAAAGGTACTTAGTAAATATTTTGACACTCTGTATAGTGAAGATCAAAGACCATATATGTTGGAGGAATCTTTCTCTGTACATTTGGGAGAGAGCTTGTTTGTTGGGAAGATAGATAGGATTGATATAGTGGATGATAGTAAGGATGTGTTAGAGGTTGAAATTATTGATTACAAAACAGGGAAAGTTAAAAATGATATAAATATTAAGAAGGATTTACAACTACCTTTATATGCTCTTTTTGCGGAAGAGAAGCTAGGTTTAAAGGTTGTTAGTGCTAAGTATGTGTTTGTTGAACATGGTGAAGTAATAGAGGTTGATGTTTCTAGTGAGAGGAAATTGAAAGCAAGAGAGAATATTTTAGAGATAATTGAGAAGGTAAAGAAAAAAGATTTTAAGGCTACTCCAGGTTATTTATGTAGGTATTGTGATTATAGTACTATATGTGAGGACTCTTCTGTTTAGTTAAATTGACGTATTGTGTATAATACTGAGTATGAATGGATTAATTACAACTGTACATGCGAGCACTCTGTCTGAGACCCTAGGTCAAGTAGGAGAGTTTGAGAATGTTAGTACTATTGAGGGTGCAGTACAGACAATTGTAAATATTGCACTACCTTTAGCAGGTACAGTAGCCTTAATTCTGTTTGTTATAGCCGGATATAAAATGATTACTAGTCAGGGTAATCCTGATAAACTTAAGGATGCAAAAGATATGATAACTAATGCTGTCATTGGTTTAGTGTTCATACTCTTATCCGTTGGAATTTTGGTTCTTATATCTAATTTATTTAATCTTGAGGCTTTTACATAATGAAAATAAGAAAGGGGATAGATATTAGAAAAGTGATGTTTGTAACTGTGGGTGGTGTAAATATAGACTTTCACGGTTTAGAGGCTCCATGGCAAAATATCGGGGATGTTTTTTCTTCTGGAAATGGGCTTCTAGAATTTTTAGTTGGTAGTGCAGCAGTAATTGCCATCGCTATGATAATTATATCTGGTTATACACTAATTACTTCCGCAGGGGATCCCGATAAGGTAGACACTGGTAGAAAGATGTTGACAGGTTCTATTATAGGTCTGGGGATTATCTTCATTGCTGGTTTGGTTATTAAATATATATTAGGTCTCTTTGGAGTGAAGGGGTATTGAAGAACAATGAATATTTTGATAGAATTGCTTATATAATTTATATTTAATTAGTTATGAAAAAGATATTAGCTACATTATCTACATTTCCTGTTCTTATGGTCTCAAAGATTTATGCTCAAGGGTTAGAAGTAGATCCAGATAATTATGGTGGTACTACCATCCCCCTTCAGGAGCTTATTAACAAGTTTTTAAATTTTGCAGTTGGATCTGCTGCTGTTATTTGTGTTGTTGTGCTTATAGCTGCTGGTTATATGTATATTACTGCTGCTGGTGACGAAGCTAAGGTTGAGAAAGCTACAAAAACGCTAACCTTCGCAATTGTTGGACTTGCAATATGTTTTATCGCTGCATTGTTAGTGAATTTTGTAGTTGCTGATTTGTTAACGGCTTCTTAAGTAAGTTAAACAGCTTTCATGCTAGAGATTTCTATCAATCCAACAACTCATAAGAGTTTAGCAGATTTTATTCAATACTTATTGAATTATGCAATAAGTACTTCAGTTATTCTTGTTGTTGTTGCCCTTATAATTTCTGGTTTTAAGTATATGTTAGCCATGGGTGATGAAGAGAAAGTGAAGAAAGCTACTAAATCCTTAACATTTGCACTTGTAGGTTTAGTTCTTGTATTTATTGCCCCAATGTTAGTAAAATATATTATTATTTCTATATTGCAGTAAATCAGTAATTTTATTAGGAGAAGATATGAACAATGATGAACCTTTTAAATTAGATGTACTATTTGGGAGTCTTGATAAATTTTCTAGTTATCTTGTTCCTGTTGGTATTTTCCTTGCAGTGCTTATGGTCATTATCGGTGGATATATATGGATATCCTCTGCTGGTAATCCTGAGAAGGTTAAGCAGGCTCAGGGAACTTTAACCTGGGCTATTATTGGTTTGGTTTTTATTACTATTGCTGTTTTACTAATAAATCTTGTTATTAAAACAATATCAGATTTGTAGTATAATTTTCTAATGAGAAAACTGCCTGTAATACAATTAATAATATTCTTTTTTCTTTCAACCCTCTTCTTACTATCCCAATATACACTGGTATATTCCGGTCCTGAAGACGACTTAGAGAATGAAATCGAAAATACCCAAGAAGAAGTGGAAGAACAAGAATCTCTTTTAGAAAGTATTGAGGCTAGGATTTCTGAGATTACTAGTAGTAACTATACTGTTTCTCAACAGATAACTATGTTAAATGGTGAGATAACAAAGATGCAGGAAGCTATTGATCTAAAAGATGCGGATATTGAGGAAAAATTAGAAGAGATTGCTGCTAAAGAGGCTATACTTTTAGAGAAGAAAAGCCTCTTATCTTCTGTATCTAGCCAATTATATGTTGAGGGGAGGCTTAATTCTATAGATTTCTTTTTTTCTAGTAGTCGTATAGATGAGGTAATACGAGTACTTTTTATTAAAAAGACTGCAATATCTGTACTTAAGGATGAGATAACGGGAATTACAGGGGAGTTTGAGGATTTGAATGTTTTAAAACAAGAGTTAGAGGTGGAGAAGGAAGAATTGGATATACAAAGAGAGGAGTTAGACGAGTCCTATTCTTTGTTGATGGCAGAGAAGAATAAGTTACAGAGGGAATTGAATGAGAAGTATAATAGTAGGGATTTAGTTAGTAGAACAATTAATGGGCTTAAGGCAGAGTTATCCGATTTGCAGTATCAGTTGTTGATTGTAAGACAGGGTGGTACTAATGTGAATAGTAGTTCTGTACCAGCGAGTAGTTCGGATGTTAATGGTTCTTTGGCTGGTTTTAGAGCTAATGCTCCTAGTAATACATTTGCAGTATTCTCTATTGGTGCATATACACACAGGAATGGTATGAGTCAGTGGGGTGCAAGGGCTAGGGCAGATGCTGGTCAAACATATACGCAGATTTTGAATCATTATTATCCAGGAAAAACTCTTCGAACAGGTACAGTCCTAATACACAGTAGTCCAGAGAATATTATGACAAATATTCCAACAACTACATATGGTACATTAAACTTTGAGGATGATTATCTTCTAAGACTTGGGGAGATGCCTGAGTATTTCCCAGTAGAATCTTTGAAAGCTCAAGTTATTGCTGCAAGAACCTATGCTATTAATTACACTGGGAATGGTGATAGATCAATATGTACAAATGAATATTGCCAGGTTGTAGGTACGACTAAAAAGACTGGGGCTTGGGCAGATGCTGTAGCTGCGACAAGGGGAGTGATACTTACTGATTCTGCTGGAAGACCTTCATCTACTCAATACGCAGCTGTCCATGGTGGGTGGAGTAACACTTCTGGATGGGACACTACTACGGGTAATGGAAGTGGTGATTGGATGGCAAATGCATATGACAGTATTTCTGGAGTATCTTGGTTTTACAAAACATGGTATAGGTATTCATATACTTATGGTAATTCTGTAAATTGGGATAGTTGCTATCGTAATCCTTGGTTAACTCAAGCAGAAATATCAGACATTATTAACGCATATCAAGTATGGGTTGCACATAGTAGGAGTGATAACAGAATAGTCCCTATCACTATCAATGACCCCTGTCGTTTAAGGGGAAATCCCCCATCAAGTGTTAATCCATATTCTCACTCTGAATTAAGGAGTTTAGCTACTAAACCTGTTACTTCAGTTTCGACTGTAGTTACAACTAGTGGTAATGGATCTACAAGTAATGTCACTTTCTACACTAACGCAGGATCATTTTCTATGAGTGGAAATGATTTCAAAACAATTTACAATATGAGGGCTCCAGGTCATTTGAGAATCCCTCAAAGTGGATTTGTACATGTCAATGTTGAGAAAAAGTAGCTGCATTAATTCTTGTTCTAAAGCTAGTTTTGTGATATCTTAATACATATTATGGTGCAGGAAACGAACATACCAAGAAAGTTTAGAGAGAAGGAATTTTCATTTATTGAAAGCTTTGTGAATAGAAAAGATAAGGATAAATCCTTTCAGATTTTTCCTAAAAATGTTCAATTTGTTAGGAAGGAGAAAGATGAAGAAATTATACTTGTAATTAGAAAGCATTGGAGTGCGTATGCTACTCATATATTTTTTGCAGTTGTTATTCCATTAATACCATTAGGGTTGTTATTTATCACTAGAAATATGTCTAATATATATGGTGCATCTACTGTATATCTAGGTCTTTTTGTTGCTTCTGTTGTCATGTCTGTAAACATTATCGTTACTGCCTTAATGCAGTGGTATTACAATGTAGCGATAATTACTGATAAGAGAGTTGTTGCATTGAATGTTGTGAGTGTATTTCATCATGTATATACAGAAATCCTTTGGAGAAGAATTCAGGATGTAAGTCATGATAGTGTAGGCCCACTTAGTTCTGTATTTGATATTGGAAATATTTTTATTGATACCGCAGGGGAGGGTGTAGACTTAACACTTACTTTTATACCGAAACCAAGAGGGGTTCAGGATGTGATTAATAATTTAGTTGATCTTGCCCATAAGGGGAAGTTGTAGGAGGTAAATATGGACATCAATTACACTGATACATACGGAAATTTAAGTTTAGGATTCTTTTCTACAGGAGGGTTTGTTAAGTTACTTGTAGGATTTATTCTTTTTGCAATCATACTCTATTCTTTCATGCTCATCCTAAAGATTCGAGTACTTAAGGATACTGTTGATATTGCGGAAAACAGTATTATTAAAACAATAATTACCTTTAACCTAATTGTTTCTGCAGGGGGTTCAATATTAGCATTCATATTAATTCTACTTTAAAATATTCACATGCCAATTACTGCTTTACGATATATTCAGAATAGTAAACAGAGCAACACCTTTGTTGGTGTGTTTAGGTATGTAAAGACATCTGGGGTTAAAACTACAAAGGAAGGAGAGTTATACGGTTTCTTAGAAATTTCAAGTGGTGGGGATTTTCCTGCAGAAAGGGTTGCTCATATGGCCTGGGATGGTGTAGTTGAAGGATATATGTACTCTAATATCAAATCTACTTCGGAGTCCCTTAAATCTGCTATTACAGAGTTCACGAGAAGATTAAAGGATCTAATGCGTAACAGTAAAAGTTTAGAGCAGGTTGGAATTGATGTTAGTCTTGTAATTGTTGCTACTACAAAAGAGGGGATATATTTAGCAAATATTGGCGAAAATGAGATATTTGCTTACAAAGCGGGGAAGATTGTTAATGTTGTGGATGTTTTGGATAAGAATAAGGCACAAACAGCTGGTTTTGCTATAGGTAGTGATGATCTTGTCATTATCTCAACGAATTCTTTACTTACTGAGAATATGCATCTTTTAATAGGGAAGAGTTGTAAAGAAGATATATTAAAAGGACTTAATATACTTGGAAAGACATTACTTCTAGATCAAGGGTTACTATGTATTCATATTAAGGAAGAGGATGATGCAGAGCAGGTGGCTCTTATCAAACAGAGTGTATATGCAACTCCTGATGATATTAAAGAAAAGGTTTCTGAAAAAACTCCTATTCAGGCTGAGCCTTTACAAGAGGGAAAAAGGGTAAAAGTAAAAAAGTTTAAGATTAAGAAGTTTGATGTTAGGGGGAATATAGCTGTTCTTTTTGATATATTCAAGAAGATTGGAATTTTCTTTGGGAGAGTATTCAATGGTATATCAAAATTCTTTAGAAATATTTTTTCTAAAGTAATTGGACTTTTGGGACAAAGATTGGGTAACAAGAAATGGTTTAAGAGATATGCCGCAAAAGCTTCTGAGATGAGACTTGGAAAGAGGGGATCTCCCAGTATTAAGGTTGATGGGTATAAAACTAAAGATTTGAGGACAAAGAGATTTAGAATAGCAATATTAGCTGCATTAACTATTGTGGTTGTAGTTGGTGGTTATCAGTACACAAGAAAACAGAAAGTGTTGAGGGAGTTACATGTGAGAGTTGATGGGATATTTGGACAGGTTGAGAGTAAATTAAGTAGTGCGCAAGAGAAATTAAGTACGGATAGGGAAGGTGCTAAAACAGATATTTTTGCTATAGGGAACCTATTAGATAAAGTTCCCGATGGTATAGATCAGGAGTATGTTGATAAATTGAATAGTCTTGAGAAAGAAGTTTTGGGTGTAGAAGATAGTCTGTATCGAAGGGTTGAAGTCTCACCAGAATCTCTTATAGGTTTTTTCGATGAAGGTTCTGAGTTAGAGGATATGAAGTACCTTATCGATGATTCTGGGAATGAGATTTTAATACTTACAGACAGTGGAGTGGGAAAGGTATATAGGGTGTTTATTTTTTCCAAAGATAGTAAAGAAATGGCAGACAATGACGGTGTTTTGAAGAATCCTATGTATGTAGATATAGGGGAAGATTCTAGTATTTTTGTTTACGATAAAACTTCTGGGGTAGTGAAGGCTTCTAAGCAGGATTCTGGTTGGGGACCTTTTGAGAAAATAACTGGTGCTGGTATTGGGAATATAAAGATTGATAAGGTTTCTGAATTTGGTGTTTACTCTGATAATCTCTACTATTTAGATAGTAACAATGGAAAGATTTTAAAGAGTGTAAATTATGGATCTGGATATAGCAGTAGTACTGTAGTGTCTGTAGAGAATGACGCTCTTATGGGTACTACAGATTTTTTCGCAGATTTTAGTATTTATGCACTTTCATCTGGTAATGAAGGGTTGTTAAGGTTTACATTTGGAGAACCTACACCAGTTACTGTTACTGGTTTTAATGGTGAGCTTGGTGATTTGTGTTGTGGTGATACTACTGTAAATCAAGATTTTGGTCTATATGTGTATGATAGTACAAATAAACGAATTTTGAGGTTTGAAAAGCCGAAAGATTCATACAATGATAAATTACATCCCAATGAAATGGTTCTTTTGAGTCAATATATATATAGGGGACCAAATGATGGTATGTGGGATGATGTAAAGGAGTTAGTTGTAGATAGGAGTGAGGAATATATGTATATGCTTGATGGAAATACTGTATGGAGAATAGGTTTGTAGTATAATCAAGAATGAAAATTACTAATAAGAAAGCATATTTCAATTATGAGATTAAGGATACCTTTGAGGCAGGTATTGTTTTGACTGGAGCCGAGGTTAAGTCCATCAGAGGTGGTAGGTGTAATCTTTCTAATGCATATGTGAAGGTGATTGATAATCAGTTGTGGTTAGTGAATGCAGATATTGCTAAGTATAAGTATGATGGTAGTTCTGACTATGATAGTTGTAGGAGTAGGAAGCTTTTGGTTAAACGGTCAGAGATTAATAAATTACAGGGTAAGTTAAAGCAAGCTAGGTTAACTTTAATACCGGTTAGTGTATATACTACTAGAAATTTAATTAAGGTTGAGGTAGGGTTAGGGAAGGGTAAGAGAAAGTATGAAAAAAAGAGTGTAGAGAAGGATAGGGATGTAAAAAGAGATATGGCTAGAGTGAAGAGAAAATATATGGTATAATGTTATAGGTTATGAATAATAATATAAGTAGTGGTACTGTTCCAATGGAACCACGATCAAACAATATAGAACAGTCTAATCAGAGAGTAGAAGTTAATCCTGTATTGCCTTCTGTTGAAGGTGGTATTACTGAGACAAAGATTCCACAAAAACCTACAATATCTTCAGTCGAAGCCTCAAGTGGCGCGGCAGCAATAAATCTTGCTAGAAATAATGAAGTTGATGAAACAAAACCACTTATTCCTAAGTTAGAAAACTTTTTCAGTGTTTTATTAGGAAAATTAGAAGGGCAGACTCCTTCTTCAGGTTTTGGTAGTGAAAAACAACCATTCGCTGTATAAAATTCTCAACTTTCATTTTCTATGCTAAACTATACTCAATATGGGTATACAATATTTTTTAGATGATGAAATACTTGCACAAGTAGGACCTACTCCTTCTTCTGATGTTGTACAACCTGGTACACAAACAGAATATCCTCAGAATTCTTACGATTCAAATAATATAGATATCCCATGGGGATGGATAATATTTCTTCTTGTACTCATAGGTATGTTAGTAGCTATGTATCTTGTGGTTAAAAAGAAGTTAGAGAAAAAAGATAGAGATGAAAAAGCAAGTAAATGGACACTGTTTGAGGTAAGAGTTCCAAGAAGTAATGAGATAGAGATAGGGGAGGCTGAGAAGATGTTTGCTAATCTTGCTAGTGTTGGAGGTAAAGGTAAGGGCTTAGCTGAGAATTTTACTGTGAGTAATTCTATTAGCTTTGAGATAATGGCTGTGCCTGGAGAATTACGTTTCTATGTACACTGTCCTAAGAATTTAGCAGAACTTGTAGAGAAACAGATATTAGGATCATATCAAGATGCAGATGTTAAACAGGTAAATGATTACAATATCTTCGATACAAATACTCATGTAGAGTTTACAAGGCTAGAATTAGAGGAAGAGAGTTACTGTCCTATCAGAGTAGCAGAGGATTTTGAAGGGGATCCTTTGTCAAATATTCTTAGTACTCTTAGTAAGATGTCGGATAGTGAGGGGGCAATGATTCAAATTGTGATGTCTCCTACAGGTAGTAAGTGGAGAAAGAACGGAGAGAAGTTTGTGAATAAGGTGGAGTCAAATAATTCTGATTCTGAAAAAAAGCATATTGATGTATCTCAGGAGAAGATGCAGGATATTGGTAAGAAGATTTCTAAGGCTGGGTTTCTTACAGATATTCGTATTGTAACAAGTGCTCCTACTAAGGAGTTAGCTAAGATGCATTTAGATAATATTGTAGGAGCCTTTGATCAGTTTAATAATCCTGGTATAAATAGGTTAAAGAAAAAGAAAGTTTCTAGGAGAAAAGAAAAAGATTTTATGCGTGATGTCATATATCGTAGAACTCCATTAGATTGTAAAACCATATTAAATATTGAGGAGCTTGCTGCGATTTATCATTTTCCTAACAAGAATATTACAACTCCTAATATTCATTGGTTACTTTCTAGAGAGATTCCTGCATCTAATGATATTAATCAAGATATTGATAGTATAGATACAATATGGATGGGGAATAATGAGTATAGGGGGAAGGTTCAAAGGATTTGTTTTGAGAGAGATGATAGGCGTAGGCATTCCTACATTCTTGGTCAGACAGGTACTGGTAAGTCTTGGCTTTTGACTAGGATGATTATACAGGATATTTACAATGGTGATGGTGTGTGTTTTATAGATCCTCATGGTGAGACTGCAGAGATGGTTTTAGAGAGGATTCCTTCGGAGAGAGCAGAGGATGTTATATATTTCAATGCTGGGGATTTTGATAGGCCTTTTGGTTTGAATATTATGGAGTATTATAGTGAACAGCATAAGCATCAGATAGTAAATAGTTTTATCGCTTTACTGATTCGTATGTTTGATCCACATAATCAAGGCTTTGTAGGACCTATGATGCAACAGGCTGTACGTAATTCTATGCTTACCGCTATGTCTGAGAAGGGATCTACACTGATAGAGGTTGTACGTATCTTACAGGATGAACAGTGGGTTAAGGATAAGTGGTTACCAATTATTAAGGATGAATTAGTTAAGAGGTATTGGGTGGATCAGGTTGCTAAGACTGATCAGAAAACTAAGGCTGAGAGTTTGGGGTACTTTATTTCTAAATTCGATAAATTTACTACTAACCTAGCCATTAGAAATATTATTGGACAGTCAGTATCCTCTTTTGATTTTAGAGATGTAATGGATAGTGGTAAGATTCTCATCATAAACCTGGCAAAGGGTGTAATGGGGGAGGAGAATATGTCTTTTCTTGGTCTTTTGTTAGTACAGAAGATGTTAGCTGCTGCATTAAGTAGGCAGGATGTAGATGAGAGTCAGAGAAGAGATTTCTTTTTTTATGCAGATGAATTTCAGAATTTTGCTACTGATGATTTTTGTTCAATTCTGTCTGAGGCTAGAAAGTATCGTTTGAATTTAACTATGGCTCACCAGTATATTGGTCAGTTACCAGATAATATTAAGGATGCAGTGTTTGGTAATGTGGGATCTTTGTTTGTTGGTAGGTGTAGTGCTGAGGATGGTGAGTTTATAGAGCCTCAGTTTGATCCTATGCTTACATCGGGAGATTTAATTAATCAGGGTATAGGGCATTACTATGTTAAGATGCTTAGTAAGGGTAATTATCCTGGACCATTTTCTCTTAGTACTTTATATGGTAGTGAATTTCCTATGTCTGGTTTTGATATGACGGTTAATAAGGAGGTTGTACAATTAATTAAGGATCTTTCTAGAACTAGGTATGGTAGGGATGTCAGTGTTATTAATGCTGATATTAGAAGAAGGGCAGATCTTGATAAGGAGGTTAAACCGAAGCAGAATACTGCTGGTTTTCCTCCAATGGGGTTTTAAATACTGCAATTTCTTGTAATTTTTGGTAAAATCACAATGCTTATACGGGAGTATAGCTCAGGTGGTTAGAGCGCGGTTCTTATAAAGCCGTGGTCGATGGTTCGAGTCCATCTACTCCCACCAGTGTGTTATAAACAAAAAAGGACTATTTCTAGTCCTTTTATTTTACAATATAAGGGAATTACAACTCCTTCAAACTTTTCTCTGTCTCTGGTTTCTTGTTCTCTACAAGATTGAGATATTTCTCTGTAGTAGATAATCTCTTATGCCCAACTAGTTTAGAAACTGTTACTAGGCTTACACCATTAGCTAAATGATGAGCTATAAACGTATTTCTTAAATCATTAACCTTAGCATTCTTAATACCAGCCCTTTCAAAAGCCTTGTCTATTGTAGTTCTAATATTCCTTACTAATAAAGGTCTTCCATTCTTAGTGATAAACAATGTTTCTTCCTCAGTCTCATGTCTAATCTCTAAGTAATCATCTATAGCTTTCTTAGCAGATTTGTTTAAAGGGACCTTTCTAGAAGAATGACTTCCATACTCAGCAATGAAAAGAAAATCTATTGATTTACTATTTGATTGCTGTGTTCTAATATCATCAATGGTTAAAGAAGCTAACTCTCCAATTCTAATACCAGTTTGAAGTAGTATTTCGATAATGGAGTAGAGTCTTATGTCAGACCTACTGACATCTCTTAGAGCTCTGTACTCCATTTCTGACAGTACTCTTGGGGGTTTAGTTTCAAATTTAGGATGAGCTAATTTGTCAGAAGGGTTATCTAAAAGTTTTTTAGTTTCAACAAGATATTTATAAAATGTTCGTGTACTATTTATTTTCCTAGAAACACTCTTTGGGGTGTAGTTGCTATCCTGTAAATATTTTTTATACAGCTCTAAAATTTCTATAGAAGTATCTTCTAGTTTTAATATCCCTTTATCAGAGAAGAAGTTAAGTAACTGCTCAGTGTCTTTGGAGTAGGCTATTAATGTTGATTCTGATCGACCCTTTTCCTTTAGGTCAATTATGAAGTTTTTGTGATACTGGGCAAAGTTAGAGTTTCTTACTTTTATCAATGTAGTTATTACTTAATTAATAATCTTATCATAATATACTATAAGTTGGGGGTAATTGCAAAACATTTATATATAATCTTTACTATACAGGATTTCTCTTTTACAAAGCTATTTGTTAATATATATTATGCGTAGAGTAAAATATGACTTTAAACAAAATCGGAGTAAAGGTACAAAAGAAAAGGACAATTGGGTAAGTAAGATTTTTAATAGTATAGTTGGTCGGATACTCTTACTTGGGGTTTCTATCCTTATGGTGCTTAGTGTGTATAGATCGATTAAACAGATGGTACAGAAGATCTCTTTACTTAAACAGGCAGAATATGAAGTCGAAGAATTAAGGATTAAGAATTTAGAGTTATCTTTGCAGATAGAGGAGGCTAGTAGTATTGAACATTTAGAACAGGAGGCTAGGGATAGGTTGAATTATGGGAAGGGTAATGAGGTTGTATTTGTAATAAATGATGAATTGATTGATTTGGGTAAAGAAAAGGTTGAAAGTGTTTTATATGCTGGTAGCCGAACTGAGAATGTAGAGGTTTGGAGTGAGTGGGTGGACTTTGTGGTAGAGGGGTATTAATTTGCAAAAATTGCCTGTATTGAGATATAATCAATCCATATTAACGCGGGGTAGAGCAGTGGCAGCTCGTCAGGCTCATAACCTGAAGGTCGTTGGTTCGAATCCAACCCCCGCAACCATAATTGTTTCTCAACGTTTTTATTTTGAAGAAACTTTTTTAAGTTGAAAGTATTAAATATGCCATTAACAGATCAACCAGTCAAAGGAATGTATATTAGAGAGGGTGGTAGGATTTTCTATTTAGTGGATAGGAAATTAAAGACACAGGGAAGACAGGGTGGTTTGATAATAATGAAGATGAAGGCTCTTGATAACGATCAGCAATTAGAAAAGACTATCAAAGCAAGTACAAAGGTAGAATATATCGAGCCTGAAACAATAGCTGTACAGTATCTATACTCCGATGATAATAATATATATTTTATGGACAGTACCTCATATGAGACTTTGAGTGTAAGTAAAGATATGGTTGGTGAATATATTCACTTTCTTAAAGAGGGAGATACCTGTCTAGTAATGAAATTTGAAGAGAAGATTATTAATCTTAAAAGGAATGCAAGTGTTGAATTAAAGGTTATTGAAGCTCCTCCCGCAGTAAGAGGTAATACTGCAAATTCTGCAACTAAGAGAGTAAAGGTAGAAACGGGATATACCCTAAATGTTCCTTTATTTATTAAGATAGGTGATGTAATAAAGATAAATACCGAATTAGGAGACTATTCTGGAAAAGTTAATTAGTGAACAGCTTTGGATCTTTTGGTATAATAGTGAGCAACTTGGTGAGATAGCTCAGAAGGTTAGAGCATAGGACTCATAAACCTAAGGTCGGTGGTTCGATTCCACCTCTCACCATTTTTTCGATAAATTATATTATATATATCAAATGTCTCAAGAAACAAAAAGTCCTGTTAGTGGAAAGGATAAAAAGATACCTAAGAATATTAATATTAGGATTGTTAAACCTAAAAAACCTATCGTATCAAGTATTGTCGCAGTAATTATCGGGTCTTTAATTTTGACATTAGCAATTAACTATATTGTGGGAGTCTTCTCTTTTCAAGGTGATGAAGTTAGTTTGAGTGAAATAGTTACAGATATCTCAAATGAGGAATATGACAAGATAGTGGTAAAGGATGATATCGTATCTCTTGATTACAGTACCGAGGAAGAGGGTCAGGGTGTTGTAGTGAGGAAATATGCATTAATTGCTAGTGATACAGATTTTTATAGTGTTATTTCCGATGCAGGTATTGATATTAAGATTTTAGAAGATGTTTACTATGAACCTAAATTAGGTATTACATTTGGGGATGTTCTTACTTTGATAATGGTAATAGGTGCAGTTGCTGTTGGCTTTATGCTTATAAAAAACATGCAGAAGTCTGGTGGACAGATAATGGATTTTGGTCGAAGCAAGGCGAGATTACTTATGGGGAAGAGAACAGGGACATCCTTTGATGATGTTGCCGGTATTGATGAAGTAAAGATGGAGTTAACTGAAGTCGTCGATTTTCTTAAAAACCCGAAGAAATATTCAGCTGCTGGTGCTAGAATTCCTAAAGGTGTATTACTAGTAGGAGCTCCTGGTACTGGTAAAACCCTACTTGCTAAGGCGGTAGCTGGTGAGGCAAATGTACCATTTTTTCATACCTCAGGTTCTGAATTTGAGGAGATGTTAGTTGGTGCTGGTGCATCTAGAGTAAGGGATTTATTTAAGAAGGCTCGGAAAGCTTCTCCATGCATCATTTTTATCGATGAGATCGATGCTGTAGCAAAAAAGAGGGGAACGGTATTACATTCTGGTGCTGGAGAACAGACATTGAATCAAATCCTTGTTGAAATGGATGGTTTAGAGGATAGGGCAAATGTGATTTTACTTGCTGCAACTAATAGACCGGATGTATTAGATCCTGCCATTTTAAGGCCGGGGAGGTTTGATAGGACAGTAGCGGTCCCTATGCCTGACTTTAAGGGTAGGGTACAGATATTAAAAGTGCATGCCAAAAACAAGAAGTTTAGTGGTGATGTAGACTTTGAGGTTGTAGCTAAGAAAACGATTGGATATTCTGGGGCAGATTTAGAGAATCTTTTGAATGAGTCTGCGATAATGACAGCATTGGATAATAGGAAGGTAATTAATCAGGAAGATGTTTCTGAGGCATATCTTAAAGTTAAACTTGGTAGAAAGAAGAGAGATCAGGAGAAGGATGAAGAGGATATAAAGACTACAGCATATCATGAGGCTGGTCACGCTATTGTTGCAAAATTCACTCCATTTTCAGACCCTGTCGAGCAGATATCAATAATCTCTCGTGGGATGTCTGGAGGTGTAACTGTATACTTACCTGAGAAAGATACCAAGCATCTATTCAAAGATCAAATACTTGCTCATCTAAGAAGTGGAGTAGGTGGAAGAGCTGCAGAGGAGGTGTTTTTAGGTAGGATCTCAACAGGTGCTAGTGCAGATATTAATCAGGTAACAGAGTTAGCAAGAGAGATGGTTACACAATATGGTATGTCTGAAAAATTAGGTATGGTTAAGTATGGAAATGCTGAGGAAACTAAGCATTTAGGGTATGCATATGGTGGTGGTAGGGCATATAGTGAGGAGTATGCTAAATTAATAGATGATGAGGTTAGAAAGTTAATAGATGATGCTTATAATGATGCTAAGAGTATCTTAAGTGATAAAAAAGAATATGTAGAGAAGTTAGTTAAACTTCTTTTGGAGAAAGAAGTTCTGAGCAGTGAGGAATTTGAAGCGATTTTTGTTTAATAGAAACTTTAGTATAATTAGGTATGACATTACCTAGTAAGAATAAAAAGATTTTTTTAGCAATAGATGCTAATGCAATAATACATAGAGCTTTTCATGCGTATCCTTCTAATCTTCAGACAGAAGATGGATTACAGGTAAATGCTGTGTATGGTTTTACAACAATGCTTCTTGCTGCACTTGAATCTTTCCATCCAGAGTATGTAATGTGTGCTATGGATACACCAGAGCCTACTTTTAGACATGAAATGTTCCCAGATTACAAAGGTACGAGACCTCCAACAGATCAATCACTTATAGATCAGTTTCCACTTGTTGAAGAAGTATTGAATTCTTTTAATATCCCTGTTATTAAAAAACCTAGGTTTGAAGCTGATGATATATTGGGGACCCTCTCTACCTTTGTATATGATGGGAAATGGCAAGATGAAGGTATAGATATGTATATACTGAGTGGCGATAAAGATTTACTACAATTGGTCAGACCTTCAGTATATGTATCTTTACCAAATGGGAATTTCAAAAATCTTGTTGTGTACGACTCTAAAAAGGTTGAAGAAAAGTATGGATATCTTCCAAAGCAAGTGATTGATTACAAAGCTATTGTTGGTGATAGTTCGGATAATATTCCAGGTATAAAAGGGATTGGAGATAAGGGCGCGGTATCGTTATTAGATAAATATGGTAGTTTAGATGAGATATATAAGAATATTAAGGATATACCTACTAGACAACAAAAATTACTTGTAGAAAGTGTAGAACAGGCAGAGTTCAGTAGGAAACTTGCTACTATTGAAACCCATATGAAGTTAGATATTCATCTTACAGATTGTATATTGAAAGATTTTGATAGAACAAAACTTACCTATACATTCAAGAGATATGCATTTAAATCTTTAATTCGTAAACTTGATGGGCTTTTTGGAGAAGCAGAAGTATCCAGTAGGACATCTCAATTAGATATGTTTAATACTGTGGCCGAATTAAAATGGGATACTATCGAAAAAATTAAATCTAAGATTTTCGATTCGGACAAGTTATATATAGCTTATATTTCTAAGGAGGAATCTTTTGATGATATTCCATTCCTTATCGTTTGTAATGATAAGGATGAACTTTATCTTTTTAAAGATTATGAATGGGTGAAAAATTATAATAAAGATATAATCTTCTATAATTGGGAAGGATTTGTATCTGATATTTCTCTTTACTCTTTTGATACAGCTAAATTGTATGACACAAGACTATTCGAACATCTCATTAAATCTGAAAAAAGATCATTCAGGTTAAAAGACCTCTCTTTCGATTACAGTAATGAAGTATTGGGGGAGAGAATTTCTCCTACTGAGTATCAAAAGGTTGTTGATATATTGAAACTTACATATGAAAAACAGGTAGAAAAGGCCAGTGGAATCAAGTTGTACGAATACACAAAGAGCAGTATAAGGAAGTATTTAGATGTAACTAATAATTACTTAATAAATGTATTAAAACAGATTGAGTTACCCATATCTTGTATATTAGCGAAAATGGAGGATAAGGGGATAAAGGTGGATAAGGAGAGATTACTAATATTAAAAAAAGAAGTAGATAAGGAATTAAAGGACTTGGAGCAATCTATATATAGTGTAGTAGGTCATGAATTTAATATAAATTCACCTAAACAGTTAGCAGATGTTCTTTTCATTGAGCTTCAATTACCAAAAAGCCGTAAACTATCCACTAAAGAATCAGTACTTAGAAATATGATAGGTATGCATCCCATTATCAAGCCCTTATTGGAGTATAGGGAAGTTTCCAAAATCTCCACAACATATGTAGAACCATTACTAGAAATCATAAATAATAGTACAGATAATGTGGTTCATACAGATTTCAAACAAATGGGAACTACTTCTGGGAGATTTTCCTCTGTAAATCCTAATATGCAGAATATCCCGGTAGATGGTAAGTGGGCTATTAAAGTAAGACACTGTTTTGTAGCAAGAAAGGGTTTTAAATTAATGGCTATCGATTACTCTCAAATGGAGTTAAGAATTATGGCCGATATATCCAAAGATAAAACTTTAAGTAAGGACTTCATTAACAATTTAGACATACATAGTACTACTGCTGCTAGAATATTGGATAAGGAGATAGAGGATATTACCAAGGAGGAAAGATCTCTTGGTAAAGTAATTAACTTTGGGATGATATTTGGACAAACACCGTATGGTTTAGCTAGATTACTTAATATTGATGTAGAAGATAGTAGTAGATATATTCGTGAATATTTTGAAGCATATTCTGGAGTAGGTGAGTATATGCAAAATATTAAGAATATTGCACTAGAATATGGATATATCCAATCCATGTTTGGTACTACAAGAAATGTGAGAGGGCTACGATCTAAGAATGGACGTGTATCCTCTTCTGCTGTTAGAGAATCGATCAATATGCCAATACAAGGAAGTGAGGCAGATATAATGAAATATGTAATGATAAAATTACAAAGAATAATTGATAAGAAATATGAGGGGAAGGTATATATGTTACTTCAGATACATGACGAAATACTATTTGAGGTTAAAACCTCTATACAATCTGAATTTGAAAAAGAGGCTAAAGATATAATGTTAAACAGTGTTAAATTAGATGTTCCATTAGATATTCATATTACTGTAGGAGATTCTTGGGATCAACTTAAATAGTGTCCGAAATTGATATATAATAGATATAGATTTAATATAAAAATCTGTAGATAACTTCATTTTGGTTTTAATGTTATGGAAAATCATAATCGTAACTCGAAAAGTACATCAAGGTGTTTTTTTACTCTATTATCTTTTTTAGCTGGCTTAATCTTGTATATAATTCTTAAACAGAAAAGTAAGACTGAAACAAAAGTTATTGATAGTGGTAATAAGGAAGAAAAAGATTTGAACAAGCATGACGAGAAGGTTAAGATATTCCTTACAGAGAGGCAAAAAGTAATACTAGGGAATATTAAGAAAGAAAAGAAGGTCTATCCTACTGATCTCAAATTATTACTTCCCAATGTTTCAACTCGAACGATTAGAAGGGATATGACAAAATTGGTGGAGCTTAAGTTAATAGAACAGAAGGGCTCAACTAAGTCTACATACTATACATATATTAAATAGGATTTTATGAAAAAAACTTTCAAAGAACTTTGTGAGTTATTTGGGGATGTTGAGGATACAAGATCCAGACTTGATATGACCTCTTTGATGAGTGGTTTTTTAGGACAGTGTAGTTTATATGATATACAGATAATCTCATATCTTATACAGGGTAGAGTGGCCCCTATGTTTGTAAATAGTGAGTTTAACTATTCAGAGAAAAGTATGATTAATTTAATAGAGGGTTACTCCAAAAGTAATCAGTCTAGAGGAGATATTTCCAAGTTAAGGGAAGAACTTGGGGATATAGGAGATGCAGTATCTCAAATGTCTGAAGGTTTAAAGAAAAAGGTTCAGAAGAGAAGTATATCTGATGTATATGAACTACTTTGGGATATAGTTAACACTACTGGTTCAGGATCAGTTGGAAGAAAAGGGAATATGATAATGGACTTTATTCTAACCTCTAGCGAAATTGAAGCTAAGTATTTTTCAAGAATAGTGTGTGGTTCTTTAAGGTTGGGTTTGCATTCTAAGACAATGATGGACGTTTTCTCATATATGGTTATAAAAGATAAAAGCTTAAGTGAGGAGTTTAATCGTGTATATGGTATTTCTGCAGATATTGGGTATGTTGCTAGTTTACTGGACTCCTTTGAAGAAAATAAAGTTAAGAAAAATATCAGCAATCTGACAGTTACTCCTGGGTTTCCTATTCTTGCTAGGTTAGTAGAGAGAGTTGGATCTTTTAAAGAAGTTTTAAAGAGACTGGGAGGTGAGATTCTAGTCCAACCGAAATTTGATGGTCTGAGATTACAGATTCATAAATTTAAAAAAGAAGACTTATTAAATCGTGAGGTTATATGGCAAAAATTCTTGGTTGAAAAGAATGATGAAGTAAGCCTATTTGGGGGGAGTAAAGAAGAGAATGTAATTGTAAAGTTGTTCACCAGGAATTTAGAGGATGTAACAGATATGTTTCCAGAGGTGGTAGAAGAGGCTAGGAGTATAGAAGGAATTAATAGCTTTATACTTGATTCTGAAGTCTTAGGCTGGGATTATACAAAAGATACTTTTTTAAGTTATCAAAAGACTATGCAGAGAAAACGTAAATATGATGTAGATACTATTAAAGAGAATATTCCTGTCAGGGCTATGATATTTGATCTTCTGTATTTGAATGGGAAAGACCTTACAACAATGGATACAGTTAAACGTATAGAGAGAATGGAGAAGTTATTCGGGAGGGAGGAGGGGAGTATAAAGGTTGCACAAACAGTAAGGGTTAAAAAAACAAAAGAGCTAAAAGAAATCTTTGACGACTATGTAAATAACAAAGGTTTAGAAGGGGTAATAGTGAAGCAGTTAGTCGGGGGATATAAGGCTGGTGCAAGGAATTATGAATGGATTAAATTAAAGAAGAGTATGGAGAGTGGTTTGGTAGATACTGTAGATTGTGTTGTTGTTGGTTATAATTATGGTTCTGGAAGAAGGGCACAATTAGGTATGGGTGCACTATTGGGTGCTATCTATAACGAAGAAAATAATACATATGATGCAATTTGTAAGATAGGTACAGGCATTTCTGATGAGTTATTCAAAAAAATTCATCAAGTTCTTAAGCCATTTATAGTTTCTAGTATTCCTAAAAATGTTGTTGTAAACGACTTACTTAAACCAGATGTTTGGGTAGTTCCTAAGTTTATCATTACAGTTGATGCTGATGAAGTTACTAGAGATATTGGTAAGGACGAGAATGGGGTAGGGAATGGTCTTTCTTTAAGGTTTCCTAGACTAGTAGAATGGGATAGAGATACGGGTCTTGAGAGTATTACTACTGTAAGAGATTTAATTACTATTTTTGAGTTAAATCATAGTTAAAATATTCATGTAAAGAGTACTTGTATATGGGTATTAATTGTGTTAAAATCACGCACGAGTTTGGGAGAACGGTAGTCAGGTAAAGATAGAAATTTTTCTAGAAATGTACTTGAGTAAACGATGAAAACTATATCGTTTATTATGTCCCGCTCTAAAGCTCTTTAAAAGTTGAAGAGTGGTAGGAAATCAAAAATTTTGATTTTCGTGTAGTGCTTTTTTAGTCCTACACAATTCATTTGAAATTAAATCCAATTATAACGTTGATTGGTCAGAGTAATCTGTAAAGTTGGATATGTAAATATCCTTTGTATTCGATATAGTGCAATGCAAAAAACGTTTTTCAATGAGAGTTTGATCATAGCTCAGGATGAACGTTGGCTGTGTGCCTTAGGTATGCAAGTCGAACGATCCTTGAGAAATTTCTGAAGCTTCGGCTGATGATTTTTCTCTCTGGATAGTGGCAAACGGGTGAGTAACGCGTGGGTAACCTGCCTCGAAATTGGGAATAGCTCACCGAAAGGTGGGGTAATACTCGATAGTCTCTAATCACGAAGGTGTTTTAGAGTAAAGCTTTTGCGTTTCGAGAGGGGCCTGCGTCCTATCAGCTTGTTGGTGAGGTAAAAGCTCACCAAGGCTAAGACGGGTAACTGGTGTGAGAGCACGGACAGTCACCATGGAACTGAGACACGGTCCATACTCCTACGGGAGGCAGCAATTAGGAATCTTGCGCAATGGGGGCAACCCTGACGCAGCGACACAGCGTGGAGGAGGAAGGTCTT
>Ga0209121_10000970_pt1 | contig 30355 bp, 26 predicted proteins | sample Cruoilmetagenom3_FD_187292 | JGI IMG/M metagenome (GOLD analysis project Ga0209121, IMG submission 187292) | Oil polluted marine microbial communities from Coal Oil Point, Santa Barbara, California, USA - Sample 3 (SPAdes) (version 2) | ecosystem: Environmental > Aquatic > Marine > Oil seeps ...
TCCCATACCCTGTTACTGCATCTTTTACCTGTAATGGAGTAAAACTATGTACAGGGATACCACACTCCTCTACAGCAAGCAATACTACTCCCCTAGCCTCTGCTACAACTATGGCAGTCTTAGCATTATTATAGAAAAGTAATGTCTCTACACCACAAACTTCAGGATTAAACTTTTTTAAAATACTATGAATATCACTATATATCTCCTTTAATCTAGTAGATACAAAAAGACCCTTCTTGGTAATGATAGCACCATAATCTATGGGTGTAGGATTAAGATCCTTATCAAAATCTATAATAGCCCACCCTACTATTGCTAACCCAGGATCTATACCTAATATTCTCATATGATATTATACCTCCAAATCACTCCAAACCTCTTGAACATCATCATTATTCTCTAGCCTTTCCAAAGCACTCAAAGCTTTCTCTAATTCTTCACCCATAAGAGATTTCTTTAATTTAGCTACTTTAATAATTGAAACATCATCAATAACATATGGATATTTAGAAACAATACTATCCCTAACTCTTACCATATCTACAAATTCCGTAAACACTTCTACAGCCTTAACACCACCTATACTAATCTCCACTATATCCAAAATACCCTCTACATCCATCAACTCCATAATAACTGTATCTACATCATCCTCTACATATATGTCATCATCACCATACTTCTTGCCCTTAACCATATGACCACACTTAACTACAATACAACCCTTAACATCAAAATTCCATGATACAGAACCACTCTCCCCCATACTACCACCAATCTCTTCAAATAACTTCCTTATTTTGGATACTGTCCTATTAGTATTATCAGTTAAACAATCTACTATGATAGCAATACCACCAGGACCAAACCCCTCATAGCTAGTCTCTGCAAAATCAAGACCCTCCCCACCCTCTCCTGTACCCTTGGCTATAGCTCTATTTATTTTGTCTATAGAAAAACCAGCACCCTTAGCTCTATCTATGTGCATCCTTAATGTAGGATTCATTTCAGGATCTCCCCCACCCTGTCTAGCAGCATGAGTTATTAATGCAGAAACCTTAGAAAAAATCTTACCCTTTTTAGCATCCTTAGCCTCTTTCTTATGCTTAATGGTCGACCATTTTGAATGTCCTGACATATATAAAAGAATTAAGTTATATACGACACTCTATCATCAAACCCTTATCTTGTAAGCATTCTTTTTACTAACCCTCTTCTCTTCCAGTATAATCTTCTTCTTTTTCTTCACTACCTTCTTCTTTTTGGGCTCTTTCTTTTTTATAACAGACCTATTACCCCTCTCACTATACGACTGCTTACTCCATCTCATAATCTTATCCTCTATAACAACCCTATCCATACTATACTGCTCTCTTGATGCTGCTACAACCTCGTTCTTTAAACCATACGGTTGATATCTCAGTGGTAATGACTTTGCACTAAATGGTACTGAAGTCATACCATCAATACACAACTTTATATACATAGAATGTGCATCCAAAGAAACTATATCAACAGCAGAAATATCAGGTGCAAATTCCTTCTCTAATATACTCGCATCTGACTGACTAACCACATATGAACCCAAAGTACCAACATTACCAAATATAGCCTGACGAACTGTTAAAGGTAATTGATCAATATACTGATTTGTCATCGTCAAATTTAACTTATACTTCCTAGCCTCAGAAAGAATCTTTGCAAAAGATTCAGTAGCAAAATTCTGGAATTCATCAACAAAAAGATAGAAATTAGTCCTTTGGTCAAAAGAAATATCACCCCTTTCCATAGCGGTAGATTGTAAACGAGTGATAATCATACCACCAAGTAAAGAAGCAGTCTCCTCACCTAATTTCCCCTGTGCTAAATTAACAAGAAGAATCTTTTTCTTATCCATAATCTCTCTCAAATCAATTGTAGATTTGACCTGACCAATGATATTCCTGATAACGGCAGAAGATATAAAACGACCAACTTTGTTTTGAATAGGAGCAATAGCTTCTGTTATTAATCTCTGATTAGCAGACATCTGTGCAAACTCCTCTTCCCAGAACTTAAGAAGAATTGGATCACGAACCTGCTTTAATATGAACTTTCTGAAATTCTTATCCATAAGAATTCTAATAACAGCAAGAAGTGTTGTATTCTGAGCCTCTAGAAGAGTAGCTATCGCATTAGTAAGAAGATATTGAAGCCTAGGACCCCAAGAATCACCAAACTGCTTCTTAAATACCTCTACTACACCATCAGCAACCAAATCCCTCTGAGATTTATCCTTAAGCTCTAGTAAATTAAAACCAACAGGATGATCTATATCTGTAGGATCAAAATATACCACATCCTTTATTCTCTCTGGGGGAATATAATCAAGAAGCTCTTCTACTACCTCCCCATGAGGATCAATAAAACATGCACCCTCACCACGTAGTATATCTGCGATAAACATATTCTTAAAAAGTGTAGACTTACCAACACCAGTTTTACCAAGTAAATAGAAATGACGCTGTCTATCTATAGGCTTTAAACCAAACTCTTCTTTATAATCCCTATACTCCGTCTCTGCAAATACTGATACACCATAATCACTAGCAACAGGCAAGTCCATAGGTGGTTCTAACTTCCTAGACCTACTCCATGCGATATTAGGAGTCTCTACAGAAATATTAGGCATATGGTACAAAGAAGCTAATTCTTCAATATTCATAATATCTACCGTTTCTACAGAGAGCTTTCTATTTAAAAAGTCCTGATAGATCTCTTTTGCCTCCCTTTCTTCTAATGAGTATGACAAACTATTAAGATGAGCTGTTGTAAACTGTTTAAAACTTGCTACAGCATCTCTAAGTATCTGTTCAGATCTAACTTGATTATCTGCATTAGTTACAACCCTAATAACAAATTCAAAACCAACCTTTAACATCTTATTCTCTATCTGTGATAACTCCTCTTCCTGCCCAGGAGCCAACCTAACAACTTCCTTCTTACTAGGGGAACTACTCTCATTATTAGCAAGTACCTTTGCCATACCTTCCAGAAATATTCCAATCCGTTTTAGAAAGTTAATATTCAAATCCTTTCCTTCCCTTATCGCAGAAATATACTTCTTAGAATCATCCTGCCAAAAATTATCAACAGGTCTCACTATGACTTGGATCCAAGCACTTTCCCCTATCTTAAGATCAGACACAGCACCAGTGATTGCAGCAAGTGGATCGACCTCAAAATCTCTAAACGTTTTAATCGGAAATATGTAATCCTTAACAAATTCTACTTCCCCAGTAGTAATAAAAGAACCATTCTGACTCTTCTCTAAAGTATAATCCTTAACATATTTAATATCAGCATTTGGATATTGAGCATATACTTGACCCTCTACAAATTTCGCTAAATATTTTGGAGAAACTACAAAAAATCGAATACCTTTCTCTCCTGTAGAAATAATTTCAAAACTAATTACATTCTCACACTTCTTCAAATCTCCAAGTAAACCATGTAAAGAGGCAAACATCTGCTCAGCAGCTAAAGGTGTTTTATCATTCTCTCTTGGAACTAGTACCTGCATCACAAGAGGATTTCTAACCTCTTCAGAAATCTCTACTTCTCCCTTCGGCATAAACTTCTGCTTATATACGAAGATAAATGTAAGAAAAGCAAGTGAGAAAATTAATAATGCAAATATTGCTCCTATCATAATGACTATATTCTACAGTTATTTCCTACAAATTAAAACTACTGGACAAGGTCTTTTCCTAAAACTACAACAATATCACCAGTTGTAATAAATAAAGGTTTTTCATATTTCACCTCAATATGCTCCCCCATTACATCTCTAACCAACTCTAAAGAATTCTTATACTCTTCTGACTCTGGAACATATATTACCGTATCATCAAATAAATTAGGAGAATTATCATATCTAAGTATCCTACATCCAGTATGTCTAATCTTTCTGGCATATATACCAGCTAATCCAGTAACATTACTCGCATTATACACCTCAACATTAACTCTTTCTCTCTCAACAGATCTACTTACTAAATCACCAACATATTTACTAAACTCACTATCAAAAGCATTTGTATCAAAATGTAATTGTATATCATCATCAGAAAGAACAATCTCCTCTATACAACACTCTGATATATCCATTACCTCATACTCATACTCACCTGTTACGGTATTTAAAAAATTAATTTGAGTAATGAGGTTTATTATTGGTAAATTTGAATATATATGATCCTTTAACTCTTGATTATATTTAAAGTTAAACAAAATACTCCATACAGATAGATCTTTTTGGAAATCCTCTACGTTCCTACTGCTATCTACTAACCAAATATAGTTATCAAACTTTATACCCAACAAATCACTTAAATATCTAATCGTGTATTCTTTTCCTGAACCGTATTCAAGAAATTCCCCAACAGATTCTAAAGAAGAGAGTGGTATTTCATCTACACCAACCTGTGATACATATATCCCAGTTGGTATGGAAACCTTAAGTATATTGTTTTTATCTTTACTATGGATAAGGATCTCAATATTACTTATTCTCCCATCGTTTTCAAAAATGAATAAGTTAGCTATCATATCCTTATCATTTGAAAGCATATTTGTTGGAATACTGGTACAATCCACTTTAAAACGAACCAGAACAATCGTACGATACAGTAAGAAAACAAGAGAAAAAGCTAAAACTATAAATGGTAATACTTTCAAAAATCGTATTTTAATACCCTTTTTCTTCTGTTTCTTAACTTTTCTTCTCTTGGCAGTAGACATATCTTAAATCTTGGTAAAGTGTACTCTTTCTTTAGTGATAGGATGTGTAAAAGAAAGATATATAGATTGTAGCATAATATTGGGGGAGGATATCTTTCTGGTTGCTTGATTATAAAGGGTATCTCCTACAATATGGTAGCCTAAAGAAAAAAGTGTAGCCCTAATCTGGTGCATACGACCAGTTATAATTTTAATTAGCATTTGATCCTTACTAATCGGTAATATATAGCTCTGAGCAAATTTCGAACCTTTAAACTCATATAATTTGAATATCATTCTATACCTATTTACACTATCTCTCCCAATATATCCCTTCGCATCAAACCATGCTGAGTAGTCTATATCACTACACTTTATACAGTCAATCACTTCCTTAATAGTTATTTCTTCTATCGATTGTAATTTAGATTCTTTAAATTTTTCCACATTGGCTAAATACAGTTTATCTACTTCCCTATTAGCGAATTGCTTCTTTAATATATCCTGTACCTCCTTCGTCTTAGCAACCACCATTACCCCAGATACACCTTTATCCAATCTATGCACTACACCAACCCTATCCATATTAACATCCAGCTCATCCTTCTCCTGAAGGTAATGTTTAAGGTAATTAACTAATGTATTATCCCTATTACCAACACCAGGATGAACAACAAGATTCTTTGGTTTGAACAATACAATTATGTATTCATCTTCATACATAATATCTAAATCACCTTTCTGTGCGATTATTTCTTCACTTAAATCTTTGTTTGCAAAAAACTCTTTCCAAAATTGTTCGTCAATATTTAGAATATCCTTCTCCTTCAATTTGTAAGAAGGTTTAATTCTATTACCATTTACAGTACAACCTAAAGAGATATTGTTCTTAATCATACTTCTAGTGGCTTGTTTAAAACCTAAATCTTTAAGTTGTTCCTCCACAAACTTATCAACCCTTACTCCTTGATGTTGCAAATCAATATGGATTTTCATTATTAAAGTTTTATAGGTTGATTAATCTCAATATCAACTGCCCTAACACTTGATAGACGTTCAATTGTTACATTTGGACGGTTAATATCTATAATTAAAAGAATATCCATAACAGCAGTCCAGAGAATAAGGGTAATTACTGAAATAAGCTCAAATTGGGACACATCATCCAAAAGGTATCTGTAAGATATATATATTGAAGTTAATGTAACAAGTAAAGCTCCAATATATACCAATATCTTTCTTCTTTTAACTCCATTTTTAATACTCACGAGTAAGAATTTTGAAGTTATCCAAAATATGATAGGAATTACGGAGAGAACAGCTCCTTGAATCATCCATTCTGTATTTTCATTCAACAAACCCATATATATATATGAGATTCCTAACATTACTATCATAGAAAAGAATACCGGGAAATATACCTGATACCATCTCCACTTTTTGACTAAAGTGACTAATATGGTTATAAAAAGAAGAAATGCTATCATAGCTACAAAGATAGTAAGTCCACCATCCCATACCCTCATTAATCTCCAAGGTAACAGTCTGAAAAAGTACATACTATCTCCATATCGTTCATATGGTAGAAAATACCATGTAAATCTTGCATATTCAGACCAATTGATAACTAAATATGACACACGAGCCATTATCAATCCAAAGAGCATAGATACAGAAAAGGTATCAAATATTGAAGACCTGTCTTTTCTAGTCTCTGTACACCCCCTCCAATATATGAAAAGTCCAATAATTGAGATTATCAAATACACCCAAAGCGGATTTATATTTATAAAAAACCCTCGGATTGTAATAATTATTTCCTGCATTTTAATCCATTATACACTTATTTTCTCTTCTTTTTCCTTCTCTTCCTCTTTTTCTTTTTAATCTCCTTTTGCTTATTAAACTGATCTATTTTCTTATCTGATTCCTGCTTAATTTTACTATCCTCTTTCTTAATTTCTGGTTTTTCTACTTCTTCCTTCTTTGCAATCCTTTCTTTTACCTTCTTCCCAAGTAATTTATACCCCCTTATCACAGACTTCCCTATTCTACTCACAAAATTTATTTCAAACTTATACCTACTCTTTTTCGCTTTAACACTCTCATGAGCCTCTTCCTTGGTAGCCTCTATCTGCTGTTGCATAACCTTAGTATCTGGAGATTCCTCTGTCACTGCTCTATCCTTCATTTGATAGCCACAATTGATACAATATTTATGATTTATATCTACATATACACTACATTGAGGACATTTAACCTTAAGTACATATCCACAATTAGGACAGAAGATAAAACCTGGATATAACTGAGTACCACACTTTGGACAATCATCTAATTCTGAAGTCTCATATTTAAGATATCTTCTCTCTAAATCTCCCCAATATATTTCATCTATTGTCTCAGATGGTCTAACTATTAAATATATTATCCATCCAAATATTGGGATTACACCGATAAAGGTATAGAATACTCTCATCCACTTACTTGTAGTTCTTTCTCCAGAATCAACTAATATCCAACTAATTACAACCAACCAGAATATTATAGATATTATACCTAGCATAGAACCAAGTAGATTGTAGTTAGCACTTGCAATACCGTCTACACTACTTAATACAAATTCTTCAAAGTTCATATTATTTATTAATAAAATGTTGTAATTATATGGTCGAGGAGGGAATTGAACCCTCATGCTATTGCTAGCACGGGATTTTGAGTCCCGCGTGTCTGCCAGTTCCACCACTCGACCGGTAGACTATTATACAAAAAAGTGAATAGGAAGAGAATATTACTAAATTAAAACTACCCACCCTTTTTTCTATACAGGTTTCTAAAACTTGCAATTTCTTTCAAAAATGCAAGCTCTACTACACCAGTAGGACCATTCCTATGCTTTGCTACTACCAATTGACCAAGACCCTTTCTTTCAGTATCTGGATTCCAAATCTCTTCCCTATCGATAAACATTACTACATCTGCATCCTGTTCAATAGAACCTGACTCTCTAAGATCTGACAACTGTGGTCTCCTACTCTGCCTCTGCTCTATAGCACGAGATAACTGAGAGAGTGCAACTACCGGAATATTTAATTCTTTAGCTAAGTTCTTTAACCCTTGGGATACCTCAGCCACCTCGATAGTTCTGCTTTCCTTACTGTTACCATGCATAAGCTGTAAGTAATCTAGGAATATAATATCTACACCCCGTTCCATTGCAAGTCGTCTAGCTTTTGTACGTACCTGATTAATATGCTGTCCTGCCTGATCATCAATAAATATATTCGCATCTGCCATCAATCCCATACTGTTAGAAAGCTTAAGTACCTCATCATCTGATACTTGATTAGTTCTAATTTTCCAAAACGGAACTCCTGATTGCATACCCAGTAACCTATCCATAATTTGTACCTGAGACATTTCTAATGAAAAGAATGCTATATTTTTCTTCTCGTGTATTGCAGCATGTCTCATCATATCCAATGCTAAAGCAGTTTTACCAACAGAAGGTCTAGCAGCAACAATTATAAGATCTGACTTCTGAAAACCACCAAGTAATGAGTCTAATTCTTTAAATCCTGTAGATACACCTCTTAACTCATCTGAGTTTTGTGCACTAGCAGCCCTTTCGTATGCATCCTTAAGTAAATCTTTAATATGTACAAAACTTGCCCTCACTCCCTCTTGCGCAATATCATAGAGTAATCTTTCTGATCGATCTACAACTTCATGCAAGACCTGTTGCTCATCATACGACATCTGTATTATCTGTGTAGCCGAAGATATAAGCCCCCTCCTGGTAGCACTCTCCTTTACAATATTTGCATACTCTTCTGCATGAGCAGCCGTTGGCACACTACTCGTTAATTCTGCAAGATATGCTCTTCCTCCAATCTTCTTAAGCTTCTTCTTTTTCTTCAACTGGTCTGATATTGTAACAACATCTATTGGTAAATTATTCTCAAAAAGATAAAGGATATTCTCATATATCAAAGAGTGTCTCTCATCGTAAAAGTGAGAGGGCCTTAACCAACCAGATACATTTATAAGGGCATCTTTATCTAAAAGTATAGATCCTAATACAGATCTTTCGGCATCTACATTTTGTGGTGGTATTTTCTCCATATCTGTATTTTACCTTTAAAGCACAATAACCTCCATAGGGGCTCCCTCTCGTTCACTTTTCTTCGGTTTAACAGTAAGATAATTCTCTTCAGAAACGTTAGGAAAACCGAAATACTTAATAAAGTCTTCTTTTGTTTTCATCCCCTTCCCTATTTTAAGACCTTTCTCCTTATACCCACACGGTATTAATATTTGTGGATCTATATTAGAAATGATTTTCTCCAATTTATCGTAATCTATAAATTGATCACCATTTCCAATTGGAACTATTAACACGTCTACATCACCCAAATCCTTAGTAAGATCTACATCAAAATTATTATTAATCATTCCCAAGTAAACCACACGTAGGTTTTGTTCATCTATAATATATATATTGGATTTAAGATCTCTCCTTATCATCAATCCACCTATCTCGAATTCTCCAGCACTATTTATCTCCATTATTCTCTTCCTTTTATCCGGTACAACCTTTTTCTCTAACCCTTCTTTCTTAAGAATCCTCTCTTTGAGGATAAGATTGGGGTCAGAGAAGAGGACTACATCAGCTTTAACCTTAGCAAAACTTAATCCAGACTTCTTTAATTCTTGTGGATCTGTTAACAAAGACACACTACTCCCCGTTATCAAAAAGCTTGTCCAGTTCTGTTTCTTAATCTTCATATTGGAATTTCAGTTAGAATATTAGTACATGATTTTATAATTTTTTAGGAAATAGGGCAAATATGGACAAGATTTCTAACAGGAAAGTTTTCTAGACACATCCTTTACCTTCTGCTATAATCCACCCGTTATGAAAAAAAGCATTCATCCAAAATATAATACAGTAAAAGTAGTATGTTCCTGTGGAAATACATTTGAAACAGGTTCTACACTAGACACAGATACAATTACCGTTGAGCTATGCTCAAAATGTCACCCTTTTTACACTGGTGAACAAAAGATCGTTGATACTGATAATCTTGTTAAGAAATATGAAGCAAAAGTTAAAAAAGCGAAAGTTATGTCATTTAGATCCAAAAAAGCTAAAATGGAGGCTAGAAAGTCCAAAAAGCAAAATATTACACAACCCTCTTCAACATTAACACTCAAAGATATGTTAGCTAATGCTAATATCTCTAAGTAAAGATTTCACAAACAAATTTTAAAATGATATCATCCAAACATGGATATTCGAGTTTTCGAAGAAAAATACAAAAAAAATACCGCATTTGACAAACAGAAATCCTTAGAAAAAAAGATAGCCCATGCCCATACTACTAGAGAAGATATATCAAAGTTAAATACACAACTCTCATACTACTCTACCTTTGCAACTAAGGTCACTCAAATACAAAAAGCCATCTCTAATTGGAAACAAGCCAATGATTTAATACAAGACCAAGAAATGTCTGAACTTGCAAAAACAGAGTTGAATAAAAACCAAGAAGTAATTGAAAGGTTAGATAAGGAGATCGTGGAAATTCAGATAAAAAAAGAATTCGTAGATAAAGATGATGATAAATCGGTAATACTGGAAATTAGGGCAGGAGCTGGTGGAGATGAAGCTGCACTTTTTGCTGTAAATCTATTTAGAATGTACAAGATATATTCAACAAACAAGAACTGGACAGTATCTACCATCCATGAGAATGTAACACAAGCAGGTGGTTATAAAGAAATAATTTCACAAATTAGTGGGAAAGGAGTTTACAAAGCTCTTAAATATGAAAGTGGTGTACACAGAGTACAAAGGATCCCTGTAACTGAATCCTCTGGTAGAATACATACCTCTACAGCCTCTGTAGCTATATTACCAGAAGCAAAAGATATCGATATTAAGATTAAATCAGAAGATATTAATATAGAGGTAATGAGAGCCTCTGGAGCCGGTGGGCAATGTGTTAACCGTACAGATTCCGCAGTCCGTATTACTCACCTACCAACAGGTATTGTTGTAAGTTGCCAAGAAACCAAACATCAAGCACAGAATAAAGAAAAAGCTATGCAACTACTCAGAGCTAGACTCTATGAGAAAAAGAGGTCTGAAGAAGCCAAAAAGAGATCTGATATGAGATCCTCACAAATTGGTACAGCTATGAGAGCAGAAAAAATCAGAACATATAACTACCCACAGAATAGAGTTACAGACCACAGGATAAAAAAGTCCTGGCATAATCTTGATAAAATATTAGACGGAGATATACAACAAATACTAGATGAAGTTAGAAATGGAATTCAACTAAAGATCTTGGAGAAAATAAAGAATGTATAATCTCTCTCAACTTTTTAGAATACAAAAAACCCTTAGAAATCTTAACTATCCTGATTACCAAAGAGTATCAAAGGAAATAGCCATATATGCTGAAGATGAGAAAAAACTTGAAAAAATTCTAAGACAAATCAAAACCAGAAAGCCATGGGAGTATATACAAGGCCAAACTGAATTCTATACATTATCCTTTAAGGTAAATAGAGGTGTGTTAATACCACGGATAGAGACCGAACAATTAGTAAGTACGGCTATACAAGAATACAAAGAAAAAGTTTTTGATATGGTTATAGATGTTGGAACAGGAAGTGGCTGTATTATAATAAGTCTGTTAAAAAGCTTACAACTACCATCTATATTCTCCGGGAATACTAAGAAAACAGATTTCCTTGCTACTGATATTAGTCAGAAGGCTTTAAATATAGCGAAAGACAATATTAAAAAATATAAATTAGGAAAAAAGATTAATCTAATAAAAAGTAATTTAATTAAAAATATAGATTTGAATAAAAAGTCTGTACTAGTACTCGCTAATCTCCCATATATACCTACAGAACAATACAAAAAGTTAAATAAGGATGTAAAAAGTTTTGAACCTAAACTTGCATTAGATGGTGGAAAAGATGGTAATAAATACTACAAAGAATTATTTAAACAAATTGAAGAAAGTAAATATAAAAACTTTACCCTTATACTAGAAACTGAACCAAGTATTCTTAAAAACACTCAAAATATCTTCAAGAAATACAAAACAGTTGTTCTAAAAGATACTTACAAGAAAGATAGATTTATAATTGTAAGAGGTTAATTACTCAACCTCTTCCAGTATTGCCTCTACTCTTCTCTCTACCCCATCATTCCAGAGTTTAATCTCAACCTCTTCTCCTACATCACACCCTGAAATAATTGTACTCAATGAATCCTCAACTTTCTCTCCATTAAATTCAATAATAATATCTCCCCTTATAATTCCCGCAGTTTGTGCTGGACCATAAGGATCTATTCTAACAATCAAAGCTCCAGCTACTACATCACTATAGTAGACTGCCTGATACTCAGAAATCATCTGATAAGAAACCCCAAGATATGGTTTTATAAACTTACCATAAGTTCTGTACTCTTCTACCCTACTTTTCACAATATTTATAGGTAGTGCAAAAGCTATATTATCAGCACTAGTAGTTGTAGCAAAATTAATACCAATTACTTCTCCAGAGGTATTTAGTAATGGGCCACCAGAATTACCTGGGTTTACTGCAGCATCTGTTTGTATAACATCTTCATATGTCTTAGCACTGCTACCAAACCAACTACTAGAAGCAGTTACATCTCTATCTAAGCCACTTACAATGCCTGTTGTTACACTCCCTACATACTCACCAAGTGGTGTACCAATTGCAATAACTGTTTGACCAACAACCACAGCATCTGAATCCCCTAACCCAAGTGGTACTAAATCGGTTGCATCAATCTTTAATACTGCAATATCATTACTATCATCCCTCTGAATCTCAACAACATTATGTTCATTACCATCTGCTGTGATAACCTTATACTCAGCATTAAGATTAGAAACTACATGTTGATTAGTTACAATTATTCCATTACTATCCACCACAAAACCAGTACCAATATTATTACTCTCATCAATCAACCCATCTTCATTTGAGAATGAAAGCTGACTAATCGCTATACTCACAACAGAATCTTTAACCTCTTTAACTATCTCTATAATGACATTTTCCTCTTGAGTTAAAACAGCAGGTGTATCACTCTCCTCCCCTACCTGTACATTATCTGAAGAATTCTGCCAAGGATTGTAAATAAATACAATGGTTAATATTCCACCAAGAAGTATTGCAGCAAAAATAAATAAAGATAAAAATGCAATAATACCCACCTTTTTAGGATCTTTACACTTAAATAGTAGGAAAGGTTTCTTAACTTTTTTCTCCTTTTTTATAATTTTCTCTTTTTTAACCTTTATCTTCTTTTCCATACTACTTAATTTAAAAATTATCTAAATAACTCTAAAGCTTTTTCAAACTGAGGATCATCTCCATTAGTAAAATCCTCTGTTGTAAATTCAACTTCGAAATCAGGAACAATCGGATTATCCCTACTTATCCATACACCATCAGGTAGTAACCACTTAAACACTGTAACATGTAAAGAAGAACCATCTGTGAACTCCTCAATCGCTTGTGCAGTACCCTTTCCATATGTACTCTCTCCAACTATAGAGGCCCTATCATTTTGACTTAATGCTCCAGCTAAAATTTCTGAAGCAGAAGCACTTCCAGCATCTATAAGAACAACTAACTCTACATCAGTAAGATCACCTCCATTAGTTGATGTGAATGACTGCTTTTTTCCATTCCCGTCCTCCTGATATGAAATCAATTCTGTACCTGACAAGAAATCATCCGCTGCATATACTGCTGCATCAAAATATCCCCCAGGATTACCTCTTAAATCTAGAATAACTTCCTTCGTTCCATTTGCTTTAATCTCACTAACAATATTATCCCATGCATTTATCCAAGCTACGTAAGAAGAGTCCGTAAATCTTGCAATATCTATACATGCAACACCCTCTTTAAACTCTAAGCTCATACTAGGAACAGTAATTTCTCCTCTAGTAATTTCAATATCTGTACTCTCCAAATCCCCTTTATGAAGAACCGTTAATGTAACCTGGGTCCCAGCTTCACCTCTAATCATATTTACCACCTCATATATATTATCACCACTATGAAGCTCCTCTCCATCAACAGCAAGAATGTAATCACCTGGTCTAATACCAGCCTCCTTTGCAGGAGACCCATCAATTGGAGAAACTATTATTATATTCCTGTCCTCATACCCTAGTTCTGCTCCTATACCTTCAAAATACTTCCCTTCGTTAGTACTATCAAACAATTCTGTTTCTTCAGGAGACAGAAATACGGTAGCAGGATCACCGTATGCATCTACTAATCCCCTTATCGCTCCATACTGCATCTCTTCATTAGATATCTCCTCAGAACTTACAAACTCTGATTGCATAATGCTCCATACACTCCAAAACAGAGAAAGATCAGGTTCATCAGAAATTAAAGATTGTAAAGATTGCATTGGATCAACCTTTATTAACTTCCCTGCAGTAAAACCAATAGCTAGCATACAAACAGCAAGAATTACTATACCAAAGTTTTTCAGGCTGGAACTTTTTTCTTTTTTTCTCACATTCTCGATCGTTTTAATTAAAGTAACATCAATATAGCATATTACTACATAGCAATGAAATCCAGAGATCCAATATCTACTATGGACTTCCCTGTCACTCCAAAATCTACAGTAACATAATCTAAATCATGAATCTGCACTACTGTCCCAATATATCCATAATGAGCAGTATGACGAGAGATAACGTGAGCACCAAGTAATTCTTTAACAAAATATTGAGTATCTAACTTCTCCAATTGAGAGTCTTTAGCTATAAATAACTGTTTCTCTTCACCATCAAGTACAACAAATTTCTCATTTAGTTTATAGAACTGTTTAAAAAACTCCTTATCACAATGTATCTTTCCAAATCCTTCTATTACTCCCACCGGTAACCCCAAACTCCTAAAATCATCATACTCCATACAGTATGTAAGTACTGCACTTACTCCTTTCTGAAAAAGTTTTAATGCTAAATTCAAAGGCAAATATGAACCAGCCCAAACAATTTTACCCTTTAGGTCAATACTGGGAACTTTAGAAATTACATCTACCCCATCTGTAAGAAATATTAAATTACCGAATAGTTTATCTTCAAAAAGAGTTGTAGCTACCAAATCTAATGCTGATGCTGGAGAATTGATAGAAATATGACTACCCGGAAAAACCTGAGATACAATCCCCGTAAAATTACTTTTAATAATTACCTCACTTTCTTCTCCTAGGATATCTATAAAACCTTTGGATAATCTATCCAAATCCACAATACCTGATACTCCTGCAACAATTTGTTTTATCGTTAATCTGTTTTTTCTAGTTCTCTGTGCTAACACTTCCCCTTTTTGGACATATACACCATCAATGCATGTAATATATTTAAAACACTCTGATGATTTACAACCCAATTCATCTACTAAGAAATATGACTCTTTTATACTATTGTCTGATTTGGCAAAAAGATTATCTCCAACATTAACTCTTTTCTTATTTTTTACATAAATTTTCTCTCCACCAGTAAGTGGGATTTTAAATTGGTAATTATTATAATGTTCGAACATTTTCGCTTTAATTAGCATTTGTCCATTTGTTAATCTTTAACTTATTACTATAACTATCCATTCCATAGACTATTGGTCTTAATCGAGAATCAATGAGTAGATTGTCATATCTAACACCAAGTGGTGCAGATACAAATTCTAGTTTCTGATCTTTTAATGACGGCATATATACATTACCCTCAAATTTCCCTTCAAATACAACTTTATTTACCCTATTCTTTATCTCAATCATCTCAAAGGTGTCTCCGAGTACTAAAATACTTTCAGGTTCATACTCCTGGGATCGATATATTGCAGAAAAGATTACCTTATTAACAGCCTTCTTAGATTTAAGTTCAGGTATCAATACCTTTGTAATTCCAGAGATGATATCGTTTCTGCCAATTACAATGTCTGTTGACTCACTTCCCATTGCAGTACTTATTCCATATGCAAGTAGCTTACATTCATTATCCCAAATAACATCAAATTGTCCATACAATTCAAGACCATCAATGATTGATAGAAGGGTTGTTTTCTTACCGAGTAGCCTCGGGATTTTACCACCTATTACTATTAAAGTCTTTGATTCTACCTCTCCTATTCTTTCTAACTTCTTTCTATTATCAGTTAGTAGAGATAGTAGTTGAATAGTGGTAAAACTTCTTAGTATATCTGTTAGATTTTGATCAAGTAATATATCAACAGGATGTATTGTTAAATTAGCCCAACTATTTTCTAATTGAGAATTGTGTATATCAGCTGCCATAAAGGCATGTAATCTTCGGTCCTTTACCGCATCTATTAAACCGATCTCACTCTTCCACTGTTGAACTACCTCACTATATTTATACTGATTGGGTAGTTTGTCCTTTCTGACCTGCTCCTTACCTCTTTCTACCCTATATATCTGGAATGAGTTAATATCCAAATCTATATATATTAAATCCTCATATCCCAATTTCTCTGAAAGTTTCCCTATTAATTTCCTCATATTAGGAGTATCCAGAATCCTAACAGCAATATCATGTGAATACTGTGATATTGAAAAAAAGATATTAGTAAGAAACTGTTGATTATCATCTACTAATACCTTAATACCACTCACACCGTAATTCTCATCCTTAAAATCAACCATCCTATTCAATCCCCCCTCTACACTCTGAATCAGTTTCCAATCAAAATTCTTCTGTAACAAATCAAAATACTCACTCCAGAATGACCCTCCAAATATATGGTCATCGAGTCTTCTATTTAAATGAGAAATATCAGTATAATCAGAAAGTATATATTGCACATCAGAGTTATAATCTACATAAGCTAAATGAGACCATATAGCATTATCTTTTACAACAATTGTCAAATATGCATTCTTTTCAAGCAATGGCAGTTTACTCATATACACCAGTTTACTTAAATATATACTTTTTTTCAACAAAAAAGGGAGTTTTAAACTCCCTTTCATATTCTCACCTTTAAAAACCTATTCCCGTGCTACGTATGGAAGTAATGCCATATACCTTGCCCTCTTGATAGCTCTCCTAAGTTGTTTCTGATGCTTGTGACACATTCCAGATTTCTCTGTAGAAATTATCTTACCTCTTACTGATGTAAACTTCTTAAGTTGGTAGACATCTTTGTAAGAAAGATACTTAACCCCAGATTCACAGAGAGGACATTTAAGATTTTGTATAATCCTTCTCTTTCTCCTACGTTTTTTGGGAGCATCATTCTGAACAGTAGTACTTCCACTCCCCTGTGTACTATTCACGCTTTTTACTTCTTCGCTCATTACTTCCTAACTTTACTAAATTAAAATGGTAAATCTTCTTCTAATGGATCCTCATCTTTAACAGGAACATCCTTGGTATTTTTTTCTTTAGAAATTTCTTCCTTCTCTTTAATTGGTTTAGCCTCTCCATCAATCCCAACCCCTTGTTTCCCTTTGTTGTCCAGAAGAATCATATCTTTCACCCTTATCTCTGTTTTATACCTCTTGGATCCATCATCAACATCCCAACTTCTTGTATTTAAAGAACCTTCAATATATACCTTCATTCCCTTAGCTAAAAGCTGTTGACAAATCTCTGCCATTTTATTCCATGCTACAATATTGTGAAATTCTGCGAGTTCTTTTAATTCACCCTTATCATCTTTCCAAGATTTATTAGTAGCCATACCAAAAGTTGTAACTGCTGCACCAGAATTTGTATACCTTAACTCCGGATCCCTGGTAAGATTCCCTATTAACTGAACTTTATTTAAAGACCTTGCTGCCATATATATTATTTATTTAATTTAACTATACCCAATCTTACTACACAGATATGAACTTTCGATGAACTATATCTTTATTTCCTTTTTCTTAATTCCAGTTCCTATATCCTCAGGATGTTCTACTTCGATAATGATACTTCTGAGTATCTCCTGCTTAAGCTGTATCTGTCTTTTTATCTCCACTATATGTTCAGGTGCTATTTCATAGTTATATATGATGTAATATCCTTCATTGTGTCCAGCTATTTTATACGAAAGGTACCTTTTTCCCCATACATCGACATCCAAAATCTTACCACCTTTAGACTCTACAAGTTTTAAAAATTCTTTATGTATCTCTTTTCTCACCTCGTCGGGTAGTAAAGGTTTTACTGCAATCATTAATTCGTATACTTTTTTATTCTCATTCTTAGCCATTAACTATACCTTACCTTAAATTATATTTCGCGAGTGGATTTTAACAGAAAGTAGAGGAAAGTTCAACGACAAGTAGTCCTACCTATTCGCTAAAATTACAATATAGTCACCATCCTTAGTGATATAATCCTTTCCTACGTTCTTAACTAACCCCTTCTCTTTTGCACCGTTCCACCCACCTACTTTGATCATATCTAAAACATTAATTACATCTGCTGTAACAAAACCTTTCTCTAAATCCGTATGGATTACACCAGCAGCTTCCTTTACTGTAGCACCATTTTGTATACTCCAGGCATTACACTCCTTAGAAGAACCAGTATAAAAAGTAAGAAGGTTTAATCTACTGTAAGTAATATCTATAACATCATTTACAGTACTAGGATGGTAACCCAAAAGCTCTTCATACTCACTTACATTCTCCATCTCACCAATCAACTTAACATCAACCCTAAGAATATACTTATCATCACCTTTAACATGCTTTCTAAGACCTTTCTCCCATCTTTTAAGATCCTCTTCTGCAATACCCTCTTTACAATTGAGTACAAACATACGAGGTTTAGCTGTAAGTAACCATAATTCGTGTATTAATATAAGCTCAGCTTCTGTTAATTTCATATCTATAACAGGAACCCCTTTATCCAACTCCTCTAATACTTTTTCAAGTAGAATACTCTCATCTAGAGAATTTTCTTTTCCGATTCTAGCCATTTTCTTCACATTCTTAAGCCTCTTCTCTACACTCTCCATATCTTTAAGAATTAATTCTGATTGTACAATCTCAAAATCATCAATAGGGTCAACTCTGTCATACACATGTACAATCTTTGTACTAGGAAAAGCTCTAAGAATATACATAATGACATCCACTTCACGAATATGTGAAAGAAACTGATTACCCAAACCCTCTCCCTCGGAAGCGCCTTTTACTAAGCCAGCAATATCTACAAAGGTCATAGCTGAAGGAACTCTCTTCTGAGTATTAAAAAATGTACTCAATTTATCCAATCTTTCATCAGGTATCTCTATTACTCCAACATTCTTATCTATCGTACAAAAAGGAAAATTTTCTGCAGGTACACTCTTCTTGGTAAGAGCATTAAATATTGTTGACTTCCCAGAATTAGGTAAACCAACAATACCAACTGAAAGTGTATGTGATTTCGTTATCATATTGTGCTTATAATACCACAAATCTAACATACTATTTACAAACATGCTATTATTTACACATGAAAAAACTGCTCAACACAATACTCCTTATAACAATATTTCTTACTCCCAATTTAATACACGCTTCCTCATATGACTTCCATATTGAACATAATATGGATATTCAATATTCAAAAAATAGTGATTACGTCACTATTGAAATTGAATATATTAGAGAAGTAATAAATAGTAAATACTTCTTCCCAGCAAGCGGAGAAAAAACATTTGTAATACCAGATATACTCTCACAAACAGAATCTCAAATATCCACTGAGAGAAACTTCAAAAAAGAGTCCATTTCTGTAAAAGACTCTAACAGCAAAACACTCTCCTACTCTACAGAAGAGGTTGAAGATGAAGGGATATATGTTCTAGTTCCAAATTATAAACAAACAACTAAAAATTCACCGTATAAGATATATATAACATACAAGACACATGACTATGTGGATGTTGTAAACCAAAACATCGTTCTACAAGCACCATCACTCTCACAAGACACAGAATTCGAAATTACACACGAAGAAACTAATACTAAAACAGATATCGACTACACTTTAGATATCATAGTAGATAATGAAATTGGTCAATTAGCTAAAATATGGCCTACAACATATACGGTAGACAGTACAAATACTCAAACTATTTACACATTCCCATCAGATTCTAGATTGGGTAAAAATCCATACTTAGAATTTGGGGTATCACAGATATATAGGTTTGAATTAGAATACAATGCACCCAAGACAGATAGCTTAGTACCAGAGAAATATACCGATACTTTTAATGTATTATCAAAAAATATTTTTGAAATATCACTCCCAAGATATTTTGATGAAACTGATCAAACAGTAAAGATAGGGGATATATCCCCAACCCCAACAAAGATTGGTAGAGATACAGATGGGAATATAATAGCGACTTTTGAGGTAGACGCAAATAACCAAAATACAATATCTATAATCGGATACATATGGGTAGAACAGAACTCTTTTGATAACCCTAAACTAATACCAAATCCAGAGATAAATATATATCAAGATAAAATACTCGCTGATCAGAATCTTGGAAAATATCTAACATCAACACAGTATTGGCAGGTAGATGATACATATATACAACAGGAAGCACAGAGTTTAAAGCAAGACAAAACACACTTGTTAGATTTGATAAGAGCAGATTATACATACATCAATGAAAAATTAGATTATGATCAAAGTAAGGCAGATTCTAGCAATGATAGGATTGGAGCGAAAGAGGCTTTGGAGGGAGGAGGTGCAGTGTGTATGGAGTATGCAGATGCGATGATTACAATACTTAGAGCTCAAGGAATAGCTGCAAGAGCAGCATTAGGGTATGCAAATCTAAAAGATTTAGCACATACTTCTGATACACAAGTTAGACATCAGTGGGTACAGGTATGGATTCCTGATTACGGTTGGCTTTCTATAGATCCAACCTTAGAAAGCGAAAATATGGATATCGGACAAAGTATAGACAGAATACTTTGGGAAACCTTTAATGGTGAGGACTTGTCCAATACTAAAATTTATTCAGCAGACTCCTTAGAAAACATTGATGAATTACTTTTTAATATCTCTATTTACGCTATTGAAGAGAAAGATATTGAAAATATCGATGCACTCCAAACTTACGAAGAAATATCTCCTATTGAAGAAATATCTCAAGACAATATCGGTGATTGGTTAAACAAATTCTTTAAGGCGAGTAGTATAGGAAGGTCTATGGCTGTAGTAGCACCAATATTAATCGTTTTAGTAATATTAATAACCTTACTATTCCTAATAAGGATATTGATCAGGAAGATAAAAAGAAAACGAAAAAAGAAAGAAAAAAACCTACTCAATTCTTAACAGACTTTCCATATCAATAGCATCTTTACCCCGTTTAAGTCTATTCTCATTATCAGCATATAAAATAGCTATAACCTCTCCCTTCTCTACTCTATCACCCACATTTCTCTCAAAAAATATTCCTGCTGTCTTAATCTTTGGAGTTCCCAAAGATCTCGCTATATCTACAATATTTCTTGTACGAATCTCTTTAATACAACCACTCTTGTGTGATTTAAGTTCATAAGTGAATTTACCCACCTTTATATCTTGTGATAGTAGTATCTCCTTCTGACCCTGACTTATTGCAATCTCCCAGAATTTCTTCAAGGCTTTTTTACTTCTCAAAGTCTCAATAGCTAACTCTCTACCATGCCCCTTTTGAGCTTTTCCTACCTCTTCAAGTAGAATTTCAGCCATATCTAGCACTGTACTCTCCAAATCTTCAGACATATCATCCGTTTGTTCTAAAACTCTTAGAGCCTCCCTTATCTCCAACGCAGGCCCTACACCATTACCATCAGGACCTTTAATTTGCCTTTTAAGAATAAAGCACTTGATTCCAAACTTCGCAAAGAGTTTTTTAAATTCCCTTTCAAGAAATTCTAAGTCATCTGGTCTATCCAATTTAGTATTTTTACCGTAAGGAAGATCTATAAGTACATATGTAGCACCCATGGCTACCTTTTTTGCAACAATACTCACTAAGACCTTTTGGAACTCCTGTAACCTAAGGGATCTTTCTACATTAATAATCTCATCATCAGCTGGAGCTAGGTACAAAGAACCACCCCAAATTAAACAAGCACCAGTCTCTTTCACCACCCTATATACATCCTCTTTTGAAACTGTTACGGGCATCACTACTTCTAAAATATCACTTGTACCAGCCGGAGATGTAATTGCACGAGTTGAAGTATTTGGACAAACTAAATCATTGGCCGCTAATATTGAAATAAGTATAGGGGTTATTCCTTTCCCTGCAGTACCACCAATAGAGTGTTTATCAACCATAACATCCTTGTTATTCCTAATATTCTTAAAGTTCAATACCTCACCAGAATTAACCATCCCTTTTGTCATCCAATATATTTCATCTTCTTCAAATCCAGGGTTAAAAAATGTACTAATAAAGAAAGCAACCTCTGTTTCCCTTAATTTCCTACTACCTATATCTTGCATAATACACAACAACTCTTCTTCTGTAAGCTTCTCCCCCATCATTTTCTTCCTAATTGCATCTAATGCCTTAGTAGGCTTAGGAATATCTAAGAAAACCATTGTATTTACTGGAGCGAATCTTTCATCTACCAACTCTTCGTACAAACCTATCTCACCTACCCTAACTTTATCATCAGTAATAATTACCTGAACATACATCTCTACATCTCTATACCCCAAAAGGGCAGTATCTCCATCACTAAGACCAATCTTTTCGGCATCATCTTTATTCAAAACTACAAATAAATCTTTTCCTCCTTCAAAATCTAGTTCTTTGGATTTCAAGTACAGTCCCATATTTTTCTTTTGTTAATTTAATTTACCATTAAACTCTTGTTCAAAAAGCCAAGGATACTCTTTTCTAACTAAATCACCAATCTCGTTGTGTTTTAATATACCGTATTCTGTGATAAAGCCAGTTATTAAACCAGCATCTACTATCTCAAAGGCAGGATTATACATATCTAAACCATCTGGTGCATCTACCCATAACTCTTTATCCTCCCTAACCTCTATTTCTATCTCCTGACGAGGTGAATTGTGATCAATTTTTAACAACGGAGTAACTACATATACAGGTTTATCTGCCTGTTTAGCTGCCATAGCTATACCCCAGCTACCAATCTTGTTAACACAATACCCTTTCATAGTGATAATATCCGCACCGATAAATACAGCACTTACAGACTTACTTCCTCTACCAATAATGAAAGATTCTGCTGCACTATCAGTAATTAATGTTGTACTAATATGAGCATCAATTAAGTTCTTTGCTGTAATTCTTCCCTGATATCTTGGTCTAGTCTCTGTACATACGGCTGTAAAATCTCGATCACCCTTTGCAATAGCTTTTATCATTTTCTCAGCAGTTGATGAATGACAATGTGTGAGAATATGATCAATATATGTAAGCTTAGGGAAATTAAGTTCAATAATTTTACTCTTTGCATCCGCAATTATCTGAAGATACTCATCACAAAGATCATCAAGTAACTCCTTTTCTCCATCTAATTCTAATTGCATCCCATTTTTTTCTAAAAAGAAATGCTTGATGTATAGTACAGAATTCTGTGCTAATGGCTCATTAGGTCTTGCATATGCTAAGTAATTCCCTATGTCTGTAATTCTTTCAAGCAAATGATCATCTTTTACAACTTCATTCTTAACTGCAACTTTCATCCCTTCAAGCGTTGAAATTGCGACATTTGTTGCCCCCTGTATTTTCAAATCAATAATATCTTTATATATTTTTTCTATTTCAATAGGATATTTCATACTACTTTAGTTCAAATTCTTCATTTAATTCTGGAACTTTTACCTCTAATTTTAATTCCTCCCTAATATTACTTGCAAATCCAATTGAAATTTCTTTATCACCATGAGTGATAAATACTGTTTTAGGAGTATGACCAAAACTCCTTAACCAATACCTCAAATCTCTTTGATCTCCATGGGCAGAGAAAGCTCCTAGAGTATGAACTTGAGCATTTACTTCAATCGTTTCTCCAAAAATACGTACAGTAGGATCTCCTTCAACTAATCTTCTACCTAATGTTCCTTCAACCTGGTAACCAACTATTACAACATTAGTTTTGGGATTTGCTAAATTATTCTTTAAATGATGTAAAATTCTTCCACCAGTACACATTCCACTGCCAGCAATTATTACCACTCCATGCTTATCTATCAACCTCTTGGATTCGTCCGCAGACTCGATAATCTTTAAACCTTGAAATTCAAAAGGATTATCCCCTTTCTCAAGAAGCCCTCTTGCATCCTCGTCATAGAAATTGGGATATGTTTTAAAGATTTCCGTAGCTTTTGATGCCATAGGACTATCAAGAAATACCTCCAAGCCCTCAAGCAAGTTATTCTCTATGAAGAGATTTATCTCATACAACAATTCTTGTGTCCGCTCAACTGCAAACGAAGGAATTAGAACATTACCTCTGTCTTTTTGAGACTGTTTAATTATTGAAAGAAGTTCCAGTACAGTCTCATCTTTACTTTTATGTAACCTATTACCATATGTAGACTCACAGATTACATAATCAGCTTCACGAATCATGTCAGGATCCTTAATTATTCTCGCACCAGGTTGTCCTAAATCTCCAGAAAATACGATTTTTCTATCCCTCCCGGCTTCGGTTTTCACCCAGAACTCAAACATTGCAGAGCCAAGAATATGCCCAGCATCTCTCATTCGAAACTCAAGATCCTCTTTTAACTTTACAGAATTACCATACGGATATATCTCAAAGTAAGTCATACTATCTTCCACTTCCTCTTCGGTGTATAAAGGTTTCTTTTTTAAAGAAGCATCACTATTCAAATTGGTGTCTTGTCCACCTTTCTTCTTAGCCCTGGTCACCCATCTTTCGAAATCTTCTCGTTGTATTTTTGCTGAATCTAAAAGCACTAATTTGGTAAGATCTCTGGTCGGTTGAGTAGAGATAATTCTACCTTTAAACCCTTGTTTAATAAGTATAGGTAATCTCCCACAATGGTCGTAGTGAGCATGTGTAAGAAACACATAATCTAGCGTTGCAGGATTAAATGGAAAGGGTTCTCGGTTTAAAGAATTAGCCTTCCTACTACCTTGGAAAGCACCACAGTCCACAAGAAATTTTACAGAACCAGTATCCACAAAGTAGCACGATCCTGTAACCATACGTGCTGCTCCACAAAATTGTATCTTCATACAGGCAGTTTCTAATATTATTTAATACATATTACATCATCTTCTTAGCCTCTTCCAGTAAAACCTCTTTACTATTCTTAAGAGGATCCTCAATTACGATATCAAGTAATTTATTCAATATCTCTCCCATTTTAGGTCCGTTTTCTACTCCAATCTTCGCAAGATCCTTCCCATTAACTCTCAAATCAGAGATATTTAAAGCCATATCCTCTTGTAATATCTTTGAGATATGTACTTGAAGCTGTTCTATTTCTTCCGGTTGAAATTCAGAACTTGGATTGGACATAGCATCGGCAATTCGCAGTTTAAAAAGATCCTCAATATTCTCTTCCCCTACTCTTTGTAAGAATCTTCTTACAGCAGCATCCCCCCATTCATTTAAAAGAACTCTCTCTTTCTCCTCTGTCTTCATATCGGATGTAACATGTGGATAGTAAAACATATGATTCCTAACCAATCTACTAGCCTTTTCAATTTCTTGTTTAGAAAACCTTAGTCGTTTTAATATCTCCTGAGTCATTTGAGCTCCGATAATGTCATGCCCATAGAAATGACCATTCCCCATATCTGTTCTTACCTTTCCGATATCATGAAGAAGTGCTACTAACTTAACACTATCTTCTGCAATATCACATGTACGAAGTGAATGTTCATATACATCATATTTATGATACAGTTTCTGTTCCATACCAACAGCTTCTAGTAACTCTGGTAAGAATATTGATAGAAGCCCAGTATCTTTCATAAGGTTAATGCCAATAGAAGGCTTAGATGATTGTAGAAGCATCTTCATGAATTCATCTCTAATTCGTTCCATAGAAACCATTTCTGCAACTGGAAGGGCTCTGGGTATGGCTTTAAGTGTTTCTTCCTCAATATCAAATTCTAACTGACTAGCTAATCTACATGCCTTAAATGCACGTAAACCATCTTCTTTAAATCTCTCAATTGGAGTACCCACAGCTCTAATTAATTTCATATTCAAATCTGTAATTCCATTAAATGGATCATATATATTCAAAAGTTGCTCCTCCTTATTCCCCCCTAGGTCTGCTATTGAAAAATCTATTGCCATGGCATTGAATGTGAAATCCCTTCGACCTAAATCATTATCTATCTCCACAACAAACTTAACACTACTAGGCCATCTTCCATCGACATACTCTGCTTCACTTCTAAAGGTTGTTACCTCCACCTCATGTACTTCACCCTTACTATCTTGTGTGAGCGAAAGAACTGTTCCAAATTTAGCACCTGTCGCTACTGATTTAGGAAATATGTTTAACATTTCATCAGGGAGAGCATCTGTAGCTAAGTCATAGTCATAGGGTTGTTTATCCAAGAGTAAATCCCTTATAGCACCACCTACAAGGTAACACTCGAATCCTTCATCTACAAGCATCTTTGCAGTAGTTTGTACATAGTCTGGAATTGATATTGACAGTTTCATAATATATTAAGATTATCAGTAAATACTGGTTTAATCAATCTAAAAAAATTATCAAGGGTACTACCTTGATAATTAGTGATGGGTAGTATCTCTAATCCTAAAATATCTTTCCAATACTCCTCCTGTGTAGGCTCCGGTGTTGGAGGATCGAAATATACAATAAGTTCTTTAGTTGAATATACATATGGGAGTCTCTGGATACAGAAACCTTCCATTCCTGGTTGTGTCTGTGCTCCACTTACCCATTCTTCACCTATTTTATTCCATACTGATATTGAATCAGGTCTTAGATAATTTCCCCAATCAGAACCATATACCATACAGTGAGCCTTAGTATTTCTATCATAGAATGTAATAACCCCACAGTTTGCATCTTCCTCACTAAGTATACACTGTTTATAGACTACCAACTTACGTTCTTCATAAGGGCCCAAATCAATTACCTTACTCACTGTTGCTTTATAGTTCACCCAAATATCATTTAAATATTCTTTTGTATTATTTTTAACATAGAGGGTCACTTGAGAAAGATTTGAGCTCCATATCTCCACTTCCCATTTAACTAATTCAACTGCTGGTTTAACCGTAAAAGTTTCTATAACAACACCATTTCGAGGGCTTCCTCCTACATCTGAAGCCAGTAAACCTACTCCATCTATATCTATGTACTTTCCACCTCTGCATAAAATATTTGTACAGGTTATTCCTTCCTTAAATTCTTGATCAGTATTTTCATACAAAAGTTGGGTTATGTCTCCATTATCTATATGCTCCCTGCTAAGTGGAATTCTTATTGTTTCAATATCCCGTTCATCAGGAGTGTTGTTATACCAGTAATATCCTATATCTACCTTCGAGAACGGTGGCAATGCAACCGTATGTGTTTTATTGTATCTTCTACTCCTATAATTATCAGATGTGAAGTAACTAATATTTTTTCTAGATACAACCTCGGACGTATACTCCCCTGCTACATGATTGGGTTCATATGTAACTCCTTCTTTTCCAACACTCCTTATCGTAAATGATATAGTGCTGTAAAAACCCTCATCTAGAGCATATATTGGGGATACAAGGAATAGAAGGATAAAGAGGATTGTAAATATCGGTACAGAAAAGGTTTTCATAGTTTAGTACGGTAATCTTAATACCTTAAGTGTACTAAACAGTTATGAACTTCAGATGAACTACTTCTTTATTTTAACCTTTTCTGTAACATAGAAATTACGCTTAAATTTCCCTAGTCCTAACATCATCTCAGTTTTTGCTTGTATATATGGAACAAACCCAAAAGTAAGCATATTTATTGTAATAAATACAATTTCAATAAAGTCTAAAACATGTCTCCACCACTTCCAATTCTTAGGAACAGGAATTAATATTCGCCTATACACAAAAATTGGGATATTAAGTAATGTAATAAATAGGAAAATCATACTCATAACCTGAGCCAAATTGTAAGAATAAACTGTAAAATTATAGCTAGGATTGATGACACCCATTATATAAAGCCCAAAGGTTAAGATAAAGATAACGGAGAGATACCAAATTTGATACTCAAACAGGGTTCCAAATATCATTATCTTTCTATAAAGAGGAAAGTCCTTTTTATCTTTAGTAATTGCAGCTAAAGTTATAGGAACATTGATACTCCCCCAACCCCATCTATATTGTTGCTTATAGTAAGACATATGGGATTTCCAATAAGTAGTATTCTCAACTGCATCATTATAAGTCGGAATATAAACTTCTTGACTCTTAAAAGTTCCCTTACTTCGAACCATTGCATTCCAATAGAAAGCAGTATCATCATTAGCTATCTCGGGGTCCCAGAATTTAAAGTTTTCTAATGTCTTAAGATTTACAACATAGGAGGAAAAAGAATCTCTAATATACATCTCTTCCCCGTTAAAAAGAAATGTTTTCTTTTTATCAAATACCCAACCATACAGTAAAACAAGAGTTAACATATTAGATTGAGCACGAATTATATGAGGAACACTCCAAATATTATTCATAAAAGTGTGTAATGCTGAAGCATAGTAATACATCTTCCCCTCCTCTTCTTTCTCTAAATATCTATATGCTATAGCTGATAGATATTTCTCATGGGGTCGCATATCAGAATCACATGTTATAAGAAGATACTTACTAATATCTTCTCCTCGGGTTTTTAGCTCTTTTACAAAATGTCTAATTGCCCAATTAATATTAGCGCCCTTTACACCAGCAATTTCTCCAGGAATTCCAGTAGGATGAATGTAATATTGCATACTTTTAAACTTCTTTCCATATTTCTCTTTCAAATATTCATAATTCTTCAACTGCATCTCTGCTTTCTTTTCCTCTATCGCAAGTACAACCTCAATTTTATCAGCACCAACTGTACTATTAGAAAACGCTTTGAAAGAAGGTTTTAAAATATCTAAATCTTCTGCGTACACTGGACACAGATATATAAAATTGAGTTCATCAAACTCTTTGGGATACTCTTTTTTAATCCTTGATATCCAATCAATAGACGTCTCCTTTTTAATCTTCTTGACACCAATAGCAATACCTAATACAAATTTGACTGTCCGAACACTCCAATAAGCAACTAGAAATGCTACATAAATAACAAAAACTACATCGAGTTTTAAAATAGCAAGAACTAAAGGAATTAATAAACATAGCCAAAAGAGAACCCCAGTAAATATTTCCCAAAATCGCTTTTCCCCTCTCGTAATACCTAAAGGATAACCTTGAGATCTATCTTCAGGACTGTAAGGATTTTTATATTCCACAATCCCACCCAATGTACCACAGTAAGAAATCGCCTTCTTATTTAATCTATATGCGAATTGCTGTGTCCTTTTGTAACTAGATAGAATAATAGATATAAAACTCAATATTGCACCTAATATCATTTTTAGTGTTAAGGGTGACTTCTCCCCTTTCTTTTCTCTTCCAAGATCTATCCCTAATCTTAGTTTCTTAATAACCCCATGAGAATATCCCAATCTAAGCAACTTACGAACAATACTTACATCTTCCATATATGACAAATTCTCATCAAAGCCATTTACTTTATTAAATGGGTCTTTTTTTATAATTAAAAATCCTGCAAAATCTCCTCTCAATATTTGATTAAAACTTCTTGTACCAAACCATTTTAAGATATTAAATAGTATTTCCAAAATTTTAATATCTACTCTCTTGTTTTTAGGGTTAGTTTTAAAATAGCAGGATGCTATATCAAAATTCTTTTTACTAAATTTTTGGATAATATCTTGCAGGTCAGTATCTTTAATAAAATATGTGTCTGCGTCCATAAAAACAAATATGTCAGATTGAGCAATCTCTGCCCCATTATTTCTAGCAACTGAGGGCATTCCTCCTTCTATAATTTTAATACCAAAGCTTTTAGCTATAGAAACTGTATTATCAATAGACTTTGCATCTGAAAGAATAATTTCTAATGGTTGTACTGTTTGTTTTTTAATACTCTCTAAAAGTATAGGGAGGTGGGTTGCTTCGTTTTTTGCCGGAATAATGATTGATACTGGAAGTATTTTTTTCATATATCTGAAGAAGTTTTCTGAAATTATCTCATAAGTATACTACATAATGCAGTATAGGATATATAGATAGATGTTAACCTTACACTGATAATTTGACAATATCATTAATCAAAGATATATTTTAGGTATAGATAAATTTATTTCAATTAATACATTGAAAAACAAAAAGTTTTTTCAAGGATTTTCACTTATTGAAATCCTGGTTGTGGTTGCCTTAATTATAATATTGGCAACAATCACAATAGTAGCTATTAACCCAGCTAAGAACTTTGCA
>Ga0209121_10000971_pt1 | contig 30350 bp, 25 predicted proteins | sample Cruoilmetagenom3_FD_187292 | JGI IMG/M metagenome (GOLD analysis project Ga0209121, IMG submission 187292) | Oil polluted marine microbial communities from Coal Oil Point, Santa Barbara, California, USA - Sample 3 (SPAdes) (version 2) | ecosystem: Environmental > Aquatic > Marine > Oil seeps ...
ACGGTGACGCTCGCCTCTTCCTTCCGCTCTGTGATCAGACTTCCCATTGCCCAGCCCTGATCTTGTTTTGTTCGCACAAGAGAATCACAGAATGTTCTCTTTTTCAATGCGGTACGGATTTTGTTTCGGGGAACGCGCGGCGCAGCTTCGTTTTTCGTCCACAGGTCGAAGGTGCCCAAGAAGCCGAAATCGCTTCGTTGATCCTTGGATTGTGGAAAATCAATGACTTAAGGCCGAAGTTTCCAAACTAAACTCGCGTTTTCGATTTTCAAAAAACACCCAGATATCGGGCTGCGGCGACTGCGCAAGACACAAGTGCCCCGAAAGGGACCCAAGGGGGGAGGGATCGGGCCAGTTCGGATTTGGCTCAACCTGTCACCAGGAGAATTTGGTAAGGGTTGTCGTAGCTCGGTAAGGCGGCACCGACGCTTGGACACCTGACGGCGGGAGCGACCCGGGTACTGGTGAACTCATTGTCGTTCGGATTAGCCGCCCCTCAGGTTTCGCCCAAGGTTAACTATATCTGTAAGTTCACATTCTCGGACCACTGGTGAGCCAATCGGCCCGTGATGCATCGGGCTCAACGGTGGGTGCGCAGGATAATTCACACCACCCCGTGCCTTTGGACGGGACCGGTGACGCTGCGTTGGCCAATGTCCGGGCGCGGCCCGGCATCGGGGGACGCGTTGATCCGGTGCCCGGTGTCATCTATTGTGCGGGGCGAGCCGGGCTTGCGCGCAGATCGCAATGTCGCGGCTTTTGGTCCCACTGCGGGTCGCACGCTTGGTCTCGGTCCGGGATGGGATAACCGCGGCGCGGGGTCGTTCCTGCATTTGAATCTGCGCTTCGCAACCCATCCGGATTTAACATGCATGATGACATTTGCGATCAAAATGGCGGTATCGACCGGTGCCCTTCGACCCCGCATCGCAGCGTGCTCGGGCTCCTGCGGGCTGCGCTGGGACACCCGGTCGGTCCGGGGATGATCGACGATCTCGGTGCCAGCACACCAGAAGACATCGTCCGCATTGCGACCTTTAACTACGTCCACGTCGTGGTCGCCACGGCTTTTGACCGGGTTCCGGAGCTTGGTCGCACCGTCCCCGATGACATGGCAATCTACTTTCGCGAGATGCAGGCGGCGAACCTCCGGCGCAATGAGGCGATCCTGGATGAGCTGCGCAGTGTCGGCGCCGCCCTCGTCGAAGTGGGCATCCGGGGCGTGGCATTGAAAGGCGCGGCGGAACTGCTGGACCCGGTCTTCCCGGAGCCTGCATTCCGGTTCCTGAGCGACATCGACATCCTTGTCCCGGAAGGGGACATCGAGCGCGCCGCAGCGCGGTTGCGCGCGCTCGGAGCGATGCCGACGGAAATCTCGGACGTGGACCGCGGCAGCCATCATCACCTCGAGCCGCTATTGCATCCCGATTGGCCGGTTCCTGTCGAGCTGCACCGGAGTCTGGGGCAGGGGGAGCTGCACAATTTTCTTGCCCCTGAAGTGGTGTTCGCGACCGCCTGTACGACCCGTGTGCCCGGTCTCATGGTTCCGTCTCGCGCCCATCGTCTCGCGCATGCGGTTCAACATGCCCAACTTCAACCGCCGCGGTATCGCGACGGTGTCCTGTCGCTGCGCGACGCGGTCGAGATGGAAGTGATGGCGGCCGGGTTGGAGCCCGACGAGGTGACAGCGGCGCGTGCCTGTTTCGGCGGCGAGTGGGGCGCGGCCTGGGAGGCGTTGGCGGCGGCACGGGCCCTGATCTTCGGTGACGCAGCGCAGATCGCGGCTGCGCCGCCTGCCGCCCGCCGATGGGCAGAAATCGCTGTCGACAGGTTCGGCCGGCCTGGGCAACGCCGCTTCGTTGCGCTTGGTCAATGGGTGGGGTGGTATGCGAAGGAGTTTTTCGTCAACCCGGCGCGCCGGCGGCACTACCTGGGCCAGCTCAAAAGGCCCAGCCGGATCCTTCAAAAGCTTGCTGAACACCGCGACCGATGGTTTCGCACACGGTAGGCCACCGGCGAACGGACGACAGGACCAAAATGCACAAACAGCCCGCGCACCGTTCGAGTGATTACGGTCTGTGGGCCGTGGCGTCTGGGTCGGTCGCCTGGCGTGGGATTTGCGGGGTGCGAGACCGGCAAACTCACTGCCATGCCATCAAAACCCTTTGACAAGGCGTAAGAAAACCGATCATTCATCGGCCGGTCCGTCCGCGGGCGGAGCAGGCTTAGAAGGAAAACCGCGTGAAGATTTCGATAGTGACGGTCGTTTACGGCGCCGAGAAGACCATTGGCGAAGCGCTTGAAAGTGTCGCGCGACAGAGCTGGAAGGATATTGAACACGTGGTGATCGACGGCGCCTCCCCGGACCGAACGCTGGAGGTAATCCGAGACCATGAGCGCGACAACATGGTCATCGTGAGCGAACCCGACGAGGGGATCTACGACGCGCTCAACAAGGGTTATCGGCTCGCGACCGGCGACGTGGTGGGCATCGTGCATGCCGACGACATCCTTGCCGACCACATGGTGCTGGAACGTGTTGCTGAGGCGTTTGCGGACCCCGAAGTGGACGCCGTCTACGGCGATCTCGACTATGTCGCCAAGGAGGATCCCAGTCGGGTCATCCGGCATTGGCAAGCCGGGGGCTTCACGCGAGCCAAACTGCGCGCCGGCTGGATGCCGCCCCACCCGACGTTGTTTTTGCGCCGGCGGGTTTTCGAGACACATGGCCTGTTCGACACGTCATTTCGGATCGCCGCGGATTATGACGCGATCCTGCGCTATTTCGGGAGGGCGGGCGTCCGGTCTGTCTATGTTCCGGAGGTGCTTGTGAAGATGCGGGTTGGCGGAGCAAGCAATCGCTCGCTCAGGACGATCCTTAAGAAGAGCCGCGAAGATTATCGTGCGCTGCGCAAGAACGGGATCGGAGGGATTGGCGCGCTGGCCGGCAAGAACTTCTCGAAGATCCCGCAGTTCTTCCTGCGTGGCTAGATGTCCGGTGCCGGTTGAGCGGGGACTGACACAAGACCTGCGGTCTTGTCCGTCTCCCGGTGCGGCTCCTGCGAGGTGGCAGGTAGGGCCCAGGCCTCAGGCTACCGGTGACTTGATCCGCAACTGTCCAAGGGCGAGTCCTGCGATCAGCATCTGGAAATGAAGCGTCTGAATCGACAGGCTTTGCAGCGTCAGGTAGAGCAGCGCGAGGGTGAGGAAACGCAGGCCCGAACGGCGCAGCTTCAGGACAAGCATGCCGAGGAGAATGTAGAAAGGCACGGTAACGAGGCCGCCGAGATCGAACAAAAGCTCGAGCAACATCGAGTTCAGCGGCATGAGGCCGCCATATTCGTTGTAGCCGACGCCGACGCCATATTCGGAAAACAGGACCGAATAGTACTGCCCCACGCCCACACCGGTCAGGATCGCCCATGGGTGGTTGAGCAGGTAGTCGCGCGCGTAGAATTCCTGCCGGTAGACGAATTTCGCGTCAAGGCCAAGCTCGAGTTCCGCGTAACGGGAATCAAAGATGTTCGCCAAGGTTTCGCCTAGGCCCAACTGGTTTCCGATGGCCCAGACAATGGCCGAGGCGACGATGACCGGGATCACGTAGCGTACCGACCGTTTCGGGTACAACAACAGAGCGGCCACGCCAAAAGCGGCAACGGAAATGAAATACGATGACGAGAAGGTGAGGACCGATACCGCGAGAATGAACGCGCCATACAGTTGGTATCGGGTGCGACGGGACGCATCGACATGGCGAGCGAGTTCGAAGAAGGCGAGCGCCCCGACGAACAAGACGAAGCCAAGACGTTTCGGCTCGTTGGCGAGAGAATTGATTCGGGGCAGGCCGTTGATGACCGGAAATCCGGCGCCGCTGGGCCCATAGACGATCCCTCGGAACGGCAGCCCGGTGTAGTAGGCGACGATCTGATAGACCCCGTAAATGGCGAAGACCCCGGCCAGGACGGCGAACCCGCGTAGGAGGTACACATAGCTCTTCTGGTGACGACCCATTTCGTAAGCAAAGGCAAAAAGCCCGAAAACCCCCAGGTAGTAGAAAACCCTGATGGAGGCCCTGGTGGTATCGCTGCCTGGGATGAAGCCGTATCCAGCCGAGGCAAACAGGACCAGGGCAAACAACCCGAAAACGGGTCGCACCGAGGATGGCACAGTAATGCGCCCGCGCAGAAAGACCCGTAGCACGAGCAACATCGGCACGACCTGCCACAAGGTGAGCAGGGTCACGGTCGGGATGAAGAAATAGACTGACAGAGCGGCCGGCAGATATGCGACCAACCGTACGGAATCCGTGGCGAGAAGTCGGATCGCCAGCGCGGTTCCGAGAAGAACCACCAGCGGGTCGAGCAGTGTGTACCCGAAAATCATACCGTTCTCATACCGTTCATGCCGGCGCGGCGCGGCGCGGCTCGGTGGACAGGGCGGAACTGAAACAGGGCATCAATCGTCAACATCTGCCGACTCCACGTAGCCCCGACGCGGCTTTGGTGCGGTTCCTGCAACGCCCGCATGGATCATACCGCCCGCTATATGCCCGCGGCCAAGGCCCCCCATGGCGAGCACGGCGCCGGTTTCCATGATGGTTCCGGGCGCCAGTGTTGCACGGGCGCCGACCCAGCATTCGCCCTCGATCCGGATCGGCTTTGTTACCAGCGCAAACCGGGGATCGGTCCAGTCGTGGCTGCCGGTGCAGAGATAGGCGCCTTGGGACAGGCAGGTGTGCGCGCCGATCGTGACCTTGTCGAGATTGTCGATCCAGACGCTTTCACCGATCCAGACGTGGTCGGCCAACGCGAGACGCCAGGGGAACTTGACCCGCACCCGCGGCTTGATCACCACGCCGGTGCCGATCGACGCCCCGAAAGCGCGCAGAAGCGCCGCGCGCCAACCCGATCCCGGCAGCCAGGAGGACAGCAACAGCCCATCCAAGGCGATCCAGAGCGCCTCTTTGGCTTTCGACGCTCCGCGGTCGAAATCGGGATTGGTGAATTGGTCAAGGCGCATAGGGATGAGAAGAACGCTGGTTTACGGGGTCAAAGGTGCACGGTCTCTGGCGGTATGCCACCGTTTGCCGCCCAAAGGTAGACGTCGCGCATCTGTTCGGCGATCCGATCCCAGCCGAAATCGCGGTGCATCCAGGCCCGACCCCGCGCTCCCATCGCGTGCAGCTCGGCCGCGGGCCGCGCCATCGCCTCGCCCATCGTCGCCTCGAGCACGGCCTGTTCGAGCGGGATCCACCAACCGGCCCCGTGGTCGACGAGCCCCTGCCACGGTGCGTTGCGCGTGGTGATGACGGGGACTTCCTGCGCCAGCGCCTCCGCGACGACAAGGCCGAAATTCTCGGCGTGGGTCGGCAGGACGAAAAGATCGGCACTTCTGAACAGTCTTTCTTTTTCAGCGCCGTGCACCGCCCCGGGGAAGCTTACCCGTCGCAGTCCGAGGCGAGCGGCGAGCCTCTTCATCTCTTCCTCGTGGCCGTTCTCGTCGATCCCGGCGATGATCAGGTCCCAATCGGGAAAGCGCGGCTCGAGCGCGGCCCAGGCGTGCAGCAGATGGTCGATCCCCTTCTTGGGGTGGAGGCGGCTGACGAACAGCGCTCGGTTTCGGCCGTTTGCGGGGCGCGGTTCGAGATCCGGCAACGTGATGCCGTTGGGCACAATGGCGATGGGCGCAGCGAGACCGAGTTCGCGCAGATGCTGGGCTTCCATTTCGGCGGTCGCTCGCAGGCAATGGGCGTGCCTGAGATGCGTGGTCTCGACGAAGGCCCCGAACAGCCGTTTCTTCCAGCGTGAATTGCGCCGCGCCCAGGGGTCGAGCATCCCTCGCGGGGTGACGACATATGGTCGGCCGTGGCGACGGAAATGCGCGTAGCTCACGCGCGAAGCCCAGGTCCACAATCCCTGCACATCGACGATATCGGGCGCGAGCCGATCCAGCGCCGGGGCCATTTGTGGGGCGCGTTGCAGGGCAGCCGGCGCAACAACAGGGAAGGCATGCACGCGGGGCCCCCAGGCTGCCGCGGCCTCGGGGTCGGCGGGGTCGAGCGTGCCCATCACGTCGACGGCGATGCCGTCGAGAGGATCGATGCCGTGCGCCATGTGCGGCACCGAAACGGCGGGCCCGCCCGCGGCCGGCGAAAGCTTTGCGGTCAGCAGGAGGATACGCAGTGGATCAGTCAAGGGCAGGGGCCTCCGCAAGCAGCGTTTGGTAACGTGGGCGCAGCGTTTGCGCTGCCGCCTGCCAGGAAAACCGCGCGCGCACCGCCGGGGCCGTTGCGGCCGGGTCGCCCCAGCGGTCGGCGCGCACGAAACCCTCGATTGCGTCGGCTAGGGGTGCAGCGGCGCTCGCGACGAGCGCGCCACCGCTCGCCTCGGCGATTTCGCCGAGTGCGCCGGCGGGGGAGGCGATCACCGGCAGGCCCGCGGCCGCAGCGTCGAGAGCGGTGATACAGAAGCCCTCCTCGATCGACGGCTGCACATAGAGATGTGCGGCGTCGTAGAGTTCGGCAAGCTCGGCGAACGGCACGGCCGTGCGCATCCGCACCACGGCGGAGAGCCCCGCGTGTGTGACCGCGCTGGCCACGCTGTCATGATAGCCGGAGATCCGGCCGGCGGGGCCGACGACGTCCCATTCGAAGACAAGCCCGGCCGAGCGCATCCGCGTGGCGACCTCCGGGATCAGGTGCTGGCGCTTGTGCGGCGCATAGCCGCCGACGGTCAGGAGCCGCACCGGGTTGTTGTGCGGGCGGCGGCTCGCGGGTGGGTCCATGAGCGCATGAAGATCGTTCGTGCGGCCATGCCCGATCACCGCAACCGGCTGGGCGATGAGCGGCTCGAGCAGGCTGCGAACTTGCTCGGAGGGGACCACGTACAAGTCGTAGGTGTGCTTCTTCAGGCGTGTCGCGTTCTTCATCGCCACGGCCTTCAGGCGCAGCGTCTCGCGGACCCGCGCCGGCAGCGGCGCGGTATCGGGGACCAGCCGGCATTCCATCGGCGGCACGTTGTGCACCGTGGCGACGCAAGGCAGACCGGCGGCCTGCAGGCGCGCGGTGTCAAGCTGCTCCATCACGAAGAGCCCGAACACCACATGCAGAAGGTCAGGGCGGTCGGGGCCCTGTGTGCGTTCCAAGGCCAGAGCATCGACCTTGCGGCAGAAATCATAACGCTGCTCGCGGCTCGGATCGCCCGTGGCGGGGTAGCCTGCATCGACCCAGTGCACTCGGTAGGGCGGTGGGCTCATGCCTTTGGGCCGCCAGTCCTTCGGTCTCGGTCCCGGCACCATCAGCTCCGCCTCGATCCCGAGGTCCGAAAGCGCGCAGAGCGTTTCGTGCACGTAGTTGACCGTTCCACCGACCCGCGGGAAGTAGTGTTCGCTGATCGCGAGCAGTTTCATCGCGGCGTCATCCCTGTGCCCCGCCTGCGGGACGTCCGCGAAGCCGCCGGTAGAGCGCGGTGGCGCTGAAAACGAGGTCCGGCCCGCCGATCTGGCGCAACAGGCGCAACGGTGCTCGCATATCGGGCGCGTAGCCGGGGCTCAGGGCGCGGGCGCGTGCAAGCAGGCGGCGTGCCTCGTCGGGAAACGCGCTCCAATATGCCATTGCGATCTTGTCCATCCGTTGGGCTAGGGCGCGGGCGATCTCCGGTTTGATCCCGGCGCCGAACTCGGCCTCGATCTTGTCGCAGGTCCGGATACGGGATTCCAGTTTGCGGATGTCATCGTCCGCCGATACGCGGCTGTCGGCGGGGTGGTGGATGTAGTGATAAAAGACGCCGTCCACCGGCACGAAATGGTGGTCCGCCCGCAGGATCCGCAGCAAGAGATCGCCATCCTCGTCAGTGACGAGGCTCTCGTCAAAACCGCTGAGCCCGACCAGCAGGTCGCGCGGGAACAACGCGCCGCAATGGTGGAGAAAGGGACGCACGAGCTGCCGGAGGAACTGCGCCTCTGGATCTGCCGGCAGATCCCGGTCGCTGTCGTTGATGGTGCTTTTGCCGGTGGCGAAAACGTGCTTCGTTCGGGCGTAAGGGATGGCTCTGCCGTCGCGCGGCACGGCTTCGAGGAGGGCGGCGAGGTGGCCTTCGTCAAGCCGGTCGTCCGCGTCGAGAAATTTGATCCAGTCACCACGCGCGGCTGCCAGCCCGATGTTGCGTGCCGCGCCCTGGCGGCGGTTCTCGGCTTCGCGCAGGACGCGGACGTTGTCCGGCAGGTCTGCAAACACGGCGTCGAAATCCGCGCCCGAGCCGTCATCGACGACGATCCATTCGGCATCGACCTCCGTGTTTGCCGCCATGCTGCGACGCAGGCCGTCGAAATCGCGCGACCGATAGGCGGGGATGATGACGGAGATGGCGGGCATGGCCGGGTCAGTCGCCTGCCAGGTGGGGACGCAGAAGCGGCGCGATCAGGCGTTCCGCGCCGACCGGTGTCAAATGATCGTCGTCCCAGTAGAAGGCTGTCCCGCCTTCGTGGGTTGGGCAGTCCGGTTTGCACAGCTCGTCGGCCACGGGGATATAGGTCGTATCCGGGCGGGCGGCTGATGCGGCTTCGAGGATGTCGATGGCGCGGGACTGCCGGACGAGCACCGAGGAAATGTCCGGATCGGCCGGCATCGGATTGCCCCAGCGCAGATGGGCGATCAGGTGATCGGGCACGTTCCACCCGATCTCCGGGATCGGGCCGAGGAGCAGGAATTCCACACCTGGCGCAGCGAACGCTTCAAGCGTTCGAGGCAACGCGGCGGTCACGGCGGGGGCGTTGGTCGTGCCGACCGGCGCGTCCGGGAAGACATCGGTATCCAGGCGGATCGGAAACGGCTTGCCGCGTTCACCTGGAAGGAGGTCTCGTTCCACGACAACGGGCCAGCGGGCCACGAGGGCGACGTAGCGCAGCCCGGGCGTGTTCTCGGTGAACGCCACGGCTGCCTGCATCAACTGGCGGCAGTTTTCGCGCTGGTCAATGGTGCCGGTGACGACGCCAACGAGCGGCGCGCAGGAGACGTTTCCAAAAAACACCCCCGACAGGCCAGCCTCACGCGCGGCGAGGTCGAAAGCGTCGGCGACCGCCGCTGCATGAGAGTCGCCGATCAGGACCAGGTCCACCGGGTCGCCCGGATTGCTCGGGGCGCCGAAGCGGCAGATGTCTTCCGGGGCGTATTGGCGCATGCAGTTCTGACGGAACCTGGTCGGTTGCGCGGTACGCGCCACTGCGAGCACATCTTCCTGGACGCGGCTCGGCCAACCGTTACCGACCAGAACCAGCCCTGCGACAACGCCGATGGCGACGGCGCCGCCGAGGGAAAACCGCGCGATTGCGCCTTGCGAATACCCGCGCGGTTTGCCGGTCGCCTTGCCGGTAGCTCTACCGGTGCCGGGGCGGATGCGGAACGGACGTTCGATGTAGCGCCAGGAAAGGTAAGCCATCAGCGTCGACAGACAGACGGCGGCAATTGCGAGCGTTGCGGGGAGGTCAGGCCCGGCGGAATAGACCCGGAGAAACGCGAGGACGGGCCAGTGCCAGAGGTAAAGCGAGTAGGAGATCAGCCCCACCGCAACGAAGGCACGCGATCCCAGCGTGCGGTGGACCGCACTTGACCCCGTTGCGCCGATCAGGATGAGGAGCGCTGAGCCGAGCACGGGGGGCAGGGCGGCGAGGCCGGGGAACGCCGTGTCGGCGCTGTAGAGGAAGACGGGCAGGAGGATAGCCGCCAGCGCGATGACGGAGAGGGTTTCGCGGGCGCCCCGGTGCATGCGGCGCGGCCCGACACCAAGCGCGAGCAGCGCCCCGAACCCCAGCTCCCAGGCCCGGGTGGGCAGGAGGTAGAAACTCGCGGCCGGCATCCTGGGCGTGGCCCAGACAGCGAGACCGAGCGACAGCAGACTGAGTGCCGCGATGCCAAGGATCGCGGTTTGCCGCCCCCATCGCAGCAGAAGTGCGAGAAGGAGGGGGTAGAAGATGTAGAACTGTTCTTCGACCGCCAGCGACCAGGTGTGAAGCAGCGGCAGGAGATCCGCCGCCGGCGCGAAATACCCGGTCGATGTCGACCAGAACCAGATGTTGGAGACGAAGCCGAGAGTGGCCAGCACCGAGCCGGCGAAGCCAACGAAGGCATCGGGCAAAAGCATCACGGTCGCGGCGAAAAAGCTGACCGCGACGACGAAGAACAGCGCGGGCAGGATCCGGCGTGCCCGCCTTTCGTAGAAGCGCAGGAGCGAGAACTGCCCGGCCGCGCATTCAGGCGCGATGATCGAGGTGATCAGGAAGCCAGAGATCACGAAGAACACGTCGACGCCGATGAAGCCGCCGCTGAGCCACGGCAGCCCTGCGTGGTTCAGGACGACCGGAACAACCGCTACGGAACGCAGACCATCAATGTCGGAGCGATAGGTGATCATCGGTTCGCGTCAGGCGGCCTTGCGGCCGAGCAGGGTCCGCCGAAGCTGCGAGAGGGTGCCGACCATCTTGAAGTAGCGCGCCCGTTGCACCGCGTCGGTGCCATAGACCTCGTGCGGCACGGGATCGGCCGCGAGGATGCGGTCGAATTCTTCCTCTGAGAACCCGAGCTTCTTGCCCAAGTAAGCGCGGTCTTCGGCTTGCAGGTCTTCGTCGTAGGTCGGTTGCTGCAATTCGGCGAGGGCTTCGTCGCGGGTGATTTCGCCGTTGAGGATCAGCGTGGAGAGATGCGCCCGGCGCTTGTCGATGTTGAATTTCTTCGGCAGCACGTAGCCCTGGTAGAACCGGGTGAAGACGCTTTCGTAGTGTTTGCCGCCGTAGTCGCGCCAGCCGAGCTCTTCCATCAGCAGTTTCTTGGCGCCGGCCTTTGAATAGTAGATCAGGTCGAGCGGCGCGAACGTGCGGATCCCGTTGGCCAGGGTGTAGCGGCCCTGGTTCCAGACCCCGAGGATCGGCAGTTCCTTCAGTTTCCGCGACCCGAATTTCGCCTGGATCGCCTTGATGTTGACCGCATCGTTCTTGCGGTAGTTCCAGCGCGGCGGCATCAGCCACTCGGTGGCGTAGTTCGTCCCCGACAGGATGGTGCGTACCTTGTGCTTGGCGGCGAGCCGGAACAGGGCGCCGAAAATCAGGTTGTCGGTCGGCACCTCGATATCGACCACGGAGGCGAGGAAGTAGGAGCGCTGCAGGTCGCGGAACTCCTCCCAGTTCATCACGTGGGTGGCCAGCTCAAAGCCGAGGTGAGACACGATGCGCTCGATGTTGTCGACCGCCAACTCCGAGTTCCAGCCGTTGTCGAAATGCACCACCAGCGGCCTCAGACCCCATTCCTTGCTGAGATAGGCAAGGTAGGAACTGTCGACCCCGCCGCTGAGGCCGAGCACGCAATCGTAGCGCTTGCCCATGCCCTCGGCCTTGATCTGCGCGATCCGGCGCTCGAGGTCCGTCTTGCGCTCGTCCGGCGAGGGAAGCCCCTCGATGAAGGCCGCGAAGTCGGGGACGTAGTTCGATACCCCGTTTTCGTCGAAACGGATGTCGGGGTCGGTGGTGTCCATGACCGTGCGGGTGCAGACCTGGTAGTGCAGATCGGACGTGTTTTGCGTTTTCATCGGTCCGGTTTCTCGCTTCTCAATCCGTTTCGGTCGCGGACCCGGCGGCAATCTGCGCGGCCGTCGGGTAGTTGATCAACACGCCCTGGCCCTTGGCCCTGTAAACGAACAGGCTGCCCGCGGCCACCGCGGCGCATCCGGTATCGGTCACGGCGCGGGCCAGGTCGGCGACGCCTGATGCTCCGCCGCAGGCCACCACGGGGACGTCGACCGCGTCGGCAACTCCCGACAGGAGGTCATGGTCGTAGCCGTCGAAGGTGCCGTCTCGGTCGATCGAGTAGACGATCAACTCGCCAGCCCCGTCTGCGGCCGCCGCGCGGGCGATGTCTTCGACGCTGCCCTTCAGCGGTTTACGCCCCCCGGCGAGCCGCACTTTCGGCTTGCCCCAGAGCGGCGCGCCGACCGGCAGGCAGAGGGTGATCGCCTGTGCCCCCCAGCGCGCGGAGGCCTCGCGGATCAGGTCGGACCCGTCGAGCAGGCTGGACGAGAGGATCACCTTTTCGATCCCGGTCTCGTAGACCCGCTCGATCTCGGCCATCGTGCGCAGTCCGCCGCCATAGGCCACCGGCATGAAGGCCTCGCTCACGATGTCTTCGATATGGGCGTAATTCGGCTCCGTGCCCTTCCGGCTCGCGTCGATGTCGAGCAGGACGAGTTCGTCGACTTCCTTGTTGTTGAAGATCTTGACCGCGTTGATCGGGTCGCCGATGTAGTCGCGCTTTCCGAACTTCACCGTCTTGACCAGCCGCCCGTCGGAATCGATCAGCAGCGTCGGGATGACCCGGGGGCGGGGGCGCGAACGGGGGCGGCCGGGCGTGGGGACAAGCGGTGCCATCAGGCCGCACCTTTCCGCGATCCGCCCGATCCCGGCGCCCAGCCGACGAAGGCTTCGAGCAGCGCCTTGCCGAAGCGGTGGCTCTTCTCGGGGTGGAACTGGAAGCCCATCACGTTGCCCTGCGCCACCCCGGCGGCGAATTCGTAGCCGTGGTGCGCCCTGAGCACCGCCGTTTCGGGGTGGTCGCAATCGAAGTGAAAGCTGTGATCGTAGTAGTAGCGCGCGTCCTCGAGAACGGCGCGGGCGAAGACATCCGCGATCGCGCTGCTTTGGCGCGCGCCCTCGGATATCCAGGTCTCGGCCCAGCCCATGTGCGGCACCTGGCGGGGCTGGTCCATCTGCGCGCGGTCGAAGGCGACAACGTCGGCCTCGACCCAGCCGAGGCCCGCGCGTTCGCTCTCGTCGCTCCTGCGCGCGATCAGCTGCGCCCCGAGGCAGATGCCGAGCAGCGGCACCCGGTCATCCATGACCCGGGCGTTCAGCGCCGGGATCAGGCCGCGTTCTTCGAGCCCGGCCATGCCATGGCCGTAATGCCCCACGCCGGGCAAGATCAGCTTCTCGGCCGCGCCGATCTCGTCGGGTGTCGAGGCGATCACGGCCCGAGTACCGATGCTGCGCAGCATGTTCTGCACCGACCGGATATTGCCGGCGCCATAGTCGACGATCGCGATCATGTCATTTCACCTCCAACGCCCGCTCTCATACCGACCAATCGGGAAAATCCATGCCGGTCAGGGAACGGAACCGCGCCATGTCCGGCGCGATCTCCGCTTTCAGCCGTTCGATTTCCTCGGTCGGCAACTGTGGCTTGTAGCTTTTCGACAGGAACGCCTTTCGGACCGGCGGCCAGCGAAATACCGCGTTGACCGCCCCCGGCGCGACTTTGCGAGCGGCCCGGTAGGGAAGGCTCGTCCGCAGACGGCGCGGCAACACGTCTTCTCCGTTTGCGTTGACGCGAAAGTCGAAGAGCGATGGGTCGTCGACTTGCGGCAGGTCCAGGAACGCGAACAACTCGTTCATCGTCGCGAGCGGATCCCGGGAAAGATCGGCGAGATCGACGACCCTGATCCGGTCGAGGTCATAGAATTCGAGGAACGCGGAAAGCTGGTAATGGTAGAGGCCGGTCATGACCCGGTGATTGTTCTTCTCGATCCAGCGCAGGTCGTCGGAGGTTTCGCCGATGAAGTTTTCCGCGACATGCGAGCGGTATCTCTCGATCGGGTCGCGCACGAGATAGATGAGCTTGGCGTCCGGGATGGTTTCCGCCATCCGCGCGGGCGCACCGGCGTAAAACGGGTAATGCGCCTTGGAATAGTTCTGGGAGCTTTCGACCCGGACCGGCTTGGTAGGGTCGAAATATGCCTTGTACCAATCCAGCGGCTTGTCGGCGTTCTCGCCGGAAAAGAAGTTGATCTCCTTGGGCTCGGAGGCGCAGACGTCGGGGTGAAGCGCGAGGAACTCGTGCAAGCTGGTCGTGCCGCACTTCATGGCGCCGATCACGACAACGTTGGGCAGCGCCCCGGTTTCGTAGACTTTCGTCATCTCAGACGCCGACCTAATTGGGACAGGTCTTATACATCGAGTTCTTCACGTCGGAACCCTTCGAAGTCGTCGGCTCGAACGAACCCATGGTATTCGTGTTCGCTGCGATGTTCGAGGCAGTCCGCGGGATTGAGTGTACGGATCATTCGGGCGGGGTTGCCCGCGATCACCGCGTATCCGTCCGGGAATGACTTCGTGACCACCGACCCCGCGCCGACGATGGTGAAATCTCCGAGTGTAACGCCGGGAAGTACAGTGGAACCCGCCCCGAGCCAGCAATAGCGGCCGATCGTCACCTCCTGGGGTTCATGTTCGCGAAGATCTTCGACGCGATGATTTGCGCTGATGATATTCACGTTGGGGCCGATCTGGGTGTAGTCGCCGATCCGTATTTTCCCAATGGCCTGGATGTAACAGCCCGGCATGCTCCCTGGGCTGGTTTCGACCCCGGCGAGGACGTTGCGCCAGTTGACGATCCGGCTGGATCCGTGAACCGGCCAATAGGGGCCGCGATTGATCCCGAAGACCTCCTGTCGCAGCCAGTCGCGAAACCGGATCGGCGTTTGGGTGCCGCGGGTCTGTTCGAGGAAAGCCATGTTCGGCAGGCGCGATATGACGGCCTCCAGCAGGATCTCGGGGATCCGGACGAGGCGACGTAGGTATCTGGACTGGTAGCTCATCGGCTCGATATCCGGATAGCGAAAATGAAATACAGCAGGTAGACGACGGTGGCCGCGGCAGCGTAACCGACGACAATGCTGACGGCATCCCCCCCAACGAAGAGGGAAAGGCCCACGCCCGCAGCTATGATCACGAAAGAGACCACGGCCAGTTTGGCTTCGAGCCGCTGGTGGCCGGTCGCGAAGAAGACCGTTGCCGTCGGCGCGGTCACGAGGCGGGCGAGCAGCATCGGGGCCAGGACCTGGGCGAACACGCCCGCCTGCTCCCAGTTCGGCCCGAGGTACACGACAATGAACACCGGGCCGTAATGGATCAGCAGGATCGTTGGCACGAGGCCGACGAAAAACAGCCAGGCGGCTGTCCGCAGCATTAGGATGCGGCAGGAGCCGGTCGTCCGGTACAATTCGGCCGCTTCGCGCTGGAAGACCTGGCTGACCGACCCGCGCGTCAGGTTCACCGGTGCGGCGATGATCTGCCGTGCGCGCCCGAAGGCGCCGACCGCGCCGTTCATCGACTGGGCACTGAGCGCGAAGGTCGGAAGCTCGATCGCCAGGGTCTGGATCAATGTACTCGGGGTGCTAAAGACCATGAAGTCGCGATGCCGACGAATGAGCGCGCGGGCCCGGGGCTTCGAAGGCGGGCCTGTCGCTGCGAACGGGCGGCGGAGGTACAGAATCTGCTGCAATGCCTGGACGGTCTGCCCGGCGAGAAAGCCGAGAAACAACCCCAGACTACCGCCAATCCAGTAGCCCAGCAGGATCGACACTGCCGCGGCGGTGGTGACCTGGACGACCAGAACCCGGGCAATGAAGCCGAAGGCACGACGGCGGGTCGCATAGTGGTTTGTGACCCGCATCAAGCCGCCGAGTAACGCGGAAACCGGGAGCAGGAACATCCAGCCCCAGGTGTTTTCCGGGCCACGGGACAGGGCGACAACACCGGTGGCGAGGGCTATGAGACCGGACATGGCCAAGGCGATGGCAAGACAGATCCACGCAAGATGTACCGCAGAACGATCGCTAGCCTCGAGCAGCAGGCCGTGCTGCATCTGGAAAGTGACAAAGACCGCAATGACCGCGTTGATCGACAGGAACAGGGTCAGGTGCGTGTAGTCGGCGGGCGTGTAAAGCCGGCCGAGCGCCGGCGCCGCAAGGAATGGAATGGCGGTGGCGATCACCCGCCCGCTGGCGAGCTTCGTGATCGAGCCCAGCATTGCGGTTATCGCACCCAACTCCGCAAGTGCTGCCCGGCCGATTGGGGCGGCGGCGCGAGAGGTCCCGGGCCAGGGTCCGGCGCCTGGCAAGCCCGGGCATCACTGCCCGGCCCGCGCCCGCCGGCCTGTCCGCGCACTGTTGGGCGAGGTGCGCCTCGACCACCTTCGGCCTGCGTGTTGGTCCGGCGTATCATTTCGTGCGCGCATTCAGTCTTGGAAACGGGCCTTTCGGCACCGGTTTCCCGAGGAAATCGCAGATCGCCTCCCAGCCGTCCCCTGCGGTAAGATCGATCTCCAACAATTTGCCGGGGCGGTCGGCGAAATGCGTGCGCACCTCGGCGATATGCGTCTGATAGACGGAAACGATCCGCTCCTTGCAGTCAAGATCGGTCGTCCCGTAGACCTGTTGTTGGAGCATCCCGAGCCCGAGAGAGCGGAAGTGCTTGTGCAGGGAGGCATACCAGCGCTCCGGATCGCGCGTTGTCAGGATAAACCTGGCATCCGGCCAGGCCGCGTCGAACTCGCGAAAGAACAGACACCAAGGCATGTCCTGAAACGCATCGAATCTCGTTGCGCGTTCCAAGGCATCCTCACGCACCTCGTCGATTTGCCGGGTCCGGTTGATCTGGCTCGAGCCGGCGACGCGATAGCCCAGCAGATGCAGGGCGTAGCCCAGCGAGGTTGTCGCGGTTTTCTGGAAGCCAACGCAGAACACCTTCTGCTCCGGCGCCCCGTAGCGCAAACGGCGGATGGTCCGGGCCACCCGTGCTTGCAGACGTTCGCGCGGTCCGCGCCATTGTGAAACCTCTGCGTCGTTCACGCTGGTACCTGCGCGGCTTTCCCGGCGGTGGCCCCATCCGGGTCGGGATCGACCCGACCCGACACCCAGTCGGTGAGGAACCGGTTCATCGTCTCGAGGTTTGCGGCGTAGCTGTGCTCGAACGCGAAAGCCGCGCGGCGGGCCATTTCCTCTGCTGTATTAGTCCGCATCGGGTCGGCGAGGACACGCGCGAGGATCGACGGCATGTCATCGTTCGAATGGGTCGCCGGCATGTGCAGGAGCCCGGTGCCTTCGTAGGCACCGATGTAGTTCGACAGCACCGCCTTGCCGGTCGCGAGGTATTCCAGCACCTTGTGGGTGTTGATCGCAGCGTCGGGGCGGCGGGCGATGTCGTAGCAGACCAGCCAGAGATCGATCTCACCCGCTTGCTCCACGACTTTTTCGACCGGAACGAGCCCCGGCATCTCGCAATTCGGCTCGTCCTTGAGCCGCTCGGCGATGCTGCGTTCGTTCGGATCAGAGAGACCGCCGGTGGGACCGATCAGGCGGAACGTCACCTCGGGGTTCTGGCGCACGAGGCGTTCGATCATCGGCCAGTCGATGCCGTCGGCCGACAGGTTGCCGACATAGCCGACGACTGGCCGGTCTGCGGCGGTGCTGAACACCGCGGGCGTCGACACCACCTCGCGGGCGTAGGCAGCATGTGCCGGGTTGAGACCGTGCGGCACGAACAGCGTCGGTGTCCGGTCCGGATCGACACCGTCGGTGAATTCCTGTGCCAGAGCGATATGGAGGTCCTGGTCCTTGGCCGCGGTCCAGCCCGCGACGAGGCTGTCGACCGGGTGGAAGATCTTCAAAGCCGGATCGAACAGCGTGAGGCTGCGAAACTGGAACAGGTTGTCGAAATCCCACACGATGTCGGGGCGAACTCCAATCGCGCGCTCCAGCTGGCGAACCTTGACCGGGCCGAGCGCATCGTAGAGGCCGCGCGCCCGGAACCGAAACCAGCGAAACATGTAGCCGGCGTAGCGCACCGTCTTGAGGTTGGGGATTTCGCTGTCGGTGATCTCGATCCGCCCCCAGCCCTTGGTCGTGGGTCCGGATTCGATGAAGAACACGCTGTGCCCCATCTCGGCGAGCGCGCGAGCGTAATGGTGTTTGGACACCTTGAACCCGTCCCAGGGCTGCGGCGAGATCAGGTAGATCGTGCGCGGTTGGTCGAGATACATGTTCATGCCTTGCGCGGGGTCAACCGGCGAACGCGCGCACGGCATTGGCGACCTGTGCCACCTGCGCGTCCGTCATCTCGGCGAAGATCGGCAGCGCGAGCCCCTCGTCGGCGAGCCGTTGGGCCACCGGGAAGGCCTCCGGCGCGTGGCCCATGTGCGCGTAGCAGGGAAGCTGGTGCAGGGCGCGCGGGTAGTTCAGTGAGGTCTGGACGCCAGCGGCTTTCAGGTGGGCGGCGAGCGCGTTGCGCTGCGCGCTCTGGACAACGTAGAGGTGCCAGACAGGCGACACGCGGTTCCCCGTGCTGGGGAGGGCAAAGCCAGACACGTCGGCGAGTGCGGCACCGTAAAGCGCGGCCAGCTCTTGGCGTCGCGCCGTCCAGGCCGCGAGATGCGGCAGTTTGACGTTCAAAATCGCCGCCTGCAGCCCGTCCATCCGGCTGTTGATGCCTTCGATCTCGTGGTCGCCTTTGCGGATCCCGCCGTGACGCGCGAACATCGCCATGTGACGCGCGAGGGCGGCGTCATCGGTCACGACCGCACCGGCGTCGCCCATCGCGCCGAGGTTTTTCCCCGGGTAGAAGGAAAACGTCGCGGCGGTGCCGAAGGTACCAACCTTGCGCCCGTCGATCTCGGCCAGATGGGCCTGGGCGCAATCCTCGATCGCCCAGAGCCCGTGCTTTTCGGCGACGGCCATGATCGCCGGCATGTCGGCGGGGTGGCCGTAGAGGTGCACCGGGATGATCCCGACCGTCCGGTCGGTGATCAGGGTTTCCAGCTTCGTGGGATCCAGCGTGCGCGTCACCGGGTCGATATCGCAGAACACAACCGTTCCGCCCGCCTGTGACACGGTCTCGCTGGTCGAGATCCAGGTCATTGCCGGGACGATGACCTCGTCGCCCGGTTTCATGCCGAGCGCGACCATCGCGATGTAGATCGCATCGGTGCCGTTGGCGCAGGAGACGCACTGCCCGGTTCCGATGGCCTCCGCAAAAGCGGCCTCGAACGCTTCGACATGGGAGCCACGTATGAAGGCCGACGAGGCGATCACCGAGGCAATCGCCGCGTCGATCTCCTGTTTCAGGTTCTCGTACTGCAGGTGCAGATCGGCGAAGGGAACGACGGTTCCTTGGGCAGGCATCTCACTCATCCATTTTAGAGGCGATTTTTGGTGGAAGGGGTCCGGTTGGGGCCTAGTGGACGCTGTCGTCACAGTGGCCTGATCCGGCGGGCAGGGTTGCCAGCATAGATACCTGGCTTGGTGATGTCGCGGGTCACCACGCTGCCCGCGCCGACAACCACATTGTCGCAGATCGACACCGGCAGGACGGTCGCGTTCGAGCCGATCGACACGTTGCAGCCGATCTTGGTATTGCGCCAGAGCTCGCGCCGGCCGCGCGCCGGGCCTCCGGTCTCGAACAGATCGTTGATGAACATCACGCCATGCGCCACCACGCAGTCGTCGCCGATCGACACCAGCTCGCAGATGAAGCTGTGCGACTGGATTCGGCAGCGCGCGCCGATGGTCACACCCGCCTGGATCTCGACGAACGGGCCGACGAAAACATCGTCGCCGAGTGTGCAGCCGTAGAGGTTGGTCGGTTCAACGACCGTGACCCCGCTGCCGAAGCTCACATCGCGGATCGCAACTGTTCGCCGTTCGGGGGCCTGCGTGTCCGGTTGGCTCATGGCGTCAGATCCGGCCCAGTCGGCTGAAGGTGGGTTCGAAGCGCAGGGCCACTTCCCGCCTGGTTTCGATCGACTCGTAGATCGCGTTGATGAGTTCCAGGCTGCGGCGTCCTTCGAGACCGTCCACCAGGCTTGGGCTGCCGTCGCGGATCGCGCCCACCACGTGGTCGTAATAGGCCTTGTGGCCGAAGCCGTAGACGTTGGGCGGGTTGACCGAAAATTTGTCCAGCACCTCCTCGTCGGAGGCCATCGGCTCGACGAAGTTCCAGGTTTTCATCTCGTTGACGGCGAAACCGCCGATCTCGACCGATCCCTTTTCCCCGAGGATCGATACGGAGCCTTCGAGGTCTTTCGGCCGGGTCGCCGTGGTGGCTTCGATGACGCCGAGTGCACCGTTACGGAACCTGAGTACGACGACGGCGGTATCCTCGGCCTCAATGTCGGCCAGCGCCGTGCGAGACATCGCGTAGACGCTGGAGACGTCACCCATTATCCACTCGAGCAGGTCGACGTGGTGGCTGGCCTGGTTGGTCAACACGCCGCCATCCATCGCCCAGGTCCCGCGCCAGGGGTCCTGGTCGTAGTACCTCTGAGGCCGACACCAGCGCACCCGCACGGTCCCCATGGTGAGCTTGCCGAAGCGCCCGGCCTCGAGCGCCTCGCGCAACTTGACCACCGGCAGGTTGAACCGGTTCTGCTTGATGACGAACAATTTGACCCCGGCGGTATCGCAGGCGTCGATCATAGCGTCGGCATCGTCGAGCGTGAGCGCCATCGGTTTCTCGACCACAATATGCGCGCCATATTGAGCCAGTTCGATGGCGTGGCGCGCGTGGTTGCCGCTTTCGGTCAACACCGTGACGACGTCCGGCTTAATCACGCGCATCATCTCGTGCATGTCGGTGAAGCCCGGAACGCCGTACTTCTCGGAGATCGCCTGGGCTTTGTCGGCCGAGATGTCGCTGACACCGCATAGCTCGGCGCCCTCGATCTGCCCCTCGCCAAGCAGCTGGGCGTGCCGGACACTGATCCGCCCGCATCCGACGAGGGCCACGCGCAAGTTGGCTTTCCTGGTTACTTCAGCTGCCACGTGGGCGATCCTCCTGTATTCTGGGGCTTTGAGACAACGTCAGGTGCAATTCGAACGGTGGGGGCCGGTGCGATCGCGCTCCTGCCGAAACTGCGCCGTTCGCGCCGACGTTCGGCGCCTTCCGTGGGCCAGGTTGTGCGACCGGGGTAAGGGTTCGGGATGCGCTCAACTGTCCGCCGGGCAAACGGGTTTTCGGCGTCTCGGGGGATCCATAGCTACCGCATGGAGAGTGGCTGAGCCAACCCCCTGGGAGCCATTTCGGAATCCTGATGCACGCCATTATCGTCGTAAAAAACACGGCTGAGGACTACACGTTGCGGTCAAAGGACGCCAGCGTATTTGTTGTTGTGTGAAAGAGATTGTGCGCGGTCCGGTCGTTCGAGCACAGTGGGTGCGAGGTGATTGCCCAGACCCGACGTACGGCGCCTCGGATCGCGGTGTTTGGTGCGCTGTGAGGACGGGGCGCACCGACAGAATCCCGGCCCTGCGCGCGTGCGCCGACTGGCGGATCCGTCGCCCGGGTCGTCGGGTCGGGCGCAGAGTCTCGTCGCGCGGCCGCGACTTGACGGTGCGATCGGGCTGGGGCACTCGGTAGGGCGAAGAATTTGGGCGTCATTCGCGCTCGGAAGGCGAAGCAATGGGTGATCTCATGACAGTAAAAACAGCTCTCATTACCGGAATCACCGGACAGGACGGCTCCTATCTCGCCGAGTTCCTGCTCGAAAAAGGCTATGAGGTTCACGGGATCAAGCGACGCGCCTCATCATTCAACACTGGCCGAATTGACCACATATACCAGGACCCGCACGCGCCGAATCCGGCGCTGAAGCTTCATTACGGCGATCTCACCGACACCTCGAACCTCACCCGGATTATGCGCGAGGTCGAGCCGGACGAGGTCTACAATCTCGGCGCGCAGAGCCATGTGGCCGTGAGTTTCGAGAGCCCGGAATACACCGCCGATGTCGATGCGATTGGCACCTTGCGCCTGCTCGAAGCGATCCGGTTTCTCGGGCTCGAAAAGAAGACCCGGTTCTACCAGGCCTCGACCTCCGAACTCTACGGCCTCGTCCAGGAGACACCCCAACGCGAGACCACGCCGTTTCACCCACGGTCGCCCTACGCGGTGGCCAAGCTCTTCTCCTACTGGAGCACCGCGAACTACCGCGAGGCGTACGGGCTCTATGCCTGCAATGGCATCCTGTTCAACCACGAGAGCCCGCGTCGGGGCGAGACCTTTGTCACCCGCAAGATTACCCGCGGCCTCGCCAATATCGCACAGGGGCTGGAGCCGTGCCTCTACATGGGAAACATCGACGCCAAACGCGACTGGGGCCACGCGAAGGACTACGTGCGCATGATGTGGTTGATGCTCCAGCAGGACGCGCCGGACGACTTCGTCATTGCGACCGGGGTGCAGTACTCGGTGCGCGAATTCATTGCCTGGTCGGCGGAAGAACTCGGGATCACGCTCCGGTTCGAAGGCGAGGGGCTGGACGAGGTGGGTATCGTGGCCGCGGTTGAGGGCGACTTCGCCCCGGCGGTGAAACCCGGCGACGTGATCCTGCGGATTGACCCACGCTATTTCCGTCCCGCCGAGGTCGAGACGCTGCTGGGCGATCCGTCCAAGGCCAAGCAGAAGCTCGGCTGGGAGCCCGAGATCACCGCCCAGGAAATGTGCGCTGAAATGATTGTGGAAGACCTCAAGGCGGCCCGGCGTTTTGCGCTTCTGAAAGAGCATGGGCTGGAGATGCCAGTGTCGCTGGAAAACTGAGGAGCGCGCGATGAAGACCTATGTTGCAGGCCATCGCGGCATGGTGGGGGGCGCCATTCTGCGCAAACTCGAAGCGCGAGGCTCGGAAACGGTCACCCGCACCCATGCGGAGCTCGATCTCACCGATCAGGCGGCGGTACGCGACTTTTTGCAAGCCGAGAAACCGGACCAGGTCATTCTCGCCGCGGCCAAGGTGGGCGGGATCCACGCCAACAACACCTACCCGGCCGAATTCATATACGACAACCTGATCATGGAGGCGAACGTCATCCAACAGGCGTACCTTGCCGGTGTGCGGCGCCTGCTTTTCCTGGGGTCGTCTTGCATTTATCCCAAGCTCGCCAGCCAGCCCATGCGCGAGGACGCGCTGCTGACCGGGGTGCTCGAACCCACCAACGAGCCCTACGCGATCGCCAAGATCGCCGGGATCAAACTGTGCGAAAGCTACAACCGCCAGTACGGCACCGACTACCGCTCGGTGATGCCGACCAACCTCTATGGGCCTGGCGACAACTTCCATCCGCAGAATTCGCACGTGTTGCCGGCGCTCATCCGCCGCTTCCACGAGGCGGTGCGCGACGGCAAGGATGAGGTGGTCGTCTGGGGGACGGGGACGCCGATGCGCGAATTCCTGCATGTCGATGACATGGCCGAGGCTTCGCTGTTCGTCCTCGACCTCGACCGCGAAACCTATGAGGCCGAGACTGAGCCGATGCTGAGCCACATCAATGTCGGCTCGGGGACGGACGTGACGATCCGCGAGCTTGCGGAAACGGTGGCGCGGGTGACCGGCTTCGAGGGCCGGATTACATTCGACAGCAGCAACCCGGATGGCACCCCGCGCAAGCTCATGGACGTGAGTCGGCTAGCGCGCATGGGATGGTGCGCCACCATCGACCTCGAAACCGGCATTCGCGGAACCTATGACTGGTTTCTCCGTCAGGAACGTGCCGGTCTGCGGATGAAGTGAAACCGCGCCCGGTTTCGGGGCGATCATTTCAAGCGCGGCGGCAACGTGTGACCGAAGACCTCGGCTATCGATGAGAAAAAGAGGCTTGGATCCGCCAGTTTCCGTCGCGGCGCAAGTGGGGGCAATGCATGTGCAGCAGACGCGGGCGCCGGCGGCGGGCGATGGCCGCCAGCGCTGGTTGCCCCGCCCGCGCGCCTTTCAACGGCCGCGGCTTTGCCTGGCCTTGGGTGGGCGTCTTCGCCCGCGAAGGGCGAAGACGCAAAAGGTTACAGGTACTCGATCTCGGCTTCATAATCGAGCCAGGCAGTCCACGCGGGGTTCCATTTTGTGAACGTGAGGGGGAAGGTCACGTCCCGCGTCGTGGAGTCGGTGGTCGGGGTGCCGATAGTCACCAAAGCCTTCGTCGCGTCAGTGGTCTCATCCACCAGCGGCACCGTTCCGAAGATCGGCGCACCCGTACCGGACTGGAACATCGCCACCTTGAGCGTGTGGGCGTTGTTCTGACATCTGAAGTTGAAGGTGAGGCGGATGTTGCGGTCGGGGAACGTGATCGTGGTGGGCGAGGTTTCGAGCAGGAAATCAAGGCTTGTTACCGCGCTGTGGGCAAGAACCGTGCCCCGGAATCTCCAAACGCCGTTGTGGTAGGCGAAGTGCGCGGAGTCGCGGAACCGCGCCTCGTAGACCCCGCCATTATTCACCGTGTCGATGATCGGTTCGCTGCCTTGCTGGATTGACACTGTGGGATTTGCCCAGTCCGGACCGTGGTATAGGTAGAGATCCCGTGCAATGGCTGTTTTTCCCACATTCAGGTTTTCGATCTGGGCGACGACGTTCCAGGCCGGGCTTGGAAGCAGGCGGAAGTTGTAATTGTTGTCGACACCTTCCTTGCGGTAGGTCACATGACGGTAGGCGCTACTGTAGATACATTGAATCCCGTTGCCGACGCCCGTGCGGTTGTCGAGCACCGTGACGTGCTCCAGCGCGAACCCCAGGCCGAAACCTTCCGGATCCTCGAGTGGTTCCGTCTCGACAAGGTCGATGCCCCAATACATCCCGTCCGTGCCGGCAGACGCGCCGAATTTCATGACCACGTTCCTGATCGCACCGCCGAGCGCCCGGTGGTTGGAAACCTGTTCGATGTCGGTCGTTTCACCATCTTCGTAGAAGATGTTGAACGCAGGGTGGGAGTTGACGCCGCCTTGCCGCGTGACCGCGTGAAAGCGCCGGACATAGCCGTATTCGAAGAAATTGGCGAAGTCGACAAGGTGCCGCACATTCTTGCAGGAGATATCCGTGATCCGGGCATTGATCCCGCGACGGAACGAGAGCGGGTAGCGGATGTCGTTGCTCGTGAACCGGTTCACCGTGATGTTGGAGGTCTGGTCGAAAGCGTATCCATCCACCCAGGCCGGGGTTCCAAGTGCTCCGGCACCGCAGTCTTCCAGGGTCACACCGTCGCAATAGCGCACCGACACACAGACACCAGATGCCGAGGAGTCCCCCGAGCGCTTGACGGTGATGCCGCGCATGAAGAGTTCGGAGTCCGGATCGTTCTTGAAGACCGTATCGCTGGTCGTGAAGCTGAACCGGAGCGGGCGGTCGATATGCACCAGGTCGCCCGAGACCGACGTGACGACATAGGTGCCTACTTTCGAGTAGGACCAATTGGTTTCGCCGGCGGTGGTGGACTGGATATAGATCAATTCACCGGCTTCAAAGTCGTGGCCCGCAACCTCGATGCTGATCGCACCGATCATGGCGGCGGCGGAAAGGGAATAGGATTGCCATTCGTCGCCGTACGGTGAAAACGTCAGGACAGTGGACGTGCCTGTGCAGACGAGCGTTGTGTTGGTGCCAATCACGCGCAGGCGTTTGAGGTTGATGTCCGGAGAAATGTCGTTCTGGATATAGGGCCCCGCATCGGGATAAAACAGCGTGTCGCTTCCACCGCTTTCGAGGGCCCGGACAGCGGCGGCTACTGCCGCGCTGTCGTCGGTCGCCCCATCGCCCAGAGCCCCGAACGCCTTGACGTTATAGCCGTGCTCGGTCGGGATGACGTAGAGCTTCACCCCGCCAGCCGTGGTCAGGTGGTGGTCGGTAGCCGAAGAGGGGGCGACTTCGTAGGCGTAGCCTTCGGTGTTGGTGCGGATCGTCTGCCCGACGTCTACGCTGGCCGGCAATCCCGATGCGTAGTCGAGTTGGTTGTCATACAGGAGCTCAACCAGATTGGTTCGCCAAGTACCCGTCGCTTGTAGGCTGAGGTCGATTTTTGTCGTGTTGTCCTGGATGGTCCGGGCCATCTGATCGAGTTGGTCTTCGAGGTTGTAGGCCGTCGAAATCAAACTTGCCCAAGATTGAGCGAGCGTCGTTTCCCGCGCGACAGTCAGCGTTTCACCATCGTACAGCGCGGCGGCGCCGGGCGTAAGGAACACCGTGCCTGAGGTCGTGGGCCCTTCCGGCACAACCGAGTAGCCATCGGAATCAAGTGTCACCGATGATTGGCCGTCGACAATGAGGGAGACCTTGAGTTCGCCGGAATCCTCGTACTCGAATGGCACATCGTAAGGACCAATGCCGGAGATCGAATAAGTCGGGGCCGGGGAGAAAGCGCTGGTGGTCACGTGGCAAACCTCGGGTCTGGGGTGTTCGATTGTGGAACGCCGATGAATTTGTTGCGGCTCACGCTTCGGCCTCGCCGGAGCAGCGCAAGTTCGAAGACGCACATTGGGCCAAAATGCCTATGCGCCGCTTGATATTGCGGGCCCTGCGTTTACTTCTTTTTCATTCGACCAGTTCGGGGACGGGGGTCTGAGACCCGCGGAAGCTGACTCTGCCACATGGTCCGCGCCACGTCCGAAGCCGTTCGGACACCCCCGGAATTGGCGCTTCGAAGTACCGCGGGTATCAGAGCATGATTGTGGAAGCGCCTAAGCAAGGCCCATTCGCTCAATTTTATCAGGAGCTTCAGCCTGTCTGCCACTTGGGAGCATCCTCTGGGTTCTTGAAAAAGTCGTCGCCGTCCCGGACGATGATCCAGCTGAACCTGATCCGTTGACGTTCCTCTGGTCTCGTGGAGCGTGGGCCGCGTAATAGAACGCGAGAACGGCGCGGCTTACGAAACCAGTCGATCCCATCTCCCGGAGCGCTTCGCCACGCCGTCTGCCGGGTTCGCGAACGCGCTGAGACCCGCCTTGGTGGATTTCCCTCGTCGCGGCAATGCGTGCGCCAAGCCCGTCTCGTGGTCCCGTGGTCGGGGGAAGGGGAGGTGTCGATGTCTGCGACCAATGTGTCGGCGATAGATCTGGCCAAACAGAGCTTCTGGCTTGTGCGGTTCAGGCGGGAAGGAACGCACTTCTCAGCCGCGCGTGGTCGCTTGGCGGCCGCCCGAGTACTTCGCCTGGCAACTCACCCGACGGGACAGAGCATCCGGTGCCATCTGGATGAGCGCGGTCTGGGCGCGCCGAGAAGGGGCTGTCAGCTTCAAGCGCGTGGGCCTGCCCTGGTCGGTCCCGGTTCCGACTATTCCGGGCCGCATGCGGGTTGACGCGCCATCTCGACCCGATCTCCGGGTTGACCCGCCCTCCCTAAGAGTGGGGCCGTTTCTATGCTCCGCACAGGTTTCAACAGGGCTCGGTCGCGATGAGCCCCGGCCGGAGCGTTCGGTGCGGTAACGAAATCGAGGTGGTCGAGTGCTCAAATGCTTGGGCGTGCGCGCGCCACCAGCGCCACGAAACTCCAACCCAGACAAGGAGACATAGTCATGCCCAAGAACGCCACCGTGACTTGCCCAGCCGGATCGCCCACACACTTGACCAACGATGCTGTCAACGCCGCGCGGGTGATCGGGTCAGAGGACTTCTACCTCTGCGCGACACTCGACATGACGCCGCCCTCGGATACCGACGGCGCGGTGATGATGCTGCCTTGGTCGGTGCTGGCCGCCGATGTGGAACTCGGTGATCTGTTCCCCGGTTTGGGTACGACGATGCACCTCTGGGCCTGGCCGACCAGCGGCGCGGCCGACGTTTCGATTTCGCACGCGTGAGGTAGAGATGCGCAACCAATTTCTTCAGAGCCTACGGCTCAGTCGGATCGGGCGGGGCGGACGTGCCGCCTCTTCCGGCGACCCGATCGCTTATGCGCCCGCTCCCCCGTCCGACGGCCTCATTGCCGATTGGCGCTTTGCCGAGGGTAGTGGCATGACCGTTGCCGATGAGACGGGTACCTACGAAATCGACCTGACCTCGGCGCCGACGCCCAATGTGAGCTGGGAGAGTCATGGTGTGACGACGGCAAGCGGGGCAGTTGAGACCCCGTCGATGACCGGTGTTCGCACGATCGTGCAGCTCTATCGGGTGCCGACCGACCAGACCAACAAGTTCCTGCAAGCAGGACCTGTGGCGGGCAACCAAGGGCCATACGGGCGGTCTGTCGTCTCGGCCGAGGGAAACTGGCTCGGGCAGGGCTTTGGGGTGTTCCCCGTGTTCTCGCGAACAGATGGCCAGTATGCTTGGCCAATGACTTCCGGCGGCTGGCGTCTCTACATTCGCGAGCTCGTCGCAGACACTGACGGGATCATCACATTCGGTTCTCGTACTGGATCGACATCGAACCGGTACACGGAAATGAAAATGGCTTGGGGCGCGGTCTATGATCGCGTGCTCTCCGATGCCGAGCGGGCCGAAATCTACAGTTTCGCCCGGGGCCTGTCCGCAGGCCGGGGCATCTACATCGACGCCGCAGATTGCCCGACCCAAGTTGACTATCTGCTTTTGATGGGGCAATCGAACGCCGATGGTCGAGGTTACATCACGGACCTTTCGGAAGGCGATCAAGCCCGTTCCTACTCCGAGACGAAGATTTCCCTCAGCACCGTCGGCATCGGCAACAAGACATTCGACAGTTTGGTTCTCGGCAGCAATCACAGCAACGCCGACAGTACGCGCTTTGGGGCGGAGATCCCGATTGCCAACGCACGTGAAGACACCACCGGGTCGCGACCGCTGTACATACGGAAGTCGGCCAAGGGTGGCACATACCTTGCGCCTTCGACGGATGCCAATGTGTCCGCAGGCAGCACATGGTCCACGGAGGAAGCGGTCGGCGCCACGGCGAGTTTCTGGTTGGCCGTTGCCGGGCACTACTACGTCATGGCTGACGCTCTGGATAACGGGATTGGCCTCGATATACGCGGACTGATCTGGTTCCAGGGCGAGGAAGATGCGCAGCACACTTCCACCGCCAACGTCTGGGAGGCGCAAATGAATGCACTTATCTCGGAATTGGACGCGCACCTCGGCATCTCCGACTACCCGATCCAATTGGCACGCATCTACGAAAGCTCAGCAGACGACGCCACGGCTTATGCGACGGTTCGGGCCGCGCAAGCAGCTGTCGTCACAGGGCTTGGGGCCAGGGCCACGCTGATCGACACCGACAGCATGGCGCACGGGGATTATGTGCATCTGGATGCGGATGGACTTGTCGACCTGGCCAACGACGTCGCTGACCAGATTTGGTGAGGGCAAACCTGTCGCGGTTCGCCGGGGTGAAGAGCAGCGGTTTTCTCCCGGCTATCACGTCTCTTGGCCGAGCACGTAGTGGCGGACAATCATGCGATAGGTTTCGAGTTGCGCGAGTTTGGCGAGGATCCGACGCCGCGGCTCGCCCCCGGCCTTCAAGCTCCGGATGGTGTGGACCAAATGGTTTGTCGCCATGCCCGCTTGCTTCAAGACGGGGTTGGGATGCTCCATTTGCCAGATCCAGCGCGCAGCGTCGAGACGCACGCGCGTCCCGCCCTTTCGGAATGGCGGTGTCATTCCGGTGAACCGGTCGAGGCAGGTGTTGGTGATTTCGAGCGCGACCGCCCAGCGCTTGGAGGCAAGGTGGTACTGGATCCAAGGCCAATCAATCTCGCTACCATGTGCCGCATCTAGAAAGTGGATGTCGAGCATGTCACGCATTTGCAGCGTCGGCACCAGCCAGGTGCCGTTGCCGGCGGGACCGTGCATCATTGCGGTCAAAACTCGGTCGGTCGGCGACAGGATCAGCGCTTCCCCCTCGCCGAGCCGAAATGGGCGCGCGCGCTCCCGGAGCAGACCGATAGGAGCAAGTCTTGCGGCAGCGCCGGCGTAGACGGCATGATGCAACTCCACCGCTGCCGGGCCACCGGCGCCGATCACCGGCATCATGTGTTTGTGTTGTCCGTTGACCTCCGGATGCCCCCTTTCTTGCGGGCCGGTGCCTGCATAGTCCTCGAGGGCAGAAAACGCCGGCTCCAGCGCTTCGGCCTCGACGAGCAGGTCGATATCCGAGACGAGTCGGGAACCGGGCGTGGGCCAGAGACCGGTGGCGAGGTGGGCCGCGCCTTTCAGCACCAAGGGTTTGATCCCGGCTTGGTTGAGGCGGGTCACGACGCGCTCCAGCTGGATCAGTAGCTGCGCATTACGGTCCGTGTTGAGCGCATGCGCGACCGCGAATCCTTCTAGCTCGGTCTCAAAACGGGAGCGGGTTTCATCGTCCAGCGCCGGCCAAACCGCTGTCGCGAGCAGGTTGCTCCAGCTGAGCAGCCGCGGATCTCGCCACTCGAGGGGCGCGCCACCACGCCCCGCAATCAAGCGCCCCAAACCATAAACGGCATCTAGGTACTGGGCTTTCACCGGGAGTATTCCTCACGTCACCGCGCGTTGATCTGAACGGACAGCGACCTTTCTAGTGAACTGTGCGCCGTTGGTCCATCGGGTGGAGGATTTCTTCGAGGGGATGCCTGAGCTTGATGTCCTGTCTCCCATTCCAGGTGGATCCTGCCTCGGAATGGGAGTGTGAGAAGGGGTGACTGCGCTGTCAGCATGTCTGCCCACCAGATCCGGTATCATCTTGCCGTAGAATCTGGCGGTCGTCGGGGTCGCATGCTGCGACCGCACGCAGACTGTCCGCCTGCGCTGCTTCTTCAACGGCTTCTTCCATGCTGACTGTG